>WUUC01113739.1_pt1 | contig 59205 bp, 45 predicted proteins | sample 6278441 | NCBI WGS metagenome assembly WUUC01 (sample SAMN13675441, study PRJNA597444) | soil metagenome | isolation source: soil | place: USA: Washington | collected 2017-10
AGTCAGTAAGATCTTTCCAAACGCCACCGATTCCTTTAACCGTTGCCTGGCCACCGAGTTTGCCTTCACTTCCTACTTCCCGCGCCACACGGGTTACCTCAGCAGAGAATGAATTCAACTGATCCACCATCGTGTTGATCGTATTCTTCAATTCGAGTATCTCTCCTTTTACATCCACCGTAATTTTTCTTGACAGGTCACCTCTTGCGACAGCCGTCGTTACTTCTGCGATATTACGTACCTGTCCCGTTAAGTTCGAAGCCATCTGGTTTACCGAATCCGTCAAATCTTTCCAGGTACCGGCAACACCTTTTACTTCAGCCTGTCCACCCAACTTACCATCCGTACCTACTTCCCTTGCCACACGGGTTACCTCAGATGAAAATGAATTCAACTGATCCACCATCGTATTGATCGTATTCTTTAATTCCAAAATTTCACCCTGTACATCCACGGTGATCTTTTTGCGCAGATCACCTTTTGCTACGGCCGTCGTTACCTCCGCAATATTTCTTACCTGTGCTGTAAGATTACCGGCCATCTGGTTTACCGAGTCGGTAAGATCTTTCCATACACCGGCAACGCCTTTTACTTTTGCCTGTCCGCCCAACTTTCCTTCACTGCCTACTTCCCTCGCCACCCGGGTTACTTCCATGGAAAATAAGTTCAACTGTTTCACCATGTCATTTACTTCCGCAGCGATCTTAGCAAACTCGCCCTGCAAAACGTGATCGCCAATCTTCAGTGGCATTTCCTGTGAAAGATTTCCTTTTGCCACCGAACTGATAACATGGGCTATTTCAATGGTAGGGTGAACAAGATCCGATATCAGGCTATTAATCGAATCAACACTGGAGGACCAGGATCCTTTTGCATAACGCGGTAATGACACCCTGTGATTTAGATGTCCCTGTTTCCCAATTGTATCTCTTGCCTGGCTAAGTTCCTCTACCAGGATTTCATTCAATGAAATTATTTCATTTACAGTATCGCAGATCTTACCACTGATCCCTATCCGGTCCATCGGCAGGCGAACGGTAAAGTTGCCATGCCTTACTTCGGTAAGCACGCCCAATAGTTCACGGTTGTCCAAATAATCGGTAAGACTGGCGTCTTCAGGTATGATCCCATTTACGGGCTTACCATTTGTGTGCTTCCCGTTTTTTTTTCCTGTTGAATTTTTGGAGATAGAGGGAGTATCAGCGACGCCTGTAGACGAGGCGGCTGATAAGGAATTAGATTTTTTTTTCATTGGACTTTATTAAAATGATAAGTGGAACTAATTAGTGTTGGTGGTTGGTCATTAAAGCTAAAAAAAAATAGTAAAAAACTACAGGGGGAAATTATGCCGATGAGAATAATTCTTATCTTCATAAAACCTTACTTTACACACAAAACTGTGCCACTAAATCTTCCAATGCCAAAAACAACTGCTGTAAATCTACCCTCGAAATATATCATGTTTGGTGAAGACGATTTGGATGAAGAAGATTTTCTAAAAGAAGTGTTCTTTTCCCTCGATCCTTCCCTGGCCCTGGTTTTCGTCGACAATGGACGAAAGCTTATTTCTGACCTTGAGCAAATCCCTGATACGCATCTGCCAAGCCTTATCGTACTGGATTATAATATGCCGGAGTTGAACGGTGCGGAAATATTAAAAGTTTTAAAGCAAAACAGCCGTTACCAGATGATCCCTAAAATAGTCTGGAGCACATCCGGATCGGAAATTTATAAAAAGTTATGTTTCGAGTCGGGCGCAAACGACTATGTTATAAAGCCATCCAACGTTAAAGAACTGGAAGGAATTGCCCGTCATCTTCTTTCCTTTTGCCAGGCAAAAAAGCTTTAAAAATGCTCATTCAGCAAACTCATGGAGAGCGGTTTTTCCCAAACCGTGACGTTGGCCGATTCGAAAAAAAAATCTCCCTTTTGGTGATAGGCGCTAACCAGGTATATTTTTAAGTGGGGATTTTTTTCCACGATCGATTCTACATGTGTCCATCCTTTCCCGTCGGGCAAATTATTATCCAAAAATAAAATATCGGGTTTGGTATTTCCGATCAAATCCAATCCATCTGTAAGATTGAATGCTAACTGCACATCATAGTTTTTTTTCCTGAAATAACTTTCGAGTATTCTGCAATAATCAATTTCATCATCTATCATTAAAACTTTTAACTTTAGCATCATTTATTTATTAATTCAATTAACCGTTAGATGAGTAACTCTGCCTCCATGAGAACTGAAAATACACATTCTAACTCACAGTTATTTTTCTTCTATAATATACAAACTAAAGAAATTTTATTCTCCAGCCAACCAATGGAAGAATTTTTTGGTTCGCCCATCGATTTAGACAACACGTTTCCTTTTACAAATACTAAACAAAGTAATACTCAAACCCTGGTAAATGAATGGCAGTATTGCCTTCAATTAAAAGAAAAAGAAAGCAGGAATTTCCACTACGAGACAACATTGACCGAAGGAGTTCCCGTTCTTTTTAGCTTTGATGCGGTAGGATTAAACTGGCCCGTTCGGGATCAGTCGCCGTTGATGTTTTGTTCAGTTAAAAAAAAACCGACCAAAAGTAACCCCGTGCTGCGAACTAAAACAGATTTCCTTTATCAGAAAGACTATGCCGAATTTATTGATATTGCGGCACACGACCTGGACGCACCTTTACGGAAGCTATCGTTATTGATAGAAAGACTTGCTCATAAACAAAAATCAGAGCCTGCAAGCGATATGCAGGATTACTTTACAAGGATACAGAGCAGCCTGTCTGACATGCGCTCGCTGGTAGACAGCTTATCCCGACTGGCAGGTTTAGCAGCGACTAACCCGGTGAATGTTGTTTGTGACCTGAATATAATTGTCGACGATATCAGCAACGACCTGCGCCTGGAAGCCCGCAGTAAAGATTTCTCCCTTACCTCATCTGGTTTACCCCTTGTAGTTGGGGATCCGGTTCAATACAGGCAGTTATTTCAAAACCTTTTACAAAATGCCAGCAAGTTCAGCAAAAAAAACCAGCCTCTTGAAATAACGATCACTGTCATTGAGTTACTGCCTGTTGAAAAACAAGGTGTCGGCTTGGCGGATGATAAAAATTGGTTCATGATCAGCGTCAGCGACAACGGTGTGGGATTTCGCCACGAGTATGCAGAGAAAATTTTTAAACCGTTTGTACGTCTGCATGGTAAGTCAGAGTATCCCGGTTCCGGCATGGGGCTGGCCATTTGTAAAAAGATAGTTGAAAATCACGGTGGCATTATATATGCGCAGGGGAATGAAGCTTCAGGAGCCACAATTACATTAATTTTACCACAAAGCGTTTAAATAGATGTTGAATGTACATGACATCAGGATTGTTATCATCGACGATGACGAAGATGATTATTTTATTATAGCTGATTATATAAAAGTTATAGAAGGGCGAAAATTTATTATTGACTGGTGCAATAATTACCAGCAAGCTGTTGAAAAGATCAATGCCCGTGAATATGATATTTACTTTATTGATTACAGGCTGGGTAGTCACACCGGCCTGGAATTACTGCAGGCCGTCAACCAGGGAGAGTTTTATGACCCCATCGTGTTGCTCACAGGCAAAGGCAATAAAGATATCGATGTAAAAGCAATGGAAAGCGGGGCAACCGATTATCTCATTAAATCGGAACTGACTACCGAAAAGCTTGAACGCTGTATTCGTTATTCGCTTGATCGTGCTGCCGATCTTAAAGAATTAAAAGCACGGGAAAATAAATACCGCAACTTATTTGAAAAATCCAAAGATGCCGTCTTTATCGCGGACCACGAACTTGTATTTGCAGAATTAAATCATGCCGCATGCTTACTTTTCCAGAGTGGGGTCAATGACCTGGTCAATCGGAATTTTTTGGATTTCATTAAAAATGAAGCGCAAAAAAAATTGCTTTGCGATCTGTTGAAACATAAAGGGGCTATCAACGACTTACCGGTGGAAATTGTAAATCCTGTGGGCGAAACAAGGTCGTGCCTGCTATCTCTTTCTTTTCCTGACCTGGAACATGAAGAGCTGATCCATGGCATACTGCATGATATCACCAATATGAAAAAAGCGGAATTGGCCAACCTGCAAGCGCAGAAACTTTCGGCGAATGAACGATTAATGCGGACACTGGCACACGAAATAAGAAATCCGTTGAACAATATCCTGCTTTCCGTTGATCATTTTACGCTGCCGTACGATGAGGATGTTGATAGTCAAAAAAATCTTGTTGCCATTATGCAGCGAAATTGTATCCGTATAAACCATATCATCACTGAATTACTTAACCTGACAAAGCCGCTCGAACTTTCTTTCCAGGAACATCCCCTGCAGGATGTTCTTGATGAAAGCATTTCTTTAACGTCGGACAGGATCAGCCTGCAAAAAATTACAGTACACAAAAGCTATCCTCAACAACCACTGATCGTGTCGGCCAATAGATCAAAATTAGTAATTGCATTTACCAATATACTGATCAATGCGATTGAAGCAATGGAAGCTGACAAAGGTGAATTGTTTGTATCCGTATCACCCGGGACCAATAACTATCTCGTGTCTGTAAGAGATAATGGAAAAGGCATTCCCTCCGAATATCTCCAGAAGCTTTTCGAGCCTTTTTTTACCTTGAAAAAAAATGGAATCGGGTTGGGATTATCCGCTTCCTATTCCATCATTCAGTCGCATAAAGGCGATATAAGGGTGGAAAGCAGCATCAATAACGGAACTGAATTTATTATTACACTCCCAGCCGCAGATTAGCGTACACGACAAGCTGGCTACATCCTCTTTTATGATTATGGCAAGCAATGATCTTCCGATATTGGTTTGTAAGACGGCCAAAGAATGGCAGCAATGGTTGCACAAAAACCATTCTTTGTCGAAAGGTGTTTGGTTACGTATTTACAAAAAAAATTCAGGCACTCCTACTGTTACGTATGCTGAAGCTGTAGAAACCGGCTTGTGCTATGGTTGGATAGACGGCTTAGCGAACAAGTATGATGACACATCCTATATACAACGCTTTACACCGAGGCGGCCAAAAAGCATCTGGTCAAAAAAGAACGTCGAACGGGCGAACCAGTTAATAAATTCAAAAAAAATGAAACCAGGCGGGTTAAAAGAGGTCGAAGCCGCAAAAGCAGATGGCAGGTGGGATGCTGCTTATGATTCGCCGGCCAATATTGAGATCCCGGCTGACTTCCTGCAGGACCTTGCAAAGAAGCCAAAAGCAAAAACGTTTTTTGAGACCTTGAATAAGACGAATACTTATGCAATTGCGTGGAGGCTGCAGACAGCCAAAAAACCAGAGACGCGACAGAAGCGGATGAAAGCAATCATTGGCATGCTTTCAAAAGGCGAAAAATTTCATTGAACATTGATATTTAAAAATAACCACCTTAACGGCCGGCCGTTTTTCTATGGCGTTTTAACAGCCTGTCTTGCCAGCAACTTCCACCCGGCCTTTTGTTTTTGCCAGATCAGGAGAATAGAAAGCTTGACGGCCCCAGGCTTTCCACCATCATTGGTAGTTGCTGATAATGCATGGCGTACCACCGCGGTTTTCCCAGTTACCTGTATCGTTTGATTTGCCAGTTCGATGGTTACAAAATCAGATTTGCCGCTTACGATGTTTTCAATAAAATCTTTCTTGACTTCAACTTTACCACTTGAATGGCCGTAACTCAATGCATCATCTGTAAGAGCATTCAATGCGTTTTGTTCGCCGCTGATCATTGCACTACGAAGTGATTCCACAGCTTCAGCGACCGCTTTTTCCTGTTTCGATTGGGAAAAAGACACATGGCCGGCAAGCACGATCATTGCTAATACAAGCATTATTTTTTTGGTCATAGTAATAATTTTATGCGGTTAAAAAGAGACTGCAGCTTATGTTACAGGTCAGTGATGATCTTGTATTTAGGTACTAAAGCTTTCATTACGCTCCATGCGATTAAATAAGCCACCGCACAAATTGCAAACATGATAGTATATCCTGTTTCGATATGGCCCAATGCTTTGTAGTGATCAAATAATGCACCGCCTAATTTTGTGATGAGAACACCGCCAAAACCGCCGGCCATTCCACCAATTCCCACTACGGAGCCGATTGCTTTCTTTGGAAACATATCGGAGACAGTTGTGAATATATTTGCTGACCAAGCCTGGTGGGCTGATGCGCCGATTCCTATTAATACTACCGGTATCCAAAAGCTAATGTCGCCGAGCGGTTGTGCGGCCAACACTACAAGCGGAACCAATGCAATCAGAAACATCGCCTTCATGCGGGCATCATAAGGCAATAATCCTTTCCTTATGAAATACATTGGGAACCACCCGCCGCCAATACTTCCAAACATAGTCATGCTATATAATACCGCCAATGGAATCATTACATCCGTACCTATTATTCCATACTGGTCCTTCAAGTAGGCGGGAAGCCAGAATAGAAAGAACCACCACACGCCATCGGTCATAAATTTACCAATAGTAAAGGCCCATGTCTGTTTATATCCTAATAACTTGATCCAGGATACCTTCTCATTTGTGGTTGCGGCCTTTTCATCTTCGTCACTGTTGATATATGCAAGCTCAGCTGCTGAAAGTCTTTTTTGTTCCTCTGGTTTTTCATAATAGGCAAACCAAAAGAAAAGCCATAAAAAGCCGACGGCCCCGATAATTAAGAAAGCGGCTTGCCAACCCCAGTTTTCAGCAATCCAGGGAACAGTAAGTGGTGCCAGTATAGCGCCAACGTTAGAGCCGGAATTAAATATACCGGTTGCAAAAGACCTCTCTCGTTTTGGGAAATACTCGGCAGTTGCCTTGATGGCTGCAGGAAAATTCCCCGATTCTCCGAACCCCAACAATGCCCGGGAGATCATAAAGCCCAGCACAGAAACAGGGACGGTAATAATACCAATCCATCCAAGTATAGCCGTAAGTCCTTCGCCAAGCGGAACTGCGAATGCATGCAGCATAGCCGCGATGGACCATATAATGATCGCCCAGGTAAATCCCCGCTTCGTGCCCATTTTATCGATGATCCGGCCAGCGAACAGCATAGATATCGCATAAGTAAATTGAAAAACGGCGGCAATATTCGCATAATCGGTATTCGTCCAGCCATAGATCTCTTCGAGTCTTGGTTTTAAGAGGCTTAACACCTGCCTGTCGAGATAGTTAACCGTGGTAGCAAAAAAGAGCAGGGCACAAATCGTCCACCGGTATTTTCCTATGGCTGCATTCATCAGGAGTTATTTTTTATAGATTGTAATAATGCCAAAACAGTCTTCGTGTCGTTTTCAATCGTGCTGTAATCTTTTTGCTCCATTAATTTTTTACTGATTAGCTTGCTGCCCATCCCTACCGCACTCACACCGGCTTTATACCAGCCTTCAATATTTTCCTTTGAGGTATCCACACCGCCAGTGGGCATAAACAATAAATTGGGAAAAATCTCTTTGATACTGCTTAAAAATTCTGGACCCAGCATATTACCCGGGAATAATTTGATAAATTTTATCCCGCTGTTTTCCGCCGCGATTATTTCAGTAGGTGTCATACAGCCTGGAGCATAAAAAATGTCTTTTGCTATGGCAAAGTCCGCTACTTCTTTTACAAATCCGGGGCTAACTAAAAAATCCGCTCCAGCAGCTATATAATCGCCGGCAGTGTTAAGGTTTTTAACCGTGCCTACGCCTAACAGGATACCCGGCATTTCCGCATTGCGGACTTCAATAAGTTTTTTGAAATTGCGCAAAGCGGCTTCTCCGCGGTTTGTATATTCTACTGCCTTTACTCCTGCGCGGTAAATGGCTTTCAGCACTTCTATACTCACTTCTTCATCCGCATTAAAATACAAGGGCAACATTCCCTGGGCTATGATGGTATCGGTTACTTGTTTGCTATTGCTCATGACAATTCTAAATTTTTACTTTGATAACTAATTTCTTTATCTCGCTTTCACCGATCATCGGCGCATGCACATCTTCGGGAAAGAAAATTACAAACTGGCCGTCCGTCAGTTGAAAGAACATATCAGGAACATCGCTATAGAATTGCACATCTTTTTCATCATTGTAACCGCCATTGGGCGTTTCACATTTTTCTCTTGGCTTCCAGCCCATCGTTTCCAGGCCGGAAATACAAAGCTGTATGTCGATATGCTTGTTGTGACATTCAAATTTAGCGGTTGATTCGCCGGCCGTCATTCCTTTTTTATGAGAAAAGATCGCTTTCAGTTTATCGCCATCAATTTCATATTTACCCGGCTCTTTTGTTTCCACGTTCGCTTGCCTGATGTATTCAAATGCCTGGGCAAATAGAGGATGTACTGAATAATACCTGGCAGCATTTGCAATGGTATCTATAATCATCGACTGGTGAGATTTAAAAGTCAAATAAAAAATATTAACGCTGCACACGACCACTACCGTCACCTTTTACCAGTTCCTTTACATCGCTTAGCGTTGCGTGATTGAGGTCTCCCGGAATCGTATGCTTAATAGCAGATGCAGCCACTCCAAATTCCGCAGCATCGGGCATTGTCATACCCGTCACCAACCCAAAAATGAACCCGCTGGCGAAAGAATCACCGCTGCCGACACGATCTACGATCCGTACTTCATATTGTTTGGTATGATGAAATTCAGTGCCATCATATACAAGAGCGCTCCAGCCATTATCGCTGGCGCTATGGCTTTCCCGCAACGAGGAAGCAATATATTTGAAACCGAATTTTTCTTTCATTTGCTTAAACACATCTTTGAATCCTTCCAGATTTAATTCCCCTTTTGTAACATCTGTATCTTTTGCTTTAAAGCCCAGGGTGGTATCAGCATCTTCCTCATTGCCGATACATACATCCACATATTTACAAAGCTTCGTCATCACTTCTCTTGCTTTTTCTTTGCTCCACAATTTTTTCCGGTAATTAAGGTCAATACTTGTGGTAATGCCTTTTGCCTTTGCCGCTTTCAACGCAGCTTCAGTCAATGCAGCCGCTTTATCACTGAGTGCCGGTGTAATACCTGTTGTATGAAACCAGCTTGCCCCTTCAAAAATTTTATCAAAATCGAACTCACTGCTATCTACATCGGCGATGGAGGCACCCGCACGATCATATATAACCTGTGATGCCCGCATAGCAGCCCCGGTCTCAAGAAAATAAATTCCCAAACGATCTCCGCCCCTGGCAATAAACTGTGTATCGACACCGTAGCGGCGTAAATGATTGATAGCACTTTGCCCGATAGCATTATTAGGAACCTTGCTCACAAATGTTCCATTCAAACCATAATTACACAATGCGGCGGCTACATTTGCTTCCCCGCCACCATAGGTGATATCAAATGTGTCGGCCTGGACAAAACGCTTAAAATCGGGAGTTGATAAGCGAAGCATTATTTCCCCCAGGGTTACTACTTTTTTTGACATTTCTTTCTTGCTTTTTTAAATTAAGTATGTTAAGGGTTATTTTAAAGCGCTGACCGGTGCCGGATCCATATCCGTGAATGTTTTATTCTCACCGGCCATTCCCCAGATAAAACCATAATTGGCAGTGCCACATCCGTAATGCACACTCCATGGCGCCGAAATAACTGCATCATGGTTGGCCATTACTATATGCCTTGTTTGCTGCGGCTCTCCCATAAAATGAAAAATACGATGCTCACCGGGCACATCGAAATAGAAATAAACTTCCATTCTTCTTGTATGCGTATGCGGGGGCACGGAGTTCCAAACACTGCCTGCTTCCAATACGGTCAGTCCCATCACCAACTGGCAACTCTGAATACCATCAGCATGAATGTATTTATAAATGGTTCGTTTATTGGAAGTATTTGTATCACCAAGTGTTACCGGCGCAGCTTCTTCCTTGGCATATCTTGTAATGGGAAAATCATGATGGGCCGGTGCAGACAACAGGTAAAATATAGCCGGATCAGCAGCATTGCTGCTTTTGAACTGCACCTGTTTTGTGCCTTTGCCAATATAAACACAATCAAGATTGTTCAGTGAAAAACTTTGTCCATCCGCGATCACCATTCCTTCCCTGCCGACATTAATGATTCCCAACTCTCTTCTTTCAAGAAAATATTCCGCCCGCAATTCTGGATGATTGGGCAGGTCGAGTGCTTTACTAACCGGTTTCGCTCCACCAATAATTACCCTGTCATAATGTGAATAGATTAATTGAACTGCATCATCCTTCATCAGTTCCTGTATCAAAAAATTTTCACGGAGTTGTTCCGTGTTCATCTCCTTTGTTTCTTTCGGACTATTTTGAAATCTTATTTCCATGCCCCCATCCCCGCTGGTTAGCGGAGCGTATTTAAATAGCCCGTTATATTGTATTTTCATAATAAACCCCAACCCCGAAAGAGGCTTTTAGACTCCGGATTGTGAAACTTTTTTTGTGTGCCAAAGCTTATAATCCGAATTGATTAAAAAAAATAATTTTATTTTCATCTTTAAAGAACTAATTGTTTACGTAAATTCTGTCCGACCCAAAGTTCCGAAGAGGACAGCGGGTGCCTTACCTTCCCATCCAGCCGCCATCTATTGTAAGTATTTCTCCCTGTACATAATTAGAGGCGCCGGAAGCAAGATAAACAGCCGCTCCTTTGAAATCTTCCGGCTCTCCCCAACGACCAGCAGGTATTCGGCTTAAAATTGATTTACTCCGGTCCTCATCATTTCTTAAAGCTTCTGTATTATCAGTTGCGATATAACCTGGTGCAATGCCGTTTACATTAATGCCTTTACCCGCCCACTCATTAGCTAATGCTTTTACCAAACTAGCGACAGCTCCTTTACTCGCAGCATACCCAGGCACATTGATACCACCCTGGAAACTGAGCAATGAACAAGTAAAAATTATTTTTCCTTTGCCTTTTGCCAGCATATGCTTGCCGACTTCTCTTGCAAGGATAAACTGTGCATCCAAATTGATATTGATGACCCTGTCCCAGTATTCATCGCTATGTTCTGCGGCAGGCGCCCGCATGATTGTACCGGCATTATTAATCAAAATATCAATAGATGAATTTTCATTCAGCAATTTTTCTATGAAATAATAAATAGATTCCCTTTCTGAAAAATCAGCCTGGTACGCTTTGAAGTTTTTTCCCAGCAGCTTTACTTCCTTTTCTATCGCACTGTCTTTTAGTTCAAGTGATGCAGAAACACCAATGATACCGGCTCCGGCTTCAGCCAGGCCCAATGCCATTGCTTTTCCGATGCCCCTGTTACAACCTGTAACCAATGCGGTTTTTCCCGTTAGATCGAATTGTTGAAGAATTCCCATTATATTTTATCCTGCTGAAGGTATTACAGTGGCGGGTTGCTGATCCAATTGCCAGCTGAAATAATTTTTATTATTGTTAAAGCATATGTCTTGTACCATCTTGCCTGTCCACGGCAAATCATTTGGCAGTTCGCCATTTTCTATCTCATCGCCGAGAAGATCGCACAAAATCCTGCGAAAATATTCATGACGGGGAAAAGAAAGAAAGCTTCGCGAATCAGTAAGCATACCTACAAACTTACTAAGTAAACCCATATTACTGAGTGTATTTATCTGTTTGCTCATTCCATCCTTCTGATCCAGGAACCACCAGGCAGATCCCCATTGTATCTTGCCGGCAGAAGACCCATCATTAAAATTACCGCCCATAGTGGCCATTAATTCATTATCTGACGGATTAAGATTATAAAGAATTGTTTTTGCAAGTTTATTGTTTACATCCAGTTTATCCAAAAACTTTGACAACGCCCTTCCCTGTGAAAAATCCCCGATCGAATCCCAGCCGGTATCTGGTCCGAGCGTTTGCAACATTCTTGTATTATTATTTCTCAAGGCACCCAAATGAAACTGCTGCACCCAGCCTTTTTCCCAATCCCATTCAGCGAAATGGATGAGCATAGCAGATTTAAATTTGCGTTGCTCCACTTCGTTCAATTCTTTACCGCCATGTACCTTGGTAAAAATTGCATCGATCTCTAAGCCGGTAAAATCGTCTGCATATATCTCTTCCAGGCCGTGATCAGAAACGCTGCAACCCATGGAAGCAAAAAAATCGTGACGGTTTTGTAAAGCATACAAAAAATCGTCGAAGGAAGAAACACTTATATTCGTTATGGCTTCCAGTTTCTTTATATAGCTGTTGAACTTTGCCGCATTACTTACGTTCATGGCATTGTCCGGCCTAAATGCAGGAAGAATCGGTATCTCAAATTCATCATCACGAATCTTTTGATGATGCTCCAGTGAATCAACCGGATCATCGGTGGTACAAATCAGCTTTACATTCATTTTACGCAGCAAACTTTTCACTGACCATGCAGGTGCTTGCAGTTTGGCCGTGCATTCCTGGTATACCTGTTGTGCTGTGTCGCCGTTTAGTACATCATGGATGTCGAAATAGCGCTGTAACTCGAGATGGGTCCAGTGATACAAAGGATTCCTCAGTGTATAAGGCACAGTTTCCGCCCATTGCTGAAATTTATCCCTGTCATTTTTAGCTCCCGTGCAATAAGCTTCGTCCACACCATTGGTTCGCATAGCCCGCCATTTATAATGATCGCCATACAACCATGCCTGCGTCAGGGTTTCAAATTGTGTATCCTCTGCGATCTGCTGTGGCGGCAGATGACAGTGATAGTCTATAATGGGCATGCCTTTGGCATACTCGTGATAAAGACGTTGTGCTGTTTTTGTTTTCAGCAGAAAATTTTCGTCAAGAAATTTCTTCATACAACGGGTTTAAAGATTTTTATTGCCAAGGTGACTTTTTGAATAGCCTTGTTCATACGTACGCTTTTTTTAATTGCAGCTGTTCAAGGGTTTGTATAGCACCGTTCTCCATCAGGGATTTTAAGTTTGTTTTAACCACCTCTGAAAAACCGGATAACTCTGAAAGATCAACACCCCATAGATCTTTATCGGCCAAAACAGCTTCAACTACCTGGTCCGAATCTTCGTTTTCCCATTTTTCTGCAAACTTAGCCGCATTATCATCCTGTATTACATAATTTTTTCCATTGTATTCACCCTCGTAGCTTCCCGACTCGTTTTTACTTCCTTTCATAAATAGAATAAATGCTGCAAACCCTAATGCCATGCATGCCGGTGGTTGCTGGCTTTTGGCATAATGACGCTGTAGCAATGGTACATTCCGCATTCTCATTTTTAATGAATATTGCAACGTAATACTTAACCACTGATGATCCAGGAAAGGATTACGAAAACGATCCGTCACTGTATTGGCGTAAACACATGCTTCGTTATAAGAAATAATTTCGCTTTCCAATGCTGTCGCCAGCTCAAGCATCATCAGCCTGCGGATAAATACAGACATTTCGCCATCGTTCATCGCGTCTTTTACAGTCTCAAAACCGGCAAGAAAAGCCAACGCACAACTAAAACTATGGGTACCATTCAACAATCGAAGTTTAAGTTCCCTGAATTTTTCAATACCCGGTGCGATGACCGCACCGTTATCAACGCTCGTAAACGAAAGAATTTGCTTTACCCGTTCATTATCGGACTCAATAGCCCATAACCGGAAGCTCTCGGCCATGATCATCAGATCATCCTTATATCCCAGCTTATTTTCCATTTCCTGGCGATCATACTTTGGCAATTTCCCCGGCACTATCCTGTCGACAAGTGAATTGCAGAAATGATTAGCGGATTGCAGCCAACTGATAAACCCGTTATCCAGATTATTATTTGCGGCAAGTTGCAGCACAATATCCAGGAGTTGCGTTCCATTATCAGTTAGTAGTTCTGTCGGAATGATCACCATTCCGCTTTCCGATGTTCCTCCAAACGCTTTGTAGCGTTCCACCAAAAAAGCTAATAATTTCCCAGGAAAAGAAGGTGGCGGTGAAACATTGATATCATCATCGGATAAAACTATGCCGGCTTCAGTGGTATTTGAAATGATCACCTGCATCTGCGGATCATGTGCACACTGAAGGATGGCTTCCCATTCTTCAGTGGCCGAAACTACACGGCTGATAGCAGAGCTGATGATCGCTTCATCTATTTTGTTTCCATTCTCTATTCCTCTTACACACAATGTAAAAAGCCCATCCTGCTTATCAAATTCATCCGTTCCACCATTTAAAGTAGATTTCACTATTACAACACGGCCATTAAAAATACCCTGACGGTTGGCTTTGTCAATAAAGTAATCAGGCAATCCCCGCAGCAATACGCCGGTGCCGAATTGTAATACCTTTTCAGGCAGGTCAAGTAATTTTTCATCCGGGATAATCAAACCGGATTTTGGAGAAATGTGCTTTATTGTTTCTTTCGATAATTGCATAATCAATTCATTTCAGGGTTCCATTTATTTTTAAAAACCCAGTTTATAGTTATATCAGTTGATTTTGTATTGGCAGGCAGGTTATTGGAATACCATTTAAAATCATTCCCACCTTCTCTTCGGCAATTGTAATAAAATACTCTATGTCCCCACTGAATAGTATTGGCAGTTGGCACCCTGTAAATAGCGGAATCTCTCATGTTCTTTGCAAACTCACAATTAACCAGGTAAAACTGTGCATCACGATGATAACGTCCGAGTAAAAAGCCATCGTAGCCTTTGAAGTTACAATTGATCAATACGGTCTTCGAGTCAGCGGAGCTTGAGCCATCATGCCAGATAGCCGCGGTGCCCCCATGCGCAATAAACACACAGTTTTCCGCCCATGCCCAACCACGTGGACAATAAAAATCGACCCCCCCTTCCATGATGCAATCTTTAAAGTACCACATGCCGTTTTGTACATCCCACGGACTTACGGTATCACCACCAAGTGCACGGAAATGGCAATTGATCGCCTTCAATCTTGTTGCATGAATAGTACGTAATGCCATCTGGTGACCGTTTTTCGATAGCTTTCTTTGCCCGGTGGAATCTGAATGGCACTGAACGATCTTCTCTTCTTTAAAATCGAAACCAAAACTGTTAGTGATGGTAAGACTCTTTAACGTAATATCGTCCGCACCTACATTCATGGTAGCTACACCCCAGTCGTCCGCATGACCGCAACGCCATTCATCTCTTGCAATAGCAGCGGTAATGATTGTTTTTTCTTTATCCTCCCCTTCGATAACGATATTGCTTTTTTCGATATATACTTTCTCTTTATAAATTCCTTTCTTAATAAAGATCAGCCGTGGCGATGCTGAAGAATCAGGTAAGCCATTGAGGGCACCCTGCACCGTTCTGTAATCGCCGCTACCATCAGCAGCCACAATAGTACGCCTGGCTGCGGGTGATGAAACCTGTGTTTTACCAGGCAGATTCATGCTTAACAGCAGAAGTACCGACAGGATTTTTAAACAACATACTGTGTTTACCTTATTCACCATCACTACCGGGTTATACTTTTGTTTAACAGCCATTGCACCAGGTCTTCGGCCGCTTTGAAATTTGGATATTCGGCTGGCAATTTTCTTCCATCCACATATTCATTGTATAACCAGGGATCTCCAACGGCCAATACGGTGCCTTTACCATACTTCGCAGAAGCGATTATTATATCGCTTTCTATAGTTACCACCGATTTTGCTGGGTGCCTTACTTTCAATACGCTCAGCTCTTTCAGGTACATTTTATAAGGCGCTTTAAATATTGTTCTGTCGTTAGGCACCACCACTCCTGTTTCATACTCGTCCCGTTTTACCATGTTCCGGCTTTTATCGGTAAACGTTATTCCAAATGCGTTAGCAAGTTTATTAAAATGCCGGAGATCGCAATTAGCACTGTCGTTGGCCATCAACAACAACACGCCGCCCGATTTTACCCAATCGGCGACTACTTTTACATCTTTTTCATTCACATAATTTGGTGCAGGATTATCTTTTGAATGGTCAGGATCAACGATAATATAGACAGATGCTTTTTTTAGCGAAGCCGGGTCCGGCGCCGCGTCGAGTGAAGCCAATTTTGCTCCATACTTATTAAAAATATAACCCAGTGCATAAAAGCCCGGATGCGACATTTCCTCCCAGGTATAATGCCAGTAATCCGCCACGCCGCCTGCGCCTTTTCTTTTTTCGCTGTTAAAATACCTGTCGAGTAAAATTGTTTTTCTTTTGCCTGCAGATTGTGTTGGCAGCATCTCCATTTCATAACTCGCCAATAAAAATGCACCAATTCCTTTCGGATCGTTGACAATCACATCCTCGCTCATATAATATTCGAAGTTGCCGTCGCGATAAGGCTTTCCACCAAGACCGCTTACTTTTACAGTTCCATGCAAATTGGTCTGGCCGTTTTCAACTTTGATGAATTCTTTGACGATACCGGCATATCCTTTTTTTGCGATATTTATTTTTTCAGCCGCCAGGTAACCTTTACGTACACCTTTTGCAACAGCATATACAAACTGGCTGCTGGCAGAAGCTTCAAAATAATTTTTTTCTTTCGCCGGACCGTTGTAATTCAAAATATCTAACCATAATCCCGTTCGGGAATCCTGGACCTTTTCAATGGCATTCACCAAGCGATTCAATATTCCTGTAAGCTGTTTTCTACCCGGATGTGTTTCAGGAAACCAATCCAATGCATCCACCAGGGCTGTAGCATACCAACCCATGGCCCGTGCCCAGAATAGTGGCGACAAACCCGTTTCTTTATTAGCCCATTGTTGTTGCTTACTTTCATCCCATGCATGATAGAGCAACCCAGTTTTCGCATCTCTTGCATGTTTTTCCATCCATACAAACTGGTTGGTGATATCATTGAAAGCCGTGTCTTCATGCATCAGATCAGCATATTCTGCATAGAACGGCGAACCCATATACAAACCATCCAGCCACATCTGGTAGGGATAAATTTTCTTATGCCAGAAACCGCCCTCAGTGGTTCGTGGATGCGTCCTCAGCTGATCTCTTAGTAAATTGGCGGCTTTAAGGTATTTTTCTTTTTGTGTAATACGGTATAAAAATAAGACGAGCTTACCGTTGTTGATATGATCAATATTGTATTCATCGGGCCTGTAGGTCTTGATACTTCCATCGTCCTGCACAAAAAAATCCATCTGTTTGACGATATAGTCATAGTATTTCACATCGCCGGTATTTCTCCAAATACCTTCAAAACCTTTCAGGATAACGCCCATATCATACGACCATCTGGCGCGGTTGCCCAGTGCAAACGAGTCCTTCCAAATGTTCATCACCGTTGATGCCACCTGTTGCGATAAAGGCTGCCCGACCGGCGTGTTGAGGCGGAGTTTATCCTGTGCCGAAACAGTTATTACCAGCAGCGCAAATGCAGATACAAGAATTTTTTTCATTGCTATTTCTTTAAGAAGCCTGTCGTCCCGGCTGATGCTTACTTTATTGTTACACTTTTTTCCGTTGCTCCCAACTCATATACAATTTTCTCTTTTGCCTGCGAAGCGTCGGTATTTTGTATGGTGATATCATGGCTCCTGTCACCACTGACCCGGAACAACAATTCAGCTCCATTTTTGTAAGTGATATTATTAAATGTGAGTTTATCGCTATTCACGATATCAATCACAGGATTGGTTTCATCGCTTATGATTTTTATGTTTTTAAAACGGATAGCGGATGCCTCCTGCACGTCGATCCCTTTCTTTGCCTGTAGCACCATGTTTTCGAGTACGATATCTTTTACATGCATTTCAGGGATACCTCGCAAAAAAATCCCTTTTTCTGCACCATTGCAATAAACATTACTGATATGAAAATTTTTGAAAACAGGCGTAGTTTCATCCACTGGCCGCAATTCCACTTTCGGCAATTCCCGTTTTTCGCCGACCATTGGTACGGGGTCTCTGGCCGCATAATACATATCAAACAGGATGGCTTCGCCAGGAATATTTTTCATGTAAATATCTTTGATAAAAATATTCTCCACCACGCCGCCGCGACCTCTTGTTGTCTTAAAACGTAAACCGATATCGGCGCCAATGAATGTGCAATTGCTTACATAAATATTTTTAGCGCCACCGCTCATTTCACTGCCAATTACAAATCCGCCATGTGATGAATAAACTGTGCAGCCCCGGATAATCACGTTCTCTGTTGGCATGGCCCGCTTTCTTCCTTCCGCATCACGGCCGCTTTTTATACATAAAGCATCGTCACCAACATCGAATACTGAATTTTCTATTAGCACATTCTTACAACTCTCTACATCAATGCCGTCGCCATTCTGGGCATACCAGGGATTTTTTACAGAAACATTTCTTACGGTCAAATGCTCGCTCATCAATGGATGCAAACACCACGCAGGTGAATTCTGGAAAGTAACACCCTCCAGCAAAATGTATTTGCAGTTAGTTAGCAATACCAAATTGGGACGAAGAAAATCTTTGATGCTTTCATAAAATGCAGCATCTTTTTCTGCCGTTATCAGTCCCGGGTTTGCCTGCATCTTTGCACCCTTCAAAAATTTTTGAGTTGGATACCATGTCTTTTTATCATCACTCAACACACCACCCGATGCTACTAATTTTTTCCATTGGCTTTCTGTAAGCTTATCTTTTTTCACCATTCTCCAGGCATCGCCATTACCATCAATTATTCCTTTACCCGTGATGGCGATGTTACTTGCGTTTGTAGCAGAAACCGGTGACTGATTTCGCATTTGGGGTAAGCCCTCCCAGTTGGCTGCTACCAATGGATATTGTTCAAAATCTTTGGTAAATAATAAAGTGGCGCCATTGGTTAAATGAAGATTAATATTGCTTTTTAAAACGACCGGTCCTGTCAACCACAATCCTGGTGGTACCAATACTACACCGCCGCCTTTCTTATGCAACTTTTCGACAGCGGCATTAATACTTTTTGTATTTAATGTGTTACCGTCGGCGACAGCGCCATGTGCCGCAATACTGATGGTGTCTTTTTTGAACCTGGGCGAAACAACTTTGGGAAGTTTGTTCCATTGTGCCATCAAAGCGGAAAAAAGGAACGAGGAAAAAAGTATGCAGAGAAATTTTTTCATTATTACAGGCGATCGTTTAGTTATATAAGTGAATAGTTTACAATTTTACCCCAAACACAATCATGAACAGTCCTTTCCAAAAGCTTTATTTACGCAAACGTTACCGGTAACGATACCAGTTGTAGCGTTTGATTGATTAGTTTAAAAAAATACCACGTACTAACCGGTTTGTTAGTCCGATCTATTCTTTTTTTCAACCAATTTGTATTAATCATCATTCATTAAAACCTGTTCGCCATTGGTTCCAGGTCAGTCAACTCTGATATCTTTACAGGCCTTTTCAGCTGGATACTTTTCCGGGCCGCAATACCAATCAATATCGACATTGCTCCTTCTCTGGTGCCAGCCATTACATGATGAGGATTGTCATTGGTATCAACAAACATTCTCCGCTGCATGCGGATGTCACCGCCGCCATGGCCACCTCTTATTTTCGGCGTCGTATATATTTCATAATTTTTTGCGAAGTTGTCCATTACCATTATTTCTCTTACTTCGCCGCCAATTGCATCATCGGCATTTGACATTTCAATAGCATGACGCTTAGCCTGGTCCTCAGGCGTCTTTTGTAAATAGGGAATATCTTCCCACGTTTCCAGCCTGCCATTCATTCCATTAAAGGCGATCTGCCAACCTTCATATGGCGAATAAGTGGTAAGCGAATAATTAGCGACAACACCGTTTGCATATAATATCTGCGCCGACATTTTATCATAAATATCAATTTCATCGCTCCAAACACAACCGTCTTTTATATAGCCGTCATGCTTTTCATTGTTGACATACATTTCTACCTGCCGTTTATCTTTTGTAATATCCCAGTAGAATTTACATTTATCCTTGTGTTCGCACCCGGTGCATCGCTTGCCCCTGAATGGATTATTTTTTCCATAATGCTCCAACGCACCATAAGCACTTACTTCCACCGGTTCTGAATTTAACCACCAGTTGAGCAGGTCGAAATGGTGTGTAGCTTTATGCACCCAAAGCGATCCGCCTTTCGCCATGCGTCCATGCCAGCGACGAAAATAGTCGGCACCATGGTGTACATTCAAATACCAGTTGAAATCGACAGAAACGATTTTACCGATCCTTTTTTGCGCCAGCAGCTCTTTTATTTGCATAGCGTGTACGCTATGCCTGTAATTAAATGCAACTGTCACTTTCTTCCCGCTTTTCTTTTCTGCGTCCAGTATTCTTTTGCATTTCACTTCGTCCGTGGTCATAGGTTTTTCGGTAATCACATTGGCACCCATGTTCAATGCTTTTACAATGAATTCATCATGTGTTGAATCAACGGTAGTGACAACAACATAGTCCGGTTTTGTTTCCTTTAGCATTTTCTCAAAGTCGGTGAATGTGGGACAATTCACGCCCAATAATTTTTTTACATACTCAAGCCTGCCCGGATTGATATCGCAGAGCCCGGAAAATTCTATTATTTCTGAAAAACTTTTGATGATCTCTCTTCCCCAAAGGCTTGAGCCACGGGCACCCGTTCCTACCAGAGCAAGACGGATTTTTTTGCCGGGTGGTATGGCAAAAGATTCGAAAGGATGAAGCATGAGCGAGGCACCGGCTGCGGCTGTAAACTTCATAAACGTGCGGCGTTCCATTGGCGATTATCGTTTTAGTATAAAATAATATGTCAACATGTTTCGGGTATTTCGTGGCGGTGCTTGTTCGGGACTTGCAGACACTTTGGGTCCACGTCAACGCTGCCCTCATCGTCGAAATCCGTTGTCCCATTCATCGCTCAGCAGGGAGTTTTTCCATCCTGAACCAATCCACATCAGCAAACCCCGAATCATTTGTTTTAACTGTGCGTGTACAAAACAAACCAACCTTCGCACCGACCCAGCGACCCCGTTTTGCAACCAGCTTTTCACCAATGGATCTGAACATTACTCCGTCGTTGCTATAGCTGAATTCACACACCGCTCCCTTTTTCACTATAACCCGTAAATAAATATCTGCATTAGTTACCTGTTCACCATCCTGAACTGTTTGCTTATTGCCTTTATCTGCTTCCTTGCAAATAGCATATGACAAATAAAGTCCATTTCCTTTTTTTACTACTGACAAGTACGCATAATCAGCACCGAAAATGATAAGGCCCGCTCTTTCTCCATCAATGCGTGGATGAAAAGAAAGCTTCGTGGTAACCATAAATTCTTCGGCAGGAAATTTTTGCATTAACAGGTTAGGTGTATCCCAGTAATTTTTACTGCTATCCGGCAACTGGTAAGAAAATAATCTCAGCCTCTCATTATTTGGAAAAGCCCAATAAGGTTTTGGATTTGCCTGCCATTGCCATTGCAAACCTGCTTTATTATCGTTAAACTCGTCTGAATCCGGCGGTGTCGCGAGGGGATGAATTTTAGAGATACCCGGTTTTTTATATACAAGAACGGGTTCACCATTTCCGTCGCCATCGTTATCTTCTCCTATCACGGGCCAATCACTCACCCACCTCATCGGCTGCAGGTGTACCACCCTGCCATAGGCTTCCTTGTCCTGGAAATGAAGAAACCAATGTTCTCCATTCTTTGTATCAATCCATGCGCCCTGATGGGGACCGTTGATATTCGTAGCACCCTGTTCCATTACCACTTTTCTTTCATAGGGGCCATATATATTCTTGCTTCGCAACACGAGTTGCCACCCCGTGGATACACCACCTGCAGGAGCAAAAATGTAATAAAAACCATTACGCTTATGAAATTTTGGGCCTTCTATCGTCGGGTCTTTTTCGTGTCCATCATAAACCAACACGCCTTCATCAATAGTTTTTGTTCCGGTAGTGTTCATTTGCTTTATAATGATCACACTTTTTATCCCGGCACGACTGCCGGCAAACGCATGGACCAGGTATACTTTTCCATCATCGTCCCACAAAGGGCAGGGATCTATCAACCCTTTTCCTGCTTCTACCAGCATAGGTTCTGTCCAGGGTCCATGAATATTTTTTGCCTTCGTTAGATAGATACCAAAATCAGGGTCGGGGTAATAGATATAAAACTCGTTTTTATGATAACGGATAGACGGAGCCCACACTCCACCGCCATGCTGTACTTCGCTAAAATGTTCAACCGGTGGTTGACGTTTTAATGCATGACCGGTCAATGACCAGTTGACCAGATCTTTTGAATGAAGAACCGGCAGACCCGGTGCATGATTAAAACTTGAAGCGATCATATAATAATCATCGCCAACACGAATTGCATCGGGGTCGGAATAATCTGCATGAAGAACGGGATTTTTATAGGTGCCGTCGCCATTATCAGCCGCCCATACCACGGATACATTCCTTTTTTGCGCATTTACAAAAAAGGAAATGATCAACCAGCTTACTACACTTACTATCTTCCTTAACAAGTTCATCATTACCGTCTTTTATTTTTTTCCTGCGGGCCATTTAAATGATTTTACCGCAATTTGTTTAAACCAGCCGGATTCCGATACGGGAAATGCGTTCGCCGTTTCGAAAATCTTTTCAACCGTATAATCCCGTGCCTCTTTATCGCTTAGCTGTTTTGACCACAATACCCGCCCGTTAATTACTGCACCCTTTCCTGTGTTCTTGTATTCCGCATAGAATGCAGTTTTTTCATTTGCAGCATTTCCCCAGTTATTCCATCCTTCTGCGGCTATCTGTTCCGGCATTTCGCAACGGATAAAAACCGTTTTCGAAAAAGCACGCCAGGGCCTCCCTAAATAGACTTTAGTGACTGCTGAATCCGTTATTATTTTACAGTCAATGAATACAAAACCAAACTTTTTTCCGGCTGTAGTATTGGCGGCAGTTATATACGAATTGGATTTAGCCCTGATCGTACAATTCTGAAAGACCGCCGTGGACGGTCCGAAGATAAAATCCGTAGTGCCTTCAATAAAACAATCAATAAAATATTGCCTTGCATTTTCACCTGCTGCGTAAATAGTATCCTGGTTGCCAAGAAACCGGCAGTTTCTAAATACAGCTTTATCGGCATCAACATACAAGGCCAACGCCTGTCCAACAGGTCCGGCTGAATTAACAAACGTAATATTCGCTGCGACAAAACGGTTACCCGAAATTTTTGCCGTATAAGAATTGAACGTATGTAATTTTCCCCGCCCCGAATAATCGTCAAACGTGATAATGGTTTGCTCAACGCTTTCGCCAATAAAAGTCACATCCGTATTATTGGCCGGCAATTCAATCTTTTCATTGTACACACCGTTTTTAATATATAGTGTAATAGGCTCCAATGGAAAAACCCGCATGGCGTCAATCGCATGCTGTATAAATTTATAATCACCGCTGCCATCTTTTGCTACTGTAAATACATATTTGTATTGCTGCGGGTTTGATGTTTGAGCAAACACCTTGCCTATGAAAAGGATGAATATAAATAATATGATAATATTCTTCTTCACGAGAGTATTTACTGGTTAAAAATCTTTTTGAGAAATTCGTCCATGTACTTTATTGTGGGTTCAAACCAGGGCTCAAATAAACAAAATGAATGCGGCGCACCTTCAAACGTTTTTACTTCTGAGTAAATGTTATGGCTATTTAGGATCGCGATATAATCTTTACGCCCGGCATGCATGCGGTCAACAGCGCTATTAATAAACAGAGTGGGTGGTGTGTTTTTTCCGGCATATGTCAAAGGCGATCCTTTTTGCCATAAACCCGGATTTTCTCCTTTTGAATAACCGAACCAGTAAGTAGCAGCGGATGTTCTTTTGCTATCGTCTCCTTCACCCGATTCAGGATGTATAAACGCTAATATTCCATCCATATTAATGACAGCTTGTACTGTACTTGTATTATTTAAACAACCGACACCTTCAAATTCGGCAATATCGTTTGTTGTTCCCATCATGGCAGACAGTTCACCACCTGCTGAATGACCCGCTACGGCCACTTTTGTGGTATCAATATTAAATTCTTTTGCATTTTTCTTTACCCATCGCAAAGCCGATTTGAGATCATATACAGCGGCAGGGTATAAAGCTTCGGTTGAAAGCCTGTATCCCGGGGTGATACAAACATATCCAAGGTCCGCCAGTCGTTGCGCCATTGGATAATGCAAACTTCTGTCACCTGTTCTCCATCCACCCCCATGAATGATGATAATAGCGATCCTGGGCTTAGTCGCTTTTTTCAGGGGATAAAAAACATCTAGCTTCAACGGACGGCTTCCCATTTCGCAGTAGGTAATATTTCTTTTTTCTTTTATCGTTGCCAAATTAAACTCACCCACCCACTTAGCATCAGGATGAGTTCTTAAAGTACCCTTGTAGGCACTGTGAATAGTATACGATGTGTCAGGCTTGCCTGTTATTCCTGTTGTGGATTGAGCCCCCACAAAATGCGGTAACAAACCATAAAAAGATAGAACCAGCAATCGTTTCATTCGTCGATTTATTTTTTTACAGGAACAACTATTCTTTCGGCCAGCTCTGGTAACTGTTGTTTTAATTCCATTAAAACTAGTTGTGCAATGTTTCTTGCGCCGAGTTCGTTGAAATGTGTATCATCCTGTTTTCCCGCGGGGTAATTAGGATGCTCCCCTGGAGCCAGGTAATTCAGTAAATATTTGGAGGTCTCCGGGCCCATCTCCTGGAATAATGTCTTACTTCTTTCTGAAAGATCGATTAGCGGAACGTCAATTTCACTGGCCACATCTCTTACGAGTTGCGCATACACGGCATGTGTTTCCTGGATATGACCGGTACTATCAAATTTTCTTCTGGCAACGGGTGTTATCAATACCGGGTTTGCTTTCTTGCTCCTGGAGTCGGTAACATATTTTATAAGATTTGCTTTAAAATCCTTTTCGGGAACATAGCTTTTTTTTGTGGGCACTTCATCGTTGTGCCCAAACTGGATGAACACGTAATCTCCTTCGTTCATTTCATTGACAACAGGCTCCCATCTTTTTTCCTCCATAAATGTCCTGGTGCTCCGCCCATTCATGGCCCGGTTATCAACTGTCACTGTCGGATCCCAGAAATACACAAATGGCATACCCCAACCTGTTTCGGGATATGTTTTCGTGTCTTTTACCGACATCGTGGAATCACCGATCAGCCAGATGGTGATTCTCTTTTTTGCCGGTTGTACAAAACCAAACACCAGCAGCAAAAAAGGAATTATGATCACTTTCTTCATTTCAACAAACCATTAATATATACTTCTATACTTGTATACTGTGTATCCAGTTTATACGACGAAGCATCTGCGGCATTCGTTGAGTCAAGACCATTCTTTATTTCCCATTCATCCGGCATACCATCGCTATCCGCATCTGCGGGCGGTGGCAGCAACTTCAATGCAGGCCATGCATTTTTTGTTTGCCCGTACTCCGTACCATGCGCAAATCCTCCCTGTACGTCAATGAATCGTCCGGTCCGGTTCTTAAGGTCATTAATAATTCTTTCATCCAGTGTATCTCTTCTAAAACTGGCACCGCCATGTTTCAGCACGGCCTCATAGGCTTCAATAGCTGAATGCAACCGGATGGTCTCAGCAGCGAATGCTTTATCCTGTATCAATGCTCTCTTATCGGTTTCTGTTCCTTCTTTTGGCATATGAATTCCCAGCCTGTTATTATTGGAAACGTCGCTGGCTCCATCCACATAGTTTCCATGCACATACCATTTACCAAAACCAATAGTTTCGGTTCTTGATGGATTTACGATCCTGTAGCGAACAGCTTTCTTTGTTGACGGCCCGTATTTGTAATAATTATTTACGATGTTATAGTTGCCGGCTTCGCCGCCATATACATTATTATTTCCCCAGTTATAAATCACATTATTACTGAAATCAGCAAACTCCTGTGTAGCGCCCAACCGCGTTCCGTTAAACCGTGGATTGCGGCTTAAGCAATGAGCAAACAAGTTGTGATGCGCCGAAAGATGGCTTCCTCCCCATATGCCACCGAAACCATGATGCTCATAGTCCGTATCGCCGGTTTCAAAATGATAAGAATAGTTTAGTGGTTCTGCGATAATGTTCCATTGTAACGTGGTACTGTCACCGGCATAAACGGAAAAAACTTCGTCGGTGCTCCAGCTCATACTACAATGGTCGATGATGATATTCTTTCTCCTTGTTGCGCTGAATGCATCGTCACTACCGTTACCATTCACCATTCCTCCTTTCTGGTATTTATCGCCCATACGAAAACGCAAATACCGGATGATGACATTGTCGCCATTTAAACTTACCGGTTGATCTGCCAGGCAAATTCCATCGCCAGGTGCTGTTTGTCCGGCAATAGTTACATCACCTTTAATAGAAAGTTTGGATTCAAGATGAATGGTGCCGGATACGGCAAAGACAACAATTCGCTTTCCTTTTGCTTCTGCGGCTTCACGAAAACTACCCTCGCCTTTATCATTAAGATTTTTAACAATCAGGACTTTCCCACCCCGGCCACCGGTTGCGTATTTACCAAAACCTTCGGCCCCCGGAAACGCGATGCTTTGAGCAGGAGCGAAATTCCCTACGCCTGTACAACCTAAGAAAAACATCAATAAGAATTGCAAGGGAAAAACAGAAATAAATTTCATACTGATATATTTCTTAAAATAAAAAACGGCGAGATTTTAGAATCGCACCGCGTTTTAAAATAATTTAAAATGCCCACCTGGGATCTCCAACAGGCCCGCCTGCAGAACCGGATGTTCTCAATTCTGATAAGACCGGCAATGTGAAGTCATTGGTGGATTCGGTCCAACCAAGATTCTCTGTTTTGTTATTTTGCTGTGTTACCAATGCCGGGAAGGTTAAGTTAGTGGCTATGGGTATAACGCCATCCGAGAGATTAAATGTATTAGAGTTTGTCATTGATGCGGTAGCCACGCTGCCTCTTATAAGCGAAGTACCCGTGGTCTGTCCCGCCATCGGCGTATTTGCGATAATGGTGTTGGTTATTTCAAGATTCAACTGGTTAGCATTTGCATCCGCAAAGAAATTATTCCTTCCATCTCTTCCAAAACTATTGATCGTGCAATGATCAATAATAACCGATGGCACGACAGGCACTGTTATGTTGGTACTATAACCAATGAATGCACGTCCCAACCGATAGAAAGTTGAATTGACAAGCTCAAGGCTTTTAAACTCCAACTTATCCATTGTAAAAAACGTATAAGCACTCAGGTAACGGCTATCGGAAATAATGCTATTATTCACCTTTATCTTATCAATCTTATGCGCATTGTTACCTGCCCGGTTAGCACGCAGAAAACAATTGCCCATATTGCTTACCGTACAATTATCGACTTCAATACTTTTGAAGTCAGCTGCCTCGCTATCCCCGGTTAGCCCGACAAGGTTAAGAAAATACGCAGATGCACTTCCGGCAGCCAACCCATCAAATCCAATTCCCATGACCTTAATACCGGCGCCGGTTCCTTTCAGGGTAATCTCCTTAAAATTAACCTTAGTATCGGCGGGATTGCCTGAGACAGACGCGAGAGTAATGCTCTTTTGCGCAACTACCAGGTTAACAAAAGCACCTGTTCCATCAACAGCGTTATAGGTTCCCGGCTCAAGACCGATCATATCGCCGTCCGCTGCTGCGGCAACCGCGTCTACAAGATTATCTGCACTTGTAAGAACCGTAGTATATATGCTGGGTTCTTTCGTTGTAAAATTAATGATGCCCTTACGCAATGCGTTTTGAAAAATAGAAGCGGTATAAGTAGTTTGCGCGGTAAGTCCCTCCACTATTTTGAATTTATCTGTAACATCTGTTGCAGTAAGAGGAACTTCGATAGGGCTACCACCAGTCGTTGTAAGAATGATTTTCGTAAGATCAGCATACTCTCTCCAGCGCAAGGTCACTTTTTTATCTTTTAACTCACCATCCAGAACAGTGAAGAAAATTTGTTCGCCGGTGATGCGAAAACTATTGCTGTATACCCATCCTGATTCCGCTGTTGTATTTACAGAATTGGTTTTTATACGGGCAAAATATTTTACCTCGATATCAATGTCATTCTCAGATAAGGTAAGTTGCGGTGCGTTTGTCACCCGGGTAAGATGAGGCGCCGACTGAAAGAGCGTATCGGTCGAGATCTCGACAGTATACGGAACATCCGGTGTTGCAAATAGCGAAGCAGACCATACCAGTTTGGCCTCCGTTTCGCCTGCTGTTACGTCAATATCGCCCGGCATGAACTGGCGTGGTAAATTGAGTTCCTGGTCTTTTGTCTTTTTACAGGAGCCGATCATAACCAGCAGTATCCCGGACAAACAAGCGATCCTTAAAAAATTATTTATCATTTTCATCGATTGATAATTTTGATAGTTGGAAGATTAATGTCCGTAGTCTTGCGTCAGGTTTGGGTTTGCATCCAGTGAAGCCTGCGGCAAAGGCAGCAGTTCGCTTTTATTAGGGGTGAACGACACAGCCAGAATATTCGTCAACGTGGTTGTTACATTATTGCCGATCCATGACACACTTGAGTACCCCACTGGTGCTGTTGCCGGCGATGGTTCATAAAATGAATTTCCCCAAACGAGGGTTGATGAATTGGGAAGGTAATACATGGTTGAAGGTAGATTTTCATACGGCGCCTGGCCTGCAACCATTAAGCCTAATTCTGTTTTTACTTCTTTCAATCTTTCCTCGAGTTTATTCCAGCGAAGCAGGTCATATTTACGGACACCTTCACCACCAAGTTCAAGCATTCTTTCCTTCATTACCGCATTAAAAAACCCGGTATAGTCAGCAGGTGTTGTACCAATCAGTGTAGCATCTCCACCAAAAGCTCTTAACCGTACTTGCTCCAATGCAGCAATTGCCGCCGGTGTGGGATTATTGTTCAATTCATTATCGGCTTCAGCAAACATCAGCAATACATCGGAGAAACGGATCATCGGCCAGTTGGTTCCAAAATATTGGGCAGCAGAAGCAAGCTGCGACGTCCAATCCCTCCTGAATTTTCCGTCAGTCATGGTTTGCAGGGTGCGTGGTACTTTATACAATTCTTTTGAAATATCATACGGAGCGCAGGTTACGTCCCTGCGTGTATCCTGTGGATGAAAAGAATAAAAAAATGTAGGAAGAATAGTAAGAGCGCCGTTGCCAGTGCCATTATATCTTGGGCCATTGTAATATCCAAGCTTGCTATCGCCAAACCCACTTCCACCACCCGTCATACCTACCTCCCAGATTATTTCACCATTGGGTTCCTGTTTATGCGCACCAATCGCATCTTTGAAAACAGCAAGATAACTTGGGTTCAATTTATGATCTCCACTACGCTGCATAATCGCGGCGCATTCATCTTTTGCTATCTGGTAAAATGTTTTGTAATCAGCCGGCCTTTCCATCTGGCGGCTTTTACGCAACGAATAACCGCCCCGGTACAATGCAATTCTTGCTCTTAACCCTCTTACAGCTCCCTGCGTGATGCGCTCATTAGAAACATTCGTCTCAGATCGCCATGGCACCAGCGTAGAAGCAGTTGCGAGATCAGCAAGAATCTGGTCGTAAATGCTATCCCTGTCCGTTTTTGTTTTAAACAGATCCGTTTCCAAGCTTGAAGGTAGGAACTGGGCCGGAACGTCGCCCCAATTGCGAATGAGTTCCATATAAAACTGTGCCCGCAACGTCAATGCTTCGCCATGCAGGTGACGCAATTTCTTTTTTTCCGCATCTGAACCGTTTGCGTATTGCGGCATGAGCGGAATATTATAAATGCAAATATTCGCTCTTTCTACACCTGAATACATTTGATTAAATGGATTAGCCAACTGAGTATTGCTGGGCTTGGTATTGTAGCGGGCAATATCTCTTCTTTCATTATCACCGGGATTACCTCCCTGTCCCATCATTTCATCATTATCGTACGGATAATACATGCTGATCCGGATACCATAACCCTGATCGCCGCCCAATGCAGCATACACACCTAACACAGCCAGGTCGGCATTGGTAGAATTGCTGAATACATAGCCTGTACCAAATGAGGATACCGGCTCTACTTCAAGATATTTTTTACAGGAAGAAAAAAGAAGTGTTGATCCCAGTAACAGGAGTCCGGCTATAATATGCTCTGAAAAGATTTTTTTTATCATAATTGACAGATTGATAATTTACAAAGACAGGTTAAGTCCGAAAATAAATGCACGGCTCCGCGGGTAGGCGGAGTAATCAACGCCGGGCGTTAAAGGAGTACTGCGTCGTGTATTCACTTCAGGATCGTAACCCGAATAGTTTGTTATTACGGCCAGGTTATTCACTGTTCCATACACTCTAAGGCTATTAATTTTAAGCCTTTTCAGGATATTGGAAGGAAGTGTATAACCGAGTGTGATATTGTTTATTCGTAAGAAGGAGCCATCTTCGATAGCCCATGAATGTGCATAGAAAGAACTGGCACTACGCAATGGCGCCCAGAGTTTGGGGTTTGGATTCAGCTTGGCCAATGCTACCGGGTCCGTCACTACTTCTCCGTTTTCATCTATTGTCCTCCACCTGTCATTCATCGTGGACAACAAGTTTGAATTAATTGTGTAGCCACTGGTAAATTCCAGTTTGTTTGCATTATATACATCATTTCCAACCTGGAAATTGACGAACACACTCAGGTCAAAATTCTTATACGTGAACTGTTGATTCAATCCCCCGAAAAATTTAGGTTGTGTTTTTCCTATGATGCCACGGTCCTTGTCATCGACTACCCCATCAGCATTACTATCTTTAAATTTCAACATACCGGGTTGGGGAGGTGTGGCTGTTATTCCTGAATTGTTAGGTACATCCGCTTTTAATGTATATACACCATTATTATAATCAAAGTCATCGATCGCATAATACCCGTCTGTATGTAGTCCCCAGATAGTACCTACAGATACGCCGGGTTTTACCAGGTAGTCGGAAGGCTGGTTGCCGCCGCCCCAGCCGGAAGAAAATAAATAGAAGTCCTGGTACGGACCTATATCCTCGATATTATTTTTATTGAATGAAATATTGAAACTGGCTCTCCAGCTAAAATCCCGTTTAACGATTGGCGTACCGCTTACCTGTAACTCCACACCTTTATTGGTAGTGGCACCTACGTTCTGGATCTGCTGGGTGTAACCCGTACTTGTAGGAACCGGGACATTCACCAACAGGTCATTTGTTTTATTACTATACACATCGGCGGAAAATTGAATCCTGTCATTCAGAAACCCAATATCAAGACCGAGGTTGCGGGATACCGTTGTTTCCCACACAAGGTTTGGATTGGATAATTCGCTTGCACGGTATGCGGTAACTAACTGATCGTTGATACTATAATAGGTGTTGGCAACAAACTGGCTCAGGTAAAGAAAATCATTGATGCGGTTATTGCCCGCACGACCATAGCTTACTCTTAATTTCAAATCACTGATCGCGGGTTTTAAGTTTTGCATGAAGTTTTCTTCGGAGATTCTCCATGCAAATGATCCGGATGGAAAATAACCCCATCTTTTACCATCGGCAAATTTCGATGATCCATCTGCACGCATAGTAAGTCCCACCAGGTATTTTTTATCAAACGCATAATTAATTCGTCCGAAAAGAGAAAACAGTTTATTGGTAAACTCTGAGGAGGTGGGTGGCGGTTGCGTAGTTCCTGCCGGTGCACTGCCCAATCCCATATTTCCCAATGCCGATTCCGCAGTAATACCAATTGGGAAATAACGTGTTTCAATGTTGTGATTCCGGCTTACACTTTGATACAACTCCTGCCCCAGTAATATATCCAGGTCATTTTTTTTACTAAAAGCAGAACCAGATCTGTTCATCGTAAAACTAAGCACGTTGGAATTATTAAGCACATTCCTTGTCTGAGTATTAATAGAAGCAGTGGGCATGTTGGAATTCTGCTTGGCAGTAGAGGTAATGGTATCATTAAATCCGTTCTGCCGTACATTGCTGATATCATACCCCAAAGTGGATTTAAAAGAAAGAAACCTGTTGAACTCATAAGTAAAGTGTCCGCTGAAATTAGCCGTACTGTTGTAATTGCGGCGATATTCAGCATCATTCAATAAAATAGGATTGACCAGCGAAAGACCGTTAGCATTCGTTTGCAGCGCATAATCGGGATCATATTCCAGCAAATCCTGTCCAGCCATCAATATCGGTTTGAATTTAATAGCATGGCGAAGGCGATTAGTGCCTGACGATCCTGCATTGGCCGTTCCAGCACCATCTACAATTGTATTGTTGTATCGTACCGCAAAACCCGTTTTTAATTTGTCACTGACATTATGGTCGAGTTTGAAATTGATCAACTTCCTGTCAAAATCAGAACCTAGCATTACACCTTCTTCTTTATTGGAAGTAACACTCAAATTGAACCTTGTCTCTTTCGTTCCGCCTACCAGGCTTATATTATGCGATTGCATTATGGCATCACGTCCAAACATTTCATCCTGCCAATCGACGAAGGGAACGGACTTATAAAGATCCAGGTCTTCCCAGCGGCCATAGGTATCCTGGAAGCCGTCACGATCTGCTTGTCCACCGCGGGTCCTTTCATATTGATAGATCACAAAATCATAAGGGTTCATTACGTCCAGCGAATTTGCTAATTGCCTCACACCGGCCATGCCATTATAGTTCACTCTTGTTTTCATTGCCCGGCCTCCTTTTGTAGTAATAATGACTACGCCATTAGCACCACGGGCTCCGTATATAGCGGTAGCTGATGCATCTTTTAATACATCAATAGCTTCAATATCCTGCGGAGCTAATACGGTAAGCGCATTTTCTACCTGGATTCCATCCACCACATACAAGGGAGAATTGTCTTGTGTAATAGAACCACCACCCCGAACCCGTATGACAGCAGATGCATCCGGTGAACCTTCGGATTGCGTGATTTGAACACCCGCCAATCTTCCTGTTAGCGCTTCTGCCACCGAATTGATCGGAATATCTTTCAGGTCCCGTGCACTTACAGAAGATACAGAGCTGATGAGATCCTTTCTTCTGACAGTTTGATAGCCAATCACCACTACGTCATCAAGAGATCTTACCTGCTGTTGCAATTCTATATTAATAACCGTTTTTCCACGGGCAGAAATTTCAGATGGTACAAAACCCGCATGGCTAAATACCAGAATCCCATCGTCGTTTACCCTAATGGTATAACGCCCCTGGGCATCCGTTACTGCGGATGTGTTTGTACCTTTTACTATCACGGTAGTTCCTACTATCGGTTGTTTGTCATCGGCTGATGCAACAATACCTGATACCTGGCGGTTTTGCGCAAATAGCAAGAAATGGGAACACATAAGCAAAAGCCACAAGGACAGTCGTTTTTTCATACTGCAGTCGTTTTGATTAATAAACTTTTAAATTCTTTACCAAATGGTAAGACCAAAAACTGAAAAATAGAAACCAGGGTTTGCCGGAGAGGCAGCGATTACTGCATAGGCTGTAGAACAAATAGAAGTTGTTTTACACATGAACAAGCATTTTCGTTACGTCCGGCATAACAAGTCTATGCACATTTTCAGCATCCTGACACTATTTAAACTTCTTTTTTTACGCAATCGTTCCCGATAACGATACCAACAAATCAAATGATCAAATGGGGACAAGAAAAATAAGTGCTTTACAAAGCATTCTGAAAAAAAAGAAAGGAGTAGAATAGTATGAGAATACGGTATTTTATTTTTTATATCGTATTGCTGATAAATAAAATGTTTTAGTATTTAACTACATGAAATTTTACAATAAACATTTTGCAACACATATTTCCTGCATTGCATATATAATTTACACCGACCTTGCGATGCCCCATTCTAATCCGCGCAATTCTGCTAAGCCTCTTAAACGGCCTATTGCAGAATAACCGGGGTTTGTTTTTTTATTTAAATCGTCAAGCATCTGGTGGCCATGATCTGGTCGCATCGGGATATTTATCTTTCTTTTCTGCATTATTGCAATCAAATTTTTTACCACGGCATACATATCCACATCGCCGTCAAGGTGATTGGCTTCGTAGAAGTTTCCTTCTGCATCCCGCTGGGTACTGCGCAAATGTGCGAAATTTATACGATCAGCAAATTGTTCCACCATACCCGGCAAATCATTGTCCGGTCTTACGCCAAAAGAACCTGTACAAAAACAGAGGCCATTGCTTTTGCCCGGAACCACATCAAATAATTTCTGCACATGTTCCGCTGTGCTGACCACCCGTGGCAAACCAAAAATCGGGTAAGGTGGATCGTCCGGGTGAATAGCCAGCTTTACTTCCACTTCGTCTGCTACGGGTACCACTTCTTTTAAAAAATCAATTAAATGATCCTGGAGTTTCGCGGCATCAATCCCTTTATAATTGTCTAATGCCTGCTGAAACTGTTCCAGCGTAAAACTTTCCTCGCTTCCAGGCAAACCAGCGATAATATTTCGCCTGAGTTGGTTCTTTGCATCTTCCTGCATTTCCGCAAACTGTCGTTCAGCCTTCTCTATTTCCTCCAGGATATATTCCTTTTCAGCACCTGGTCTTTTTAACATGAAAACATCAAAGATCACCAACGCCATTTTTTCAAATCGTAAAGCCTTACTTCCATCATCGCAGGCATAGCTAAGATCAGTTCGTGTCCAGTCCAGCACAGGCATGAAGTTATATGTCACAATTTTTATATCACAACTGGCAAGATTGCGAATGCTCTGGCAGTAATTGGCTATATATTTTGGGTAATCTCCTTGTCTCGTTTTTATATCCTCATGCACAGGCACACTTTCAACTACCAACCAGGTCAACCCTGAATCTTCGATCATCTTTTTTCGGATCATTATTTCCTCAACACTCCACGTTTCTCCGTTACGAATATGATGCAATGCCGATACAATACCTGTACATCCGGCCTGCCGGATGTCGCTTAAATTTACCGGGTCATTCGGCCCAAACCATCGCATTGTTTGTTCAAATTGGTGCATGTTTCAAAGATAATATTTACTGCCATACCAACGCGAAGGGATGTCTTTCTTGTGCATCAATGATTCCTTTACAAAGCGTATCTTTAAGCATATAAAATAATTTAACATGAAACAGGTTTTTACTTTGCTATTGTGTGCTTCTTTTATGCTAGCTGTGGGGCAGGATCACAAACTGGAAAAAATGTGGGAAACAGATTCAATCGTTGCGGTACCTGAATCTGTGTTGCCGCTAAACGGCATATTGTATATTACATTGATTGATGGAGCTCCATGGGAAGCAGATGGAAAAGGTGGCGTAGCAAAGCTTGATGCCGACGGAAAAAATTACCAGGCTGATTGGGTCACCGGGCTACATGCGCCTAAGGGAATGGGCGTTACCGGCAACCGGCTATATGTAGCAGATATTTCGGATGTGGTAATAATAGATATTGCAAACGGAAAGATTGAAAAAAAGATAGCGATTGACAGCGCGGCTGGTTTGAATGATATTACCGTTACCAACAATGGAATTGTTTTTGTTTCCGATTCAAAATCCGGGAAGATCTGGCGAATAGAAAATGACATGGCTTCGTTGTACATGGAAAACCTCAAAGGATTGAATGGTTTAAAATCAGTTGGGGACCAGCTAATCATTGCTGCGGGTAAATCATTTATTAAGGCCGATGCCCAAAAGAATACAAAGCCCATTGCCGAATTAGCGCAGGGTGGAGATGGTATAGAACCAGTTGGAAACGGCGATTATATTGTTACTGCCTGGGGTGGTTATATTTGGTACGTGCATGCAGATGGTCGTATTGAAACATTGCTTGAAACGCACCAACAAAAAAAGAATACAGCGGATATTGGCTATGACCCGGTGAAAAAAATTGTATATGTTCCTACTTTTAATGCAAAGACAGTGGCGGCCTACCAGTTAAAATAATAGCCTTTTACCAGTCACTTTCTTTGCCATTTAGTCGACGTCAGGTTGTAATGCTTCATTTCTTTAATGTTATTAAAAAAAGATTTTACCAGGTTAAAAAAAGGCATAAACCCGGGGCTTCGCCTGAATCCCTGCATATGTTCTTCCCTTGATGTCCAGTTGATGATGACGATATAGTTATTCGGCTCTTCATCACCGTGAATAATCTCATAGCCTAAACAATATGCTGATGCCTCCAGATATTTACCGGCGTCGGCATAAGCTTTTTCAAAATCGTTTCGTTCATTTTCGGGAATATCGTACCTGATAATCTCCACCGAATAATTGTTTGCCATCGTTGTATTTTAAATGTGTCCGTATATGTACATATAAGATAATAAAAGATATCATAAAACTGCCTGGCTTTTTCCTGACCTCTTTTTTATTGAACAGCCTGGCAAAGCGGAAATTTTATTAAAATTATTTTATCGCCACAAACTGCACTGACATAGGGTTGTCACTCCGCCATTCTTTCTTTGTAGCAGCCAACAAATTAAATCATTAAAACTTCTTTGGCATTATGGAAAATAGCACTGTTCAAACGAAAATGCTTGCACCGGCTCTTGTTATGTCTTGCGAAACCGTACTTAAACATTGGCAGGGACACCGCGGGCTAACACGCCGTGTCATCGAGGCCTTCCCTGAAAACGAACTATTCAATTATTCGGTTGGTGGTATGCGCCCATTTGCAGAGCTTGCATTGGAGATGATCAATATGGCCGGGCCGGGCATCAAAGGTATCGCTACAGACAAATGGGAAAAATTTGAAGGAACCGAAAGATTGCCGCTAAAAACAAAGGAAGATATCCTGCGGCTTTGGGATCAGACCACGGAACAGATCAATGAATACTGGCCGGAAATATCCGAAGAACATTTCCAGGATACCGTGTCGGCCTTTGGCCAATGGGAAGGCCCTGTTCATTGGATACTCTTTTATTTCATCGACAATGAAATCCATCATCGCGGGCAGGGTTATGTATACCTGCGTTCATTAGGAATAGAGCCGCCGCCATTCTGGGACAGGTAATAAGTAGTCAAGCAACTATACAATCCTGCTAAGGCACGTACATACCTTGTGCTTTAGCGGGATTAAATTATTTTACTTTTTCAAAATCATCACTCAGCTTATCCATTTGCTCTTTTGACAAAACAGAACCTGAATGTACGACTACCCTGTAACGGAACGTTGTTGATCGGCCGGGTGCCAAAGAAAAATTAAGTGCTTCTTTGCCATTACTGAATACTTTTCGTCCAAGCGGGTTGATAGAGAACAATCCATAGCCTCTTGCATGCCAGTAAGCCGGATAACCAACATTGGAGGGATGATCAATTATTCCAATCGTGATATCTTTTCCTTGCTTTTTTCCAGCCAATATGGCCCATCTGCTTTTACTGCTCCAAACAGCATCGCCTTTTAGTCCGGTACTGCTGTAATACATCCCGGTAACATTATTTCCGGAGGGTGCTACTTTGGTGATATTCCCTTTATTATCAACAAAACCGGATGATTCTTTTGAAGGCAGTTCCAATTCCCTTGCCACACGGATGGCAAACATTCCATCTTTTACGTCTTTAAAAACTACGGTCGTATCGGATGCAGTAAGCGTTGTGATGCGGTCAATGATAAAATTTTTATCGCTGATACTGAAATTAAAAGTAGTTTGTTCATTCAGCAATATTTTTCCATCGGGTCTTATCCATACGGCCGACGAGCCCAACGTAGCCTGTTCGTTACTCGTTTTTTTACCGGTGATTTCCTGGTGCATGATCGTGCCATAATGATCCCGTTTCTCCGGGGAAATAGCGGTAGAGTTGTTCCAGAAATCAAGCCCATTGACAGATTCATAGTTTAGCCAGATGCCCGTGTGATGAGGGTGATCAGTTCGTTCGCCGGCGATAGGTTTAAAAGGATACCCGCGGGTAACAGTAATACCATCCACCGTATTGACAGGAAATAAAAAAGGCTTCCGGCTTGAATCAAAATAACAATAGGCAGTTAGCAGTTGATTATTAAATAAAATATCAACCTGTCTTGCAGCCGGTCTTTCTATGATCGTAAAGCCTGCCGGCTTTTGAGCCATCACTGCCAGGCATCCTAATGACGCGACAGAACAGGTGAAAATCTTGTACATGATCGGTGAATTAATATTTGAAGACTTTACCATCCGCCATCACTTCCTGTTTTGCTTCATCAAAAGTTACTTTGGCACCTGTTCGTGCCGCAGCATTGGTCATAATGGTAGCGATAGAGTGAGTATAACCTGCTTCAACCGGTGCGTTTGTTTGCTTGCGACTACGAATACATTCCATGAAGTTTCTCATATGATTACTGGTCAGCCTGTCACCGCCCGTATTAGCAGAAGCAACCACTTTTTCTGATGCATCAGCCAGCACCATTTCGGGTAGCAGGTTGGGCTTCATATTCATCGCCTTCGCATGGTCTTCACGCAGTCCGCCTGTAGGCGAAACTTTATTGGTGATAAGATTGAGTTCACCGCCATTGGAGTAATAGATTTCCGCAGGCCGTTCATCACCATTGTGCATACGTGAACTAAATGTAACCTGGAAGCCGCTGTTAGCATCGTTTTGCGGACCGTACTCAAAAACTGCTGTCGTTGTATCCCAGTTTCGTCTTCCATCCTTCCACATATAAATACCGCCATTAGCTACTACGCTGCGCGGATGTTGTAAACCGCTGAACCAATGCACCGTATCGATTTGGTGGCTCATCCACTGACCCGGCATACCTGATGAATAAGGCCAGAATAAACGATACTCTAAATATTTACGCGGATCCCATTCTTCGAACGGACGATTCAATAAAAAGCGTTTCCAATCCGTATCTTCTTTTTTACATTTTGCTACGAGTGCCGGTCTTCTCCAGCGACCGGGCTGATTTACGTTCCAGGTCAGTTCGACCATGGTGATCGGTCCAAATTTTCCTGATTGAATAAATTCGGCAGCCGCCGTATAATTGCCACCACTTCTTCGTTGCGAACCTATTTGTATCACTCTGTCCGTAGCCTTAATAGCTTTCAATGCCGCCCTGTTGTCTTCCATTGTTTCGGCAAAAGGCTTTTCTACGTAGGCATCTTTGCCAGCTTTTACGGCCTCAATAGCATGTAATGCGTGTTGAAAATCGGCCGTGCTGATAATCACTGCATCCAGGTCTTTTATTTTATATAGCTCATCATTGTTCACGCAGGCCTGTATATCGTGTCCCATTTTTTCTTTCAAAAAACTTTGTCCTTCTTCCCTGCGCACTTTCCAGATATCACTGACAGCAACAAGGTCAAAATTCAATTCCTTATAATGATTAAAAAAGGAAGGGAACAAGGATTGCCGGAAACGGTCAGAAAAACCAACGGCACCAATTCTTACCCGGTCATTAGCGCCGAGAATGTTACCATAACTTTTTGCGCTTAGCCCAATGGTAGCGGCATACACTGCGGCAGATGCTTTGGCCGTTTGTCTGATAAAATTTCTTCGTGATACTGGCATATGGCTTTATTTATTGTAAAATTTATATTGTAATAATTTATTCAACTTTCTTTTTGGCTATTTGATTTTGACGGTTCATTGATCACTTCTTCAGCTCCCGTATTTTGATACTTCTGAATGACACCTTATCTCCATGATCCTGCAGCAAGATGCTTCCTTCTTTCGCCATACCGAAATTCGGCCAGTCTTTGTATTTACTTTTGGCAACTAAAGCAAGGTATTCAGCAGAACCGCGTTTGTACTCGATCACTTTATAACCATTCAACCAATGTTCCACTTTATTATCGGGATACACACGAAGAATGCCCTGGTTCCATTCGCCGATCTTTTTCCTTGCAGCCGGATTTTTATCCGAAGCAATCAGATCATATAGAGAAGCCAGTGTACGGTTCCCAGCGATTCCCATTTTTGCGTCAGGATGTTTTTCGTCATCTAGTAGCTGGTATTCCAACCCGATAGCTGATCCTTTATTATTTTCGGATTCCGTTACGAAATATTTAACCCCGCTGTTTGCACCTTCAGTCAATTTAAAATCGAATTTTAATTCGAATGCGCTGTACTTTTTCTCCGTTACAATATCGCCACCGTTGGTTGATTCCGCACCACCCGATTTTTGTACAGTCAGTTCTCCATTATTTGTCTCCCAACCTTTTTCCGGGAATTTTTCTTTGTAAGCGCCTCGCCAGCCATTGGTTGTTTGCCCGTCCCATAAAAATGAATAACCAATCTTAGCTTCCTGGGAAGAAAGAATATTCGGAACAAGATTAACAACAAAAATATTATCGTAGGCCGTTGCCTTCAGGTTCTCTGTCTGTATACGAATATTTCTCCAGCGGATATGCTTGCCGGCCTGCCGAAGTTGATTGATACTATGTACCTGCAATGCGATAAAACCACTGGGCGTTTCTGCATCCAGTACATGAGCCGTTGGAATACCATTCACCCAGGTACGGATCGTATGCCCGATACATTCAATACGGTACTTGTTCCATTTATTATTTTTAAACGCCTTTTTTGCACCGGGGTTTAACTCCAATGTATAGAGCCATCCTCTTCTCGCTTCATCGTACAAACCACCGCTCCAGGCCCTTTTGGCAGGATCTACTTCCACCTGGTAACCATGTACTCTTCCGTTGTTGTAATCAGGCTTGCTTAAACTTCTTATTTGTATACCTGAATTCATCGATGTATCGACAAGCAGTTCGAGCTCAAGAATAAAATTGCCGTATTCCTGCTCGGTTGCCAAAAAAGAGTTCGGCTCATTGGGAACAGTGGTGCCAACGATCTCGCCATTCTTTACTTCGTATTTAGCTTTTCCGTTCAGTTGCTTCCAGCCTTGCAGGTCTTTTCCATTAAAAAGTTGCTGCCATTCTTGTGCAGGTTGTGCAATGCCAGTCATAGTAATCAACAATGTGCAAATTAAAAAGAGGTTATTTTTTTTCATGCTATTCGTTAAGTGAACTTGTTAATCTGTTTGGCTAAAATTACTATTCTATCTTAATAAATAGCCCCGTCGGGTATCAATCCTCAAAATTTCTTTTAGAATGTCCGGTGACTGGCAGGCGGCAATTCCAAACCAATGAAGAAGTGCTGGGTCATCGAGTTATTTGACCCCGGCGCTCTATTGTACAAAAAGAATCTGACGCTACAATAGAAGAATGGCGGAGTGAACAGTTATAAATGATTATTTTTTTAAAGGCAAAGAAGCCTGCGGGATTTCTCGTTCCTGGAAAACCTGTAACCGAAGTTTCATCGCTTGCCGGTTTATCCAGAACAATTGGCTGCTAACTTTTTGATTATTGCTTATTCGTGCGGGTTATGGCGGCGAGCCTTGCGAATATTTCCATCACTGCTGCCTGGTCCAACAGTTCTTTTGTCTCTTTTTTTCCTATGAGGCTATTATTATCTCTTTCATTTTGCCAGATCGATTCGGCATCCTGTTCCATTGCGTTTATAAATTTTCTTTCGTCATCTATTTTATACAGGTCTATATAGCCGCGAAACAAAACAACATTGAACCAGTAGTGTCCGGGAAAGCGGCTTTTTATAAAAAATTTTTTTAGCGAACCTTCTGCTAATTGCTGTGCATGTTTTAAATATTCTCTCTCCCCCGTGATCCTATACAGCATTACGCTGCTTTGCAGCATGGTACCTGTATTATATGTATAAGTTCTTTTATCGATCTTACGGGACGGCAATTGCATATTATCGTAATACACATTTTCAGGGGATAGGATATTTTTCTTTGTCCAATTGTATAAAAGCAGTGCAGTATCGAGATACGCCTTATTACCTGTTGCATGATACAACTGTAGCGCCACCAGCACTCCAGGCCCGTTTGAACAGGTGTTTTTTGTTGTAAGATCATTTTCTTTCCAATACAATCCGCCACCGCTTACTGTATCAAATCCACTCATCATAAACCGGTAAACGAGCAGTCCCTGGTCGAGATATTTTTTATCTTTTGTCCGTTCATAAGCATCAAGGCAGGCAATACCAATCCATTGGTTGTCGTCGTAGAAGCGGTCATCTTTTTTTTCTTTCACGATATACGACCCATAGCTTGCCGCTGGTGCGGAAGGATCATAATAAGCTTGTATACTTTGTAAAACACTATCAAAATATTTTTTTCTTCCAGTAACAGCTTCCACTTCGTTAGCCGCTTGTATCAATCCGCACAGGGGCCATAAGTACGAATATAGTTTTTCGCCCGGCTTATGCGCCGTCTTTTCTTTGTAGTAGCCAGTCGCTGCATCAACAAAATAGTCGTTGATATTTTTTTCAATAATACTGATGCGGTCGAGCCAGATCGCGGTTTTTGCCTGCCCTTCGCCATGAAAGCAGCTAAAAGAAAAAATACCAATTATTACAAGCTTTCTAATCATTGCGGAACTTTTATTCTAGTAAGTTTAATTCCTCTAACTCGGCCATCGCTTCCATCAGCATGATACCGCTTAATTGTATGGTAAGATCATTACTGTTTCCCGCCGCTTTATCCCAGGCGTTACCAAAAAGAATAAGTCCTTTATTTGTGCCTTTGCTCCATAACGATTCAGCATTTTTTTCGAGGAAAGCAATATAGCTTTTCTTTTTATCCGGCGAAAGATTGCCGTTAATAATTAACCGCGTGAAGTATCGTACAAACACCCCTTTAAACAATCCGCCGTCTCCACCGCCTTCATCTTTTAGAATACCATTAGTTACCAGGTGGCCGGAGCTTACCGCAAAGTCAGCGGCCGCCACAGCATCAGCATGATAAGCTGTATTCTTAGTGATTGTAAATAATTCTAATGCGGCTCCCAGGAAAGTTCCCTGGTTGTAGGTGAACTTCCATACCATGTTTTTAGTGCCGTTCTTTTCGATATTGTCGTATACCCAACCTGTTCCCGGTTCGTATAAAACTGATTTTTGCCAATCATAGATCTTTTTGGCCCATACAAGATCATCAGCGTTATTAAAAGCTTTGTATAATCTTGCAGCCAATATCGCGGCCGGCATATTGGAAGGTGTGTTTTTTGATGGATTATCTTTTCGCCACCAGATACCACCACCCGAATCATTGCTCCAACCATTTTTAATATCTGTCCACAGGATATCCGTAATGTCTTTATATTTCACATCATTAGTTGCCTGGTAAGCACGCAGGCACACCAGTGCCATCCACTCCATATCGTCATAATAAAAATTAAGCCAGCTGTTCCCGTTTTTTGCTTTTACACCCACTAAGAAATCATCCATTCTTGTTTTTACAGATGGAGATGGATTACGTATATAAGCATCTACTAAAACATCCAGTGCATGTGCATTAGGCCAGTAATTTCCCCAATCAGCAGAGGTGTTACTGGTTAAATAAAATTTTCCCCAAGCTGACCAGAAATAATTTAAAGATGATTGTGCGGAGTCTGCGATCTTGTTCCAATTGTAGGCTGGCGTATTACCACCACCACTACCCGGTGGGTCCACTGTGCCTGTATCTTCTTTTTCCTTTAAGCAAGAAGAAAAAATACAAACGGCAAGTACCCCATAAACGCATAATCGAAAAAACCGAAAATAGTCGTACATAGTATTTCTTTTTCATTGACAACCCACGTCACTGTGAGTCTTTAAAAATGAACGCTGGTAGATACCAGCGTTCTCAAAACTGACTGCCTGCGATTGCTTGTCCTAAGAACTATGGTTTTTGATAATTCATTGTATAAGCAGGATCACTTCCCCGCAATGATATCCAAAAATCAGCAGTGCTCCCCTGCGTTAAATAATTACGATCAAACTTCCAACCCCAGTTCCATTGGTCACCTTCATTCTTTTCCAAATTGATGGTGCGATATTCAACGGTGCTCGGGTATTGGCCATCTTGCCCTGCAGGATCACCAAAATTTGAATTCAACCAGTGATCTTTATCTCCTGTTCCATCATCGATCACCATCATATATTTATGCCTTTCTTCAAAACCCCATGACTCCTGTTTATAATTAACGATATGGCCATTCTTTCGCCAAACGCCATTAGATTCATAAGGCAGTGTAAACCAAAAATCGTTGCCGGCGGCATACCAAAGCTTCATCTCTTTCACTTCAGCATACGAAGCATTGATATTATTAAAATCCAAACGGATTCGCATGATCTTGTCAGCACCTGAAAAATTTGTTTCACCATTCATGCCTATGGCATTGATGCCATTATTATCAAATACATGATATTGTTTGGGGGTTCCTGTGATAGCATCAACAAACTTATAAGTGCCTGCTTTCATCTTACTGAAAATTTCAAACACGCCGGATGAAAGCTGCCTCATCTTTAATGCACTGGCCAATGCATCACCACCTTCAGTAGCGGAACCTGTTAAATAAAGATTGCCGGGCAATACAGCAAATCCTCCTGGCCGCTCTAATTCTACCACTCTTGAAACAGTTGCTTTCTTTACCTTCGTTCCTTTAGATGCCAGCACGGTCCATTTAAATTTTTTCTTTTCAAAGAATTCAGCGCTGCCTAACTCTGCGATCCTGTTGAGGTCGCCATGAGAAAGAGATAGTTTATTCAATACGCCTTTATTGTCTGATACAACAGTATAAAAAGGAGAAGAAAAATCTCCATTCTCCTGGTCAAAACTTACTTCATACAACACCAATGAACCATCGGCTGCTTTCGCCTGTTCCCATTCAAACACTTCCACAGCGCCACCTGCAGGATTTAGTTTGATCGAAACCGCATCCGCGGGGCCAAAGAAATTTTTCACTTCAGTCAATTCCATGTTAATCTCTCTTTCGTCTTTTTTACATTGTAAAAAAATCAGGCTCATTAACGAGAGGAATGCAATGCGTTTAATTATAGTAGATCTCATAGCAAACATTTTATAGTTTTTAATAGCCGTCGTTCTGGCTTAGGTTAGTATTTAATGCTCTTTCCGAAGGTGGCACCGGCCATAGATAATGTTTCTGCTTATCAAACTGTCTTAGCTGAACTCTTAAATAACCATCATCAATAGATGCCTCGCCATATTTTGCTCCATGCGCCCATCCATTTAAAACTGTTTCAGCAATTTTCCACCGGCGTATATCATCGATCCTCAGTCCTTCCATAGCGAATTCGCTTCGTCTTTCTGTCCTGATGATCTCCGTCATATTTGCATTACCCGGATAATCTAATGCTGCAGCATCCGTGAAGCCGGCCCTTTCCCGTATTGGTTTAATAGTGTTGTTCCATACTTCCTCTGTCATTTGTCCCAATGAATGTTTCGCTTCTGCATACATCAGCAACACATCTGAATAGCGTATCAGGTGAAGATTCAATCCCGAACTGATTCCCGGCGCTGATGAGGCAGGATCCCAATACTTTCTCCAGTAATAACCTGTTGCCGTTCCCTGGCCGGCAGGACTATATTCATTGGCTGTTTGGCCCGCAGGACCAGAACCTGGTTCTATATAAATTGCCTGTATAGATCCATTGGGATTTTTCCATTGATAATTATGATAAACAACAGTAGCCGTTAATCTTGGATCGCGGTTTGCATAAGGATCGTTTTCATCATAGCCAGAACCCGCTTCATTAATATTCTTTCCATTCAGCATGATATAATTATTGACCAACTCCTGTGTTGGTGAAAGATTATTACTCCTGGCACCTGCAGAGATCGGGGCGAAATCAATATACTCACCCCAGGTACGCAGCCCGGGAACAAACTGTAAGGAAAGGATAGATTCATTATTCTTTTTATTCACCAAACTATTACTGAACAGATCAGTGTAATCAGCCACCAGCGAGTAATTACCATTCTCTCCCTGGTTATTGATAAGCTGTTCGCAAATTGCTGCAACATCTGCCATGCGGTTGCCTTCATACAATAGCACTCTTGCCTTCAAAGCCAGTGCAGCACCTTTTGTAATTCTTCCATTATCATTATCTGTATATTGGTCTTTTGTTGGCAACGCAGCAGTTGCAGCATTCAATTCATCCTCGATAAACTTTAATACATCTGTTTTCGGCGATCGTGCAATTGTTTTAGCTTCATCCGGGGTGATATCGTTTTTCAACACCGGCACTTCTCCCCACCATTTCATCAGGTTGAAATGATGAAAGGCGCGGATAAAAGATACTTCTCCTTTCATCCTGTTTTTTACAGCATCGCTTATCGTAGTATTCTTATCAACATTTCCCAAAAAAATATTGCATGATTTGACACCTGCATAATAGTAAGCCCAGTCATTCTGGAACCGGGGTAATGAGGTTGTAAAACTTCCGCTGGCAATAGCATCGGGCTGACCACTGTTGATACCCAGTTTTGTAAATGCATTATCCGATAATGCTTCGTTATAAAAGATCGGTTGACTTGAATACATGCCCATATAGATATTATTCAAGGCACTGTTTACATTCTCAGAAGACTCCCAGAAATTTAATTCTGTAAAACGATCTGCCGGGGCAAGATCCAGCTTTTTACAAGCTGTAAATGCCATTGTTAAAGCAAGCAGTAAGATAATTTTATTTTTCATACACATATCGTTAGCAGTTTTCGCAGTTAAAAAATTATATCCAACCCAGCCCCATAAAATACAGGCAAAGGATAAGCCCTTGCACTGTTAGCGCCGGTATTGAATCTTGTACTATTATCAAACTCCGTGATCTCCGGATCGAAAAAATTAAGCTTACTTATTGTTATCAGGTTTTGACCGGTAAAATAGAATCTTGCTTTTTGTATATGCACTTTCTTAGTAATACCGGATGGAATAGTATAACCGATCTGCAGATTTTTTAACCTTGCATACGCCGCATCAAATAAATAAATATCAGAACCTGTTCGGTAGTTGTTAGTATTAGAAGGAGAACCGGCTTCTGCAAGGCGGGGATATTTTGCATCGGGATTAGTAGGTGTCCAATAATCGGTCTGATGCGTGTACATGGTGCCGCCGTAACCAAAGTGAAATGGTTCGATCAGTTCACCCCTTAACATAGCATCTCTTTTTCCCACACCCTGCACAAACAACATGATGTCAAATCCTTTGATGCTGGCTGTATAAGTAAATCCAAATGTATATCGTGGAAAAGGGTTGCCTAAAATGAATTTATCCTTATCATCTATTATTCCGTCTTTGTTTTTATCAACAAACTTTATATCACCGGCAGTAACATTTGATCCGGCAAACCGTGGTGATTTACTGATATCATCCAGTGTCTGAAAATATCCATCACGACGATATCCCTGGTAAACGGTAATAGGATAACCTACACGCCTCACCAGTTCAAATTCTTCTTTACGTTCCACCTGCTCCATAGCCCCGGAAGTAAGTGACAATAATTCATTCAGATTATCTGCTACATTAACGCTAAATGTTTGGTTGATCAATTTACCTCTCCAATTGTAAGTGACTTTCACTTCCCATCCCCTGTTCTTGACTTCTGCTACGTTATAATCCGGGAACCCGGCACCAAATAATTGGGGTACATCCCTGCGGGTATATAAGATATCCTTTGTTGTCTTATCAAAATAATCAAACGATACATCTAATTTCCTATCTAGTAAAGTAGCGTCAACGCCGACATTAAATGTTGCCGCTTTTTCCCAGGTAAGATCAGGATTGCCTAACAGGAAACCGGCGCCGCCTACCGCATTGTTATTAAATCCGTAAGCATTCGGAAAATTAAAAAAAGTTGTCTGGTACTGGTAAGCATTTACGTTTTGATTACCAAGAATACCATATGATGAGCGGAGCTTAAGATCGTTGATTTTACCACGCATTCCCGCCATAAAATCTTCTTCCATGATACGCCATGCTAAAGCCACCGATGGAAAAAGCCCCCACCGATTTTCTTTTGCAAATTTTGAGGAACCATCATACCTGAAATTGGCTTCAAGGAAATATTTTCCGCTGTACGAATAACCAGCTCTTCCAAATACCGAGTTGATACTGGTTTCATTGGTGCCCTGGTTTGAATTAGTAGAACTGCCTGCATTAATAATAGTACCCGTAATAGGCGTACCAAGGTTAGGATCAGTCAATGTTTTTACCAGCCGGTTCTCTTCCGATTTGAATGATTCGTTAGCTGTTCCGATCAAAACAGTAATATTATGTTCCCTGAATTTTTTATTATACTCGGCAATTAATTGCAGGTTGGTAAAAAGGGATTTATAATTATCATCAGATACTTCCCTGTCGTTACCGTACACGCCGCCCGGTAAAAAATTAACCTGCAATCGTCTGCCGAATCCATGATTGGAACGAACGGTGCCACCAAACACCCCACGAATTTTCAGATCACTTGTAATAGCGTATTCTGCATTGAGGTTGCCAAAAATTTCATCGTTATCATATTTACGATAACCGCCTTTCTCTAAAATGGCTTTGGGATTGAATTCTGAAGAAACAGGATTGGTAAGATAATTACCTGCGCTATCCTGTAGTGAATAATATAAAGGAACACGGCCTGCATCCACGATCAACGTTCCTGCATTGGAAGAATGATCCTTTCCCAACACTTTCGCATAACTTAATATTGTATTCAACTTCAGTCTTCCTAATTCCGTCGTCTGATTGAACCTGATATTATATCTTTTGTATCCGAGCCCGGGACCAATAAAACTATTTTTCTGATCAAGAAAACCAAGGCTTAAAAGATAAGTGGCATTCGCAGAACCACCGCGGATGCTTATATTATGCGATTGTTGCGGAGCTTTATCCAAAATGTTATCTATGCGCCAATCGCCATCGCCCCTATTGTTAAACTCCTGGATCTGCGCCGGTGAAAAGATCGGTTGCAAACCAGAATTGGCCAGTGATTCGTTTTTATAATAAGCATTTTCCCATGCATGTACCGGCTCATAGGTAATGCGTGGCGATTGAATGCCATATATGCCATTATAATTTACAGTGGCCCGTTCATTCTTATTACCTTTTTTAGTTGTTATTAAAACAACACCGTTTGCGGAACGTGAACCATAAATAGCAGCCGAACCGGCATCCTTTAAAATAGATATATTATCAATGTCATTAGGATTAATCAAATTAATATCGCCACCAGGTATTCCATCAATAACAACTAATGGAGTATTATCACCTAAAGTTCCCAGCCCCCGGATATTTATATTCACGCCCTGGCCGGGTTCAAAATTTCTTTGCTGAATAATAAGATTTGGAGAAACGCCCTGCAAAGCCTGCGATACATTGGCTACCGGTCTTCCTTCAATTGCTTTTTTACCGATCGCATCTACCGAACCGGTCACAGAATTTCTTCGCTGTGTACCATAACCCACCACTACTACATCTTCTAAAATTTTTTCTGTTCTTTGCAATATCACATTAATTGTTCTTCTATCCTCAACTGCTGTTTCCTGGTCCTCGTATCCAACATAAGTAAACACCAGGATGGGATTACTGCTATTGTCAGGTAATGCAATATTGTAATTTCCATTGGTGTTGGTCGCAGAACCAATGGAAGTTCCTTTCACCGTTACGCTGACACCCGGTATACCGGCTCCTTCTTCATCTGTAACTTTTCCGGTTATAATAATTTCAGGCCTGGATATTTTATCATCGTCGCCAGTATAAGCTGTTATATCACTCCCGGTTAAATTATTGATTCCTGCACTTTTTTCTGCTGATCTGCCTCTAAGAATAATTTTATCATTAATGATCTCAAAACTGAGATTGGCCAGCTTTGCAACAGACTCCAGCACTCCATTCAGATCCTCAGCTTTTACTTCAATACTTATCCGCTGGTTGGCATTTACATCATCATCTGAATACACGAATACATACTGAATTTGCTTTTCTATTTTGGCTAATACAACAGAAAGTTTTTCATTCTTTACTTTTACTGTAATCTTTTGCTCTTTCTTTTGCTGAAAATAACCGCTATGATTTTTATTATTAAAGGCAAAACTATTTTGAGCGTTCAGTGAAAAATAAACGATGAACAGTAAAACGGTTGATACGATATTTTTTGCGGTCTTCTGGCAGAATAATTCCATGCAAAAGCAATCGTTTATAATTTTTTTCATTGGCTGCAGGTGTTTGGTAATATGAATTTATTTACCTGGAAATAACAATCTCTTCGTCTGATATCGTGTACGTAAATGTTTTCGTTTTAGATAAATAGTATAGTATTTCGGCAAGCGTATTGTTCTGGAAAGATCCTGTCAACCGGTAATCCCTGGCCTCTTCACTTTTAAATACAACCTTTTTTCCAAAATTTCTTTCCAGCTCAACAGCGATTTCATCAAATAGCATAGAACGAAAGATCATTTTCCCTTCAGTCCAGGCTTTATCTTCCGAACTTATCGTGGCGGCTGTAATAATTTTTTCTTCATCAAGCCGGTATACTACTTTATTATTCGGTGTAAGAAAAATCGTATCGGCTTTCCGGTTATTTTTTAACCTTGGAATAAAAGCCACTTTCCCGGTTGCAACAGACGTTTCCACTACAGGTTCATTATCGTAAGCTTTTATATTGAACGAAGTGCCTAACACACGAACCGTTCCGTTTGACAAATGAATAATAAATGGTTTCGCAGGGTTTTTAGCAATATCAAAAAATGCTTCCCCGTTAAGATATACTTCCCTGGTACTACCGTTGAATAATGCGGGATATTGCACTTTACTATCAGCGTTCAACCAGATCTTGCTTCCATCAGCAAGTTCAATCGTACTCTTCACACCTTTCGCATTTTGTTTTTGAATAAGATTGGCCTGAACAGGTGTTACTGATTTCGGATTTATAAATATTTTATAAGCCCCGATACCCAATCCTGCTAACAGAACTAACATTGCAGCAATACGGGTTATCATTTTCCAAACAGGCATTCTCTTTACGCTGATTTCTTCTATCCACGGGTCACCGGCTTCATCACGGGTATTGACCTGGTTTAATACTTTTTGCAAAGCCAATTCAGTATTAGCAGTTTGCTCTTGCTGCTGTTGTTCCCAGTAACGGGTGTATATTTCAGCTTCCTCCTTTAAGGCAGGATCGGCTGATAGTAATCCGGCCAATTCATCCAATTCAGGTTGTGAAGCCTCGCCGGATAATTTTCGTGTCATTAAAAGTAAAAAACGGTTCTCGTACATCTGTTTAGTTTAGCAGTGTTACAATTATTAGACAATGAAATGAATGAAAATACGTACAGCTCTTAAAAAAATAATACCAGGAACGGAATAAATACCAGGCCGGTAGTTACCGGTGGTATTTTCCTTTGTTATGTGCAACTCTATTGGCGACAGCCTTTCAACTACAAGACAATAAAATCAAGCTCTTCAATTTTGGGCAAATTTTAAGATGTTAAAAGCCGCAAATTCTAGTAATAAGTTGTTACAATTCAATAAATTACTAAAAGTCAAAGTGTTTTATTATTTTGCATGGTAATTGCACTCATTCACATATACATCCAAATAAACAAATGAATCAAGACCTAATGATAAGACTATTCCGCTCTATTGAAGGAGATAAGGAAGATGACGTTGTCAAAGTTGCATCACTTATCATCGAGGATGAGAAGAAGAAAGGTCATGAAAAACTTGCTGAAAAACTAAAGTACATTCTTGAAAAAAATATAAGCACAAGTCAAAATTTTAGAGGCGAATTACGAAAAATGCTCCCTAGTGGTGTCGTTATTCCTACAGACAAGCGAAATAATTTCCCTCTTGCAATTACAATTCCTCGTGATGAACTTAGACACGAAATGGTTTTACCAATTGAAACTGAAGATAAGATAAGAAGAATAGAAAAAGAATTTGCAGCAAAAGAAAGGCTTGCTCATCATGGATTACAATATAGACAGAAGATATTGATCTACGGGGCTCCTGGTTGCGGCAAAAGCATGAGTGCTGAAAGAATTGCTTGGAACTTAGGGTTACCTTTCTTGAAAGTTCGCTTTGATGTTATAATATCTTCTTTTCTTGGGGAAACTGCAAGTAATCTGACACGATTATTTGAAGGAATTAAAAATTTCCCGTGTGTTTTACTATTCGATGAATTTGATATTGTAGGGAAAACCAGAACAAACTCTCAAGATGTTGGAGAGATGCATAGAATTGTAAATATTCTCTTGACTTTATTGGAAGAATATAATTCTCAAGGTATATTAATTGCAACAACTAATATTGAAACTGCACTCGACCAAGCACTATTCAGAAGGTTTGATGATATTATAGAAATGCCCAAGCCCAGCAAAGATGAAATACTGCGGTTAACAAAAAAGACACTTTCCTCAATTGAAAAATCAAAAGAAATCGACTGGGACTCGATTGTTGAAAAACTTGTTGGTTTCAGTTCTGCACTAGTAGTAAAGGTCTCCAATGATGCAGCAAAAAATGCTGTTATAGGAAATGAGAAAATTTTACAACAATCTCATTTTGAAAAATCATTGAACGAAAATATTCTTTACTTAAAATAATTTATGGCAGATTTTCCTCATTTAAAATTACCCTTCAAAGTAGAAGGAAGGGCTAAGCCTTTTAAAGGCGGCGGCCAAAGAAATCCCCAAGCAGAAGCAATAACCAATGCAAATAAGGCAAACAGACAAAATCATGGCCAGTATTTAGGAAATTCTGCTACAACTTTAATTGACAATTGGAACGAAATCAAAGAAGGCAAGAAAGCAGAAGGAATTACATTGCCAAATGAAAATGACATACCTGTTTTTCTAAAAATAGATACCGCTGTTTTCAATATTGATTCACTTGCTAATTGGGGCATCGAAGTAATATCAGAGGAAAAAGAAGGATATATAATAGGAGCTTCGATAGATGGGCTTAATTCATTTCAAGAAAAAATAGGCCAGTTTATTGCACAAGAAGGAAGGTATAAAGACACAGCGGCAAAAATTTGGGAATTAGTAACAGATGAAAGTTGGAGAGTTGGAGAATTACTAAAAGGTGAACTGGGAAATATTTGGCAGGAATTGGATGAAGAAGTTGTTTATACAGTTCAACTCGGTGTGTCTTGCTATATCCCCAATAAAAAGGAATACCCAGTTAGAGATAATTTTGATTCAGAAGTTAGATTTCAAGAAAAAGTTGAAGATTTTAAAACACATCAAACAAACTTATTAATAGCAAGAGACGGAAAACAAATAAAACGAGAAGACGAAATAGAAAGTTACATAGGAATCTATGGTGGCGAATTACATGATATTTGGGACAATCAAGTCGATGCCGTTTACTTCAAAATATCCATTAGCGGAAAAGGTTTAAAAGATTTAGTGCAGACTTACCAATACCTATATGAGGTTAAATTGGATTCCAAATTTAATTTTGAACAAGAAAATGTCAACCTGCCAGATGATTATGAATTAGACGTAGTAGCCCCTGATAATACCGTAGCAAAAGTATGTGTAATAGATAGCGGTATTCAAGAAAATCATAGACTTATTCAACCTGCAATAGATTCTATAAACTCCCGTTCTTATGTTGATGGTAACCTCTCGACGGCGGATTACGTCCGTCAAAGTGGACACGGAACAAAGGTTGCAGGTGCTATTCTTTATCCATTTTTTATTCCCAAAAATGGGCAAGTTAAATTAGAGAGTATAATTCAAAATGCAAGGATACTTGACAATAATAGCCGTATTGTTACAAGTAGATTTGAACCAAAACTAATGGAACAAATCATTTCAGATTATCCAGATACAAGAATTTTTAATCTGTCGGTTGCGGAAGATTCGGCTTATATCGGAACTCATATGCCATCATTGGCTGCATCATTGGATAAACTAATCCACGAAAAAGATATACTCTTTATTATTGCTGCGGGTAATCTTTATCTAAGTTCTGCAGATGCAACAAATCTTGGTATCACAGAACATTTAGTGGCAGGCAAACACTATCCAACGTACTTAGATGAACCAGAATCCAAAGTCGCAAATCCTGGTGTAAGTTATTTTGGAATAACGGTTGGTTCCATAGCAAAAGAAAACTTCGAAGATGCCAATTACAAATCATTAGCAGGATCAAATTACATCTCCCCATTTTCAAGAACTGGTCTTGGAATGTGGGGGTGCGTGAAACCAGATGTGGTTGAATTTGGAGGGGATTTAGTAAAAAATAAGCTATCGGTTGAGCTTATTACAAATGAATCGACATCTCCTGAATTGGTGAATGCAACTTTATACGGTGCTAGCTCGGTTGGCAAAGACTCATTTGGAACATCTTTCAGCACTCCCAAAGTGAGTTATATAGCTTCAAAACTACAAACAGAACATCCTACTGAAACGGCTCAAATGTATCGAGCTTTAATCATACAAAGTGCAAGATTGCCAGAACACTGCTTTCACAATCCAACGCTTAACGATTTTAGATATTATGGATATGGCGTTCCAGATATTAATCGGGCATTAAATAATTCTCAATCAAGAATTACATTTATTCAGGACGGGAAAGTTGGCCCAAAAAAAGCAGACATTTATCGCTTGAAAATTCCTGAAGAATTAAGAGGGGAAGGTAATGAGTTCAGGATTTTAGTTGAAGTAACTCTAACTTTTACTGCCAAAACCCGATTAACACGAAAAGGCTCTCACTCATACTTATCTAATTGGCTTGAATGGCAGTCATCAAAATACAACGAAAGTTTTAATAGTTTCCGAAACAGAACTATTGAATATTTGGAAACTGATGAGGATGTAATTGAGGCCGGTGCAGTTGACGAAGGAGTTAATTCAATTAAATGGATTATAAGAGAGAATCCTGCGTGGACAAATAATGGAATTAATAGAAATAATTCTACAGCTCAAAAAAGTTGGACACTAATAGAACCACAACAGTTTGCAGAAGAATTTAGTATTGCAGTCATTGGTCACTTTGGCTGGGACAAAAATCTCGAAAATGAAACCAATTATGCTTTATGTGTCTCATTTGAGTTATTAGATGCGCAAATGACCATTTACAATATTATGGCGGAAGCACAAGTCGAAATTGAACCAGAACAAGAAATAGAATTATAACTTTTTCAGAACACAACACCATCTTCTAAATTTAATTACGATAAGGGTATGCACATAACAACAAGGGTCCAAAATGCAGGCTTTGCCAAAATGCAGACTGACGGAAGCCGTGGTTCAACTTTTTATCCATTGTGCATCTGCATATCCAGCTTGACGTTAAAAATTTAGCTGTAGAATATATCATCATCTTTTTATCTTTACTCAGCATCGGTTAGCAGGGCGGACGGAATTCTATTCCCTGCACTTTGGCAATACCTGTTCGTTTACGGCCGGGGTTCTGAATGTATAGATCTATAATTGGCTGCAATTTTTTCAGGGCCCTGAACAATTGGGTTTCAACAGTGCGGGGAGATATCCCTAATATTTCCGCCACTTCTTTATACCGGAAACCATCTTCCTTCACCAGTTTAAAAACAGTGCGGCACTGATCAGGCAAGTGATCGATAGCCTGGTTTAGTTGAAAATTTATTTCTTTCCATTCCAATTCCTGCTCAGGATCATTGCGGTTAATTAATGCAGTGAACCCATCCGTATCTTCAACCGCTACATGCAAGTGAGAGTATTGTTTCAGGTAATTGAGCGAATGATTTTTAACAGCAACAAAAAGATAAGTTGATAAATTATTGATCTGCAAAATTTCTTCCCTGCGATTCCACATCTTTATAAAAACATCATTAGTGATCTCTTCCGCAATCTCTTTTACATGCACATATTGCAAAGAAAAACTATGCAGTTTTGAGTAAAACAGCCTGAACAGGCTGGCAAATGCCTGTTGATTACCCGCAGTGATCTGGGTCTGCAATCCTTTTAAGTATATTTCGTCTGGTCTCATCAGCAATCGTTATAAAATAATCAGTTTCGGAATTATTTTATTAAATGTCCTTTCTCTTTATTGTTTTCAGTACCAGTTCGCCAAAAATAGTATTGGCCCAGGCAAACCATTTTCGGGTAAACCGTTTGGCATCATCCTTATGAAAAGCTTCATGCATAAATCCGGTGTCGCCATGTGTTTTCTGTAAAATATTCAAACACTCTTTTATCTCTGCATCACTGCCGGATGTAAGTCCGCGGATAATAATACTTATAGGCCAGATCATATCCACTCCCACATGAGGGCCCCCTATTCCTTCACCAGCTTTGCCTTTAAAGAAAAAAGGATTGTGTTCACTCAATAATAATTTTCTTGTATTGATATAAACCGGATCAGTATTTTTTACAGCGCCGAGATAGGGAAGCGACAGCAGGCTTGGCACATTAGCATCATCCATCAGGTTGAAACTTCCATAACCATTTGTTTCGTAAGCATATACTTTTCCAACTGCAGGATGTGTAGTAACCGCATGTTTTTGCAAAGCTGTTTCTACTTCCGTTGCCAATGCTATACAATCATTAGCGGCTTTACTATCATGGTGTATTTTATTCAGCATTTCTGCTGCCTGTTTCAAACTGACTACGGCAAAAAAATTGGCCGGAATTAAAAAAGGAAAAATAGTAGCATCATCACTGGGACGAAACATAGAAAATATCAATCCTACCGGTTTAGCAGGGTATCCGTATCCACCCAACGGCACTCCATCGGTGGCCCAGGTAGTACGTCGCTCAAATTTGTAGGGTCCGTTACCGGTTTTTCTTTGTTGCTCTTGGAAAGTTTTCAGCGTTAATAAAACGGCTTCTTTCCACTGTGCATCAAAAGGAGTTTGATCTCCTGTAATTTTCCAATACTGATAAGCCAGCCTGATAGGATAACATAAACTGTCGATTTCCCATTTTCGTTCATGAATGCCCGGTTTCATATCCGTTACATCATCTTTCCACTCTCCCACTTTGGATCTGTCTTTATAAAATGCATTCGCATAGGGATCATATAAAATATTGGAAGTTTGCCTGTTGATAACTCCGGCGACGAGTTCTTTTAATTTTTTATCCTCTTTAATCAAGGACAGGTAAGGCCAAACCTGTGCGGTGCTATCGCGAAGCCACATAGCATCTATATCACCCGTTATCACATAGGTATCAGGCTTACCGTTTACTGTTTCAAAATCAACGGTTGTATCTAATGTATTGGGAAAGCAGTTTTCAAATAACCAGGCTAATTCTTTATTTGATGTAGAAGCCCTGAAACCGGAAATTAAATTTTCAACTGCGGCACTGGTAAATTTTCTTTGCGCAAGCGGCGTACGTACCACGGGAAAATCATACGATCCGGCACGTAACACGCCGGGAACAAGCATTCCAGCAGCAGCCAAGCCCGAGGTTTGGAGGAAATCTTTTCTGTTCATAAGCAATCGCGTAGCCAGTTAACTTATAAGACAGCAATTTCTGATTTTTTACTTACAGGCGAATAAAAAATAAAAGGCTTCGTTAGATACACAACACTTATTGCAACTACTTAACGTCTTCAGGAAACGTATCCTGCTTTTTTTTAACACTCCGGGAACTAACGGCCCAACCCACCACCGAACTAAGAGCGATAAGCAGGAACAACAACAAACTAGCCGAAACGATTTTAATGGCTGAAAGGTGAAAATGAGCGGCACCTGTGGCCATGGCAAGCTCTCTTGTACCGATGCCGCCGATGCTGAATGGCAATGCCGAAATGATGGTACTGACAAAAAATAAAAAAGCATATTCGGCCATTGCACCGGAATCAGCTTGCAAGGCATATAAAATGCAATAAAAACATAACAGCTGGCAGGCCTGGACAAATATTGAAAGCAAACCTGTTAAAGGCAAAACCTTATGAAAGGGTTTAAATAGAAAATAAACGAGCAGCCAATAACAGGGCAACCCTACCGCTGTAAGAATAGGAAGCCATGAAAAAAGGTCATCATACAAGCCATGCAGCGAAACAAAATTGGAGAGGATAGCAATGATCAGCACGATAATAGTTAACCCGTTGACACGATCCAATAATGTAGCGGTTGTAAGTTGTTTGTAAGTGTTACTACTATTTTTTAAAGAAACGATCTTATAAGCGTCTCCGCCTATTCCACCCGGTAAAAAAAGATTATAGAACATTCCTTTATAATAAAGCCGCAGGTTAAACCAATAAGAAATAGACGGCTGGTGTACCCTATAAAACCGGAGCAACCGGAAAGCACTGATAAACTGGGATAAATTAAGTAACAACAACGCCGGCACCAACCAAAGTAATGAACTGCTCCATGCAAACTGTTTCAGCTCCTTCCAGTTAATATTTCGCAGCGCAAAATACAGCGCTGCGGTCGCTACTAATATCTTTATTATAATAAAGATCCATTTCTTCATGCAGGCACGGCGTTATAAGTAACAACAGAGCGGATGCGATATGTTTTTTTGTTTTGCGATTCATAATAGGTCCGCATTAGCATTTCGGCCAGTATGCCAAATAATATCAATTGCAAGCCTCCCAGGAGTACGATAACTCCCAGGATTAGCAGCGGCCTGTTTCCGATTTTCGATCCCAAAAGCTTATCTATACCAAGATATATGTTGATAATAACTCCTGCAGAAAATAATAATAAACCAACCGGGCCGAAAAAATGCATGGGCCTTTGAAAATATTTTTGCATGAACAGGATCAGCAAAAGGTCACTGAGCACTTTTATAGTGCGACTGATACCATATTTTGATTTCCCGTAGATACGCGGATGATGCTTTACTTCCACCTCCGTCATGCTGCCTCCCTGCAAAGCAGCCAATACGGGGATAAACCGGTGCATGTCGCCATACAGTTCTAAACTTTTTGCCAGGTCGCTGGTAAACACTTTAAGCGTACACCCGTAATCATGCAGTGTCACGCCTGTCGTATTCCTGATCAGTTTATTCGCTATGCGGCTGGGCAATTTTCTTCCCACCAGCTTATCCTGTCTTTTTTTTCTTATGCCTGCTACCAGTTCCCAGTTTTCGCTGATCAGTTTATCCAACATCACAGGAATGTCCGAAGGATCGTTTTGAAGATCAGCGTCCATGGTGGCGATGTATTCCCCGCTGGCAGCAGCAATGCCTGCCGCCATAGCAGCGGATTGTCCATAGTTTTTCCTGAGAATGACCAGCTTCATATTTGGCTGCAAATACTTTTTGATAACTGCAACCGACCCGTCTTTGGAACCATCATCGACCAGTATCAATTCGTGATCGATATCCTGGAGTGCCAGGGAAGTTTGCTCCAGCAACAAAGGAATATTTTCAGCCTCGTTATATAATGCGATAACAACGGAGAGAAGTTTCATGCAACAATTTTATTGATTTTCTTTCAACTGGTAAATGATCGAATACTGCCTGCTAAAAAGATCTTTCTCAAAACTTACAACACAAAGTTGCGAAATGGTGTCAAGCAAATGCGGCCTCCACGCCCTTTCCAGTACGAG
>WUUC01155634.1_pt1 | contig 59070 bp, 40 predicted proteins | sample 6278441 | NCBI WGS metagenome assembly WUUC01 (sample SAMN13675441, study PRJNA597444) | soil metagenome | isolation source: soil | place: USA: Washington | collected 2017-10
AGTCCGGTCAAAATAATCTGCCCATCTGGGCCGCCGATCCATCTCCGCTGGCTGCGTTACTCTTCCTCGCTAGGCCCGCAAGCATACCTTCGTCAGAAAGCCTTGCCAGCGGAGCGCCTCGACGCCCGAGATGGGCAGCCTATTTCGACCGGACTCCTTATTGTTTGAGACTGGCGGTGTCGATGACGAAGCGGTAACGCACGTCGCCTTTCAGCATCCGCTCGTACGCTTCATTGATCTTTTGGACAGGGATCACTTCGACCTCGGCCGTGAGGTTTTTGGCCGCACAAAAGTCGAGCATGTCCTGCGTCTCCTTGATGCCGCCGATCAAGGAGCCGACCAAACGCCGGTTGCCCATGATCAACGCGTTTGCCGCGACGGGCGTCGCTTGCGGTGGCACACCGACGATCACCATGGTGCCGTACGGTTTCAACATACGCAGATGTTCGTTGTAGTCGTGCGGGGCCGAAATCGTATCGACGATCAGGTCGAAACGTTTCGCCAGCTTCTTGAAAGTGGCGGGATGTTTGGTGAGCTCGAAGGCGTGTGCTCCGAGCTTTTTGGCATCGGCTTCTTTCGCCTTCGAAGTGCTCAACATCGTCACTTCGGCGCCGAGCGCGGCGGCGATCTTCACCGCCATATGGCCGAGTCCGCCGAGACCGACCACCGCCACACGATCGCCTGCTTTGCAGTTCCATTGGTGGAGCGGTGAATAGGTGGTGACGCCCGCGCACAGCAGCGGCGCTGCGCTCGCCGGATCGAGATTTTCCGGCACTTTCAGCGTGAAACGTTCGTCGGTGACGATCGCCGCAGAATAACCGCCGTAGGTCGGCGTGGTCCGATCCATCTCGGTGCCGTTATAGGTCCAGGCACATCCTTGTTCGCAGAACTGCTCATGATGTTCCTGGCAAGGAGTACAGGTCCGGCAGGAGTCGACCATACAGCCGACGCCGGCGATGTCGCCGACTTTTAGTTTGGTGACTTTTTCGCCGACTTTGACGACGCGTCCCAAGATCTCGTGCCCGGGGACCATGGGAAAGATCGAGCCGCCCCACTCGTCGCGCGCTTGGTGAATATCGCTGTGGCAGACGCCGGAATAAAGGATGTCGATGGAGACGTCGTTCGGTCCGGGATCGCGGCGTTCGATCGTCAGAGGAGCGAGCGGTGCGCCCGCGCGAGGTGCAGCAAAAGCGGCGGTTCGGGTCATGAGACCCTCTTAGCTTGCAGCGGAGTCTTCGTCGAGGAGCGTGGAGAGCTCACTTTGATCGTAGGCGCGCGTCGATTGGTCAGGCGTGGAGTCGAGGTAACCGCGGGCGACGGCCTCATGCTCGGTCCCCATCAAAGCGCTCGGCAACGCTTCGAAGCTGTAGCTGGTGTTCGCTTCACCGAGCGTATCGACGGAGATGTTCGCGCGTACAGGATCGAGATCGAGCTCCACAATTCCCGTCACCGCGATCGTATCGCCGACAGGTTGGCCCATCACTACCGCGACCGGCGGCGGAGGCGGCGCGAGGTCGCCGAAGACGGAAGGATCCAACGTGCGTGCGCGCTCGATCAGCGCATGTGCGTTTTCGCGGTCGCCGCCCGCATCATAGCGGTGAGCGAGGTCGACGCAGGCGAGCGCGGCATCGCGTCGGCGATCGAGCAAACCCAGCGCATGAATGCGCGACACCAACGCGTCGGCATCATTCGGCGCGAGCGTGAGAATGGTGTTCAACGTCGCGAGCACTTTCAGATGATGTTGTTGCTCGATGTAAATCATCGCCGCGCGCCAATATGCGACGTGTGCGATCTGCGGAAGGTGCGCACGCATCGCTTCACCGGCGATACGGATGAAGTCGCGATCGTCGCGGGCCATCGAGAGGCGTTGTTCGAAGGGAACGGCGGGCGCGTTCTGCTTCTTTGCGCCGAAGAGCTTCGCGAAGAAACGCCACATCGTGCTCACTCAGGCTAGCGAACACAGACAGCGCAGGCCATCGGTCTTTCTGTTGTTTGGGAGCTCCTTAGGCAATCCCGAAGCGTTTCATCAGACGATAGAGCGTCGTGCGTTCCACTCCGAGAATCTCCGCGGCTTCTGCGCGTCTGCCTCCGGTACTTTCCAGCGCTGCGGCGATCCGCTGCTCCGACGCGCGGTCGATCGCGTCTTGGAGCGTGCCCTCCGCCACGTTCGCCGCGGTCCCGGCCGTTCGGACAGGTTCGAGTAACAGATCCTCGGGCGTGATCACTTCACCGCGCGCGAGCACCACCGCGCGTTCGATCGCATTCTCCAGCTCACGCACGTTGCCCGGCCAAGGGTGTGCCGCGAGGGCGATTTCGCTCTCTGGACTAAAGGACAGGTTCGCCCTTTCACGGTGTCGAGCGAGAAAGGCGCGAGCGAGCGGGAGTATATCTTCGCTCCGTTCGCGAAGCGGCGAGAGCGAGAGCGGGATGACGTTCAACCGAAAGAAGAGATCTTCGCGAAACGCAGCACGCGCGATCTCTACACGCAGGTTCTTGTTGGTGGCGGCGACGATCCGTACGTCGACTTTTTTCGGCGTCTCCCCGCCGACGCGCAACACTTCACCTTCTTGAATGGCCCGCAGAAGCTTAGCTTGAAAGTCGACGCTGACTTCGCCGATCTCGTCGAGGAACAAGGTGCCGCCGTCGGCGCGTTCGAAACATCCGGGGCGCACGCGATCTGCGCCGGTAAAAGCCCCTTTTTCGTGACCGAAGAGCTCACTTTCCAGCACACCTTCGGCGAACGCTTTGCAGTTCACGGCGATGAACGGCCTGGCCAAACGATCACTCCAATAGTGCAGCAATCGCGCGATGAGCTCTTTGCCGGTGCCGCTGTCCCCTTGGATCAATACTGCGGCTTTCGCGGGTGCGACGCGGCGGACCAGCTCGAGCACGTCTTTGCTCTTCTTTGATTCCGCGACGATCGAGTCCGGCGCATATTTTTCGCCGACCGCCTTTCGTAGTGTTTGGTTCTCGACGCGAAGCGAGCTGAGCTCGAGCGCACGCGAGACCAAAGCGCGAAGCTCATCGTTATCGAATGGTTTGGTGACGTAGTCGAAGGCCCCTTCGCGCATCGCGGCGACTGCGGACGGAACGTCGGAGTAGGCGGTCATAATGATCACCGGTAGTGAGAGGTATTTGGCGCGGATTTCGCGGAGGAGCTCGATACCGCTGAGGCCCGGCATCTTTTTGTCGGAGATGACTACGTCGAATGAACTTTTGGACAGGTGCTCCAGTGCCTGCTGGCCGTTGGTACAGGTAACACATTCGTAACCGCTGCGCGTCAAAGCCATGGCGACCGCTTCGGCCATGCGCGCCTCGTCGTCGACGATCAAGATCCGTGCATTCATATCGCGGCTCCTAAAGAGATGGAGAATCGTGCACCGCCGCCGAGCCGGTCGCCGACGGAGATCTTGCCGCCGTGGGCTTCGACGATCTGGCGCGCGACGGCGAGCCCGAGGCCGGTGCCGTCAGCGCGGGTGGTCACGAAGGGATCGAAGATTTTTTCGCGCATGTCCGCGGGGACACCTGGTCCGGAATCAGCGACGGCGAGCTCGATGGAAAGCGAGGTTTTGGCGGCTTCCAGGAAGATGGTGCCGTGCGGAGGGGTCGCTTCGACGGCGTTGGCGATCAGGCCGAGCAACACCTGGCAGATGAGATCGGCGTCCAGCTCGGCTTGGAGGTTGGAAGGCGCGTGCTCCAAAGTGAGCTGTTTTTTAGCGAGCAGGCGCTCTGCGAGCTGCGCAGTCCTTTCGAACAGGTCATCGGCGCGCGTTGGGGCACGCTGCACGTGAATGGGGCGCGCGAAGCCGAGCAGTGTGGAGGTGACGCGGGTGAGGCGATCGATCTCCTCGATGGCGAAGGTGCAGCTCTTGAGGGCCAGCGTGTCGTGGGGTGGCAACGATTCGGCGACGTTCTGGACGGAGGAGCGCACGATCGCCAGCGGGTTCCTTACTTCGTGCGCGATCGCGGCGGAGAGCTGGCCGAGGACGGCGAGCTTCTCGGTGTGCGCGATCCGTTCGCGGGCGGCCTCGAGCGCGGCGACCGCAGCTCGTTCGCGGCGGCGCGTTTCGATGCCGAGGCCGAGCATGTAGCCGAGGAACGCGAAGGAGGAGCCGAAGAAGGTGAAGACCCAGAAGCTGACGTCGCTCCCGTTGAAGTCGAAGGAGACGCCGAGGATGCTCAGCGTGAGGACGTCGATCGCGCCGAGCAGTAGGCCGCCGAGCGCGAGGAGATAACGAAGCTTCATATTGTCGTGTGTCGCAAGGTTTGGGCCTGTGCTTTGCCCCCGAGAGCATGGCGCGCGCGTTGCGGGGCTGCAACGTCGCGTTGCGCGCTCGCACCTTGGCGGCGGGTGTTCGGCTCGGAGCGCGCATGTTCGGCGGTGGCACGCGCCTCGCAATCGCCGGGTGCATGAATACTCAAACGGCCTCCCATGCTCAATCTGGTTCTTCGGCTTCTTCTAGTTCTTCGGCTTCTTCGGCTTCTTCGGGCGCGAAGTGGCTCTTCGCGTTCGTGTTGTTCGATTTCCTCGCTTTGCATGTCTACGCGATCTACGCGGATGGGTTGATCGACGGGTTCATTGCGCAGCTGCGATCCGGCAACGCTTGGGGGTTGGTGCTCGGCGTGGATCTGGTGATCGCGTTGTCGCTGATCGGCGGCTGGCTCATCCGCGATGCGAAACGCGAGAAGGTGTCCCCGTGGCCCTATGTGTTGATGATGCCGCTCGCCGGATCTGCGGGCGCGTTGCTCTATCTGCTGCGTCGCCGGGGGTGATAGTTTGTTCGCTGCATGGCGCGGATGGGGTGGTTGATCGTTCACGACTCTGGGCGATCGGAGTGGATCTACGACTCGCAGGTCCGCGAGGCCTTCGAGCGCGATCTGCGCCATATGCATCAGGTCTCTGGTGGTTGGGGCTCGATCTTGTGCCCGGCTGCGCAGGTGGCTCGTCCCGGTCATGCGTTCATGTCTCTCTTACTCGAAGCAAACGGCTCGTCTGGGCCGGATCTCGAGGTCACGCATGCGGGTCCCGAAGAGGATCTTCTTCGCGTCGAGGTGCACGAGGGTGTTTCGGTGAGTGCGCACCTGTCCGGTGGGACAGGTGATGCCGCGGTCGAGGAAAAGCTGCTGACTGAGTACACGGCTTCGTTGGTGGTGAATCAGGCGGAGTGTCGGATTCTGCCGGGGAACTTTCAGCAGCCGGTGCGCCGCGGACCACACTACGCGGTGGTCACGCTGGAGATGAGCGGACGCCATGGTCGGGTGCGCTTTTGGCAGCGGATCTACAGCCCCGATCGCGGGTTCAGCGGCCCGCCGGACGGCGACGAACAAGGCGCATACAGCGAGCTGATCGAGCTCCGGAAGAGCGTTCTCCAGTTCACCTTCTCGCAACCGCTGAAACACGAGCGACCCGGATGGCGAGAGATGCGTTTGGACGCGCCCGCGATCGCGCTGAGCTGGCAGGCCGGCGCCGCCTCGGTGATCATCGGCGACAGCGCGCGCAAGGTGCACGTCGTCGACGCGGCGTCGTTGACCTCGTTACCGCTCGCTCTCACGTTCCCTGAAAAAGGCACGCGGATCCTTTGTTCGCCTGTCGAGGATCTTGTGGCGTTCGCGGCAGGGGATGAATCGTACTCCAGCAATACCTTATCCGTGTTGCGACCTGTCCCCTTGGACAGTGAGCCTTTCGCGTGGTCGCCGGATGGACAGGAGGTCTTTCTGAGGAGGAACTGGAACGAGCGTTTCGGGGAGACCCCCGCGAGAATATCAATACAACATCGTCTTCTGGCGGCCACCTCCGAGAACAACATCCATGTGTACGACTTGGGAGCGATCACCACACGGTTCACGCTCACCCGGCCGGAGCCCGCATTCCGTTTCAGTTTTTCTCGCGACGAACGCGCCCTGGCCTTCCTCTGGGGGCCCGGCAACATCTCTGTTGTCGAGACGGAGGCCGGAAAAGAGATCGCCGCCTACAACAACGTCCACGCCCGCGATCTCGACTTCTCACCCACAAACACCCTCGCCATCATCGCCGACAACGGCCACACGCTCGCTTTCGTCGAGCTCGATCTCGACAAGCTCCTCGCGGCCCCGAGCAAACACGAAACGAGCACGCGCACGGCGAAAGTCGTGCTCGTCGGCGAAGGCGGCGTCGGCAAATCGAGCCTCGCGATGCGCCTGGTCGAAGATCGCTTTGATCCCAAGATCAAGTCGACGCACGGCATGCAGACCTGGCGACTTCCCGCCGAAAAACTGCACGCTGGCTCGGCAGTACCCGGAGAACAGCGCGAAGTTGTCCTCTGGGATCTGGGCGGCCAAAACGAATACCGCATCCTCCACCAGCTCTTCCTCCGCGACACGAGCGCCGCGCTCCTCTTGATGCGCCCGCGCCAAGGCAACAGCGCGCTCGATGAAGTGCGCGAATGGAACGATCGCCTCGCGAATCGCCTCGGTGACACGAGCGCTCTGACCCGCCTGTTGGTCGGCGCCCACGTCGATGACGAAGACTGTCCGATCGACCAGGTGGCGATCGATGCCCTTCTCAAACAGCTCGACTTGCGGGGCCCTATTTTTACCAGCGCCAGCGCCCCCCACGGAATCAATGAGCTCAAAGAGGCGATCGCCGGAGCAATCGATTGGAGCTCCTTGCCCCGCGTCACCCGCATTGAGCTCTACGACGTGGTTCACCGCGAGATCCAAACACTACAAAAGGAGAAGCGCAGCACGATCTACTTCAACGAGCTCGAGAAACGTATTCGAGAGCTCGAAGGGGATCGTTTCGACGCCGACTCTTTCGGGTCCGTCGTTTCGCAGCTCGCCCGCCAAGGAGTGATCGCCGAAACCTACGCGTTTTCTCGGGCGATCATGCTCAACGTGGAACAAGTCGAACGTTACGCGGGGTCGATCGTCGTCGAAGCACGCGACAATCCGCGCGGCTTCCCCGCCTTCGATCTCGCGACGATCGCCATCCTCGGAAAAGAATTTGCGCGCATGACCGAAGAAGAACGTGCGCCCCGCGCCGAAGAGCGACTGATTCTAGAGTGTGTGGTCGGACTGATGATCGAGAGCGGAATCTGCATTCGACAAGGTGGACAGTTGATCTTTCCATCGTTGTTCCCTGCAGAGGATCGCGCCGAGATCAAACACGCAATTGCGCTTTCTTATGATGTCTATGGCGCGATCGATCATATCTATGCATCGCTGGTCTCCGAGCTGTGGAGCTCCGGCAAATTCGGCGCACTCCGCCTTCAGGGACAACGCGCGGAGATGGAGCTGATCAGCGGCGACCTCTTCGGCGTACGCAGTGTGTATCCAGAGCCACGCAAACGCAGCCGCGCGCGACTCGAGCTGTTCTTCGGCGACAACACCGAAGAGCGGTTGCGCGAGCTGTTCGTCGCGTTTGTCGAACAACACCTGCAAGGGCGGGGGATCGGTGTCGTCGAACGGTTCGAGATTCAGTGCGAGTGCGGCGGCTACACCTTCAGCTCGAACCTGCTTCAAGATCGGTTGCGCGCACAGAAAATGGACGTTGCCTGTCCTGCGTGCGACCGCCGCACGCCGATCACTTTGCCCGCGACCGAAGCAAAACGACGAGATCCGAAGCTCGGGAAAGACCTGATCGCGCTGAAGATGAGAGCGAACACTGAGACACGCATGGTCGCCGGCGAAACGAAGTTCAGCATGGCCCAACAACCCGACACACGACCGAGTGAGCACCCGATCCGAATACTGCATCTCACGGATCTGCACGTGAAGAAGGACGCAGACACGGATTCGGTCCTTCAACCGCTGATTCAAGATCTGCGCGATCAAGATCTAGAACGCCTCGACTACGTGGTGATCTCGGGCGACATCACCAATATCGCCACCGCCGAAGAATTCAGCAAAGCGCGCGAGATCGTCGGCAAACTGCTGGAACAGTTCCACGTCGCCGCCGAGCGCGCGATCATCGTGCCCGGCAACCACGATCAAAGTTGGGACGTGGAACCGTACAACTTCGTCGCCGGCCGCAAGTTCGATCCCAAAAAACACCCCGCCGAAAACTACTATGCTCAAGGCGATGGGTTCATGGTGCGCGATGACGCGAAATACGCGCTCCGCTTCAAAGCGTACAACGATCACTTTTATCATCCGCTGCTGCAACGTCCGTATTCGATGGATCCGAAGCAGCAATTCGAAGTCATCGACTTCCCGGACACGCGCGTTCAATTTCTGGAGCTGAGCTCCTCACACGAGATCGACGAACACTACCGCGAGCGATCGAGCATCAACGACTCTGCGCTCTCCGCCGCCCTGCTGAAGGCCGCTGATCCAAAGGACAGGTTACGGATCGCCGTCTGGCATCATCCGATCACCGGCAACGAGAAGATCCAAAACGACGCCTTCGTGGAGCGCCTCCGCAAAGCAGACTTCCGCTTGTGTCTCCACGGACACGTGCATGAAGATCGCGCGGACCACATCGGCTACCAGGATCCCGCGAGGAGCATGTACGTCGTCGGCTGTGGCTCGCTGAATGCACCGGCGCATGACCGCCCCGAATCGATGCCCCGCCTCTACAACCTGCTGGAGATCGAACGCGACCACTCCAAGATCAAAGTGATCACCCGCCACGCCAAAAGACGCGGCGGCGCTTTTGAGCCCTGGTACGTTTGGCCGGGCGAGAAAAAAGGCGAAAAGCTCCCGTATTACTTCATCACTTTCAAGAGATAGCCCCATTGAAATTCGACCTACAATGGTTCGTATTCAGGCGAACCGAAGGGCATGCGGGCTCCGGCGGGCCAGAGAGCACGAGCTCGACATAGCACGGTTTGCTGAATCGGCGCGGGCGGTAGGTTCACGCGCTGCACAACCACATCAATCTCGACCGACTGTTCCTTCAAGAAAAGCAAATCGGTACAGTAATATCGCGGCACCCATCCCAAAAGCGCGCATCCTTCGCTTGAATCGGTTCGAAGCATGAGAGCTTTCGGATCCACGCTATTTTGCCAGTCGGCCACGAGCCGCAATCGATGACCTGGAGCAAGACTATGGGTAAGCTCAACGGCACCGGATACGTAACGCGCGCCGTGGACGAAGAAGACGGCGTCAAAAAGCGGCCCCTCAACCGACTCGCGAAGTGGAGAAGAAAACACTTCAAACGAATCCGTTGTTCGGCGGCCTCCGCTCCGCGCAAGAATCGAAAGCTCTCGAGGGCCGCTCGCTTCCTCGAGATCTAGCCGAGCAACGTACGCGTCAAAATCCTCGCGCGACGAGTGCATGATTCGATTCCGAAACTGAGGGAATAGCTCTTGAGCTTCGTAGACTTGTTTCGGATCGTGAAAACCTACGAGCGGCGCTAGTTGGGCTTCCTGCTGAGCCAAGGCAAAACCTTTGGTGTAGTTGAACTGAAACCGCGGTTCGGGCGATGGCAGGAAGCGCAATCGACCAATCGGATACCACCTTCGAGAGGCGTTATCCTGCCAGGCTAAAAACACAGTTAGAACCTGATGCATCTATCCGATCTCCGTCGAGGGAATGAGGGCAAGAAGACGCGATTTGTTGTGTTTCAATATTTCCGTTGAAAACGATCGACTCAACTCGGTCATTCGATCATTCGGCACTCGATCAAAAATCGATTCAATCGCCGCATTCTGAACGGCAGAGAGTCGATTCAGCCAAAATCGGCCGGCCGGAGGTCGATGATCTAAAGCCCACCGAAAGGCTGCAAACGTCGTCAAGGGAGTAGAGCCGCCGGCCTGATAAAACGCAGAACGGCAGCGGTCAGCGTAAGACGCAACGTCCATGCGAGGGTCCGAGCCTTCAAGACGTCGTTGAATGCGATCTGGCGTTTCGCGGATTCCAAGAGCCGAAGCGTGGTCATAGGTCGGTGCCAGAAACAGCTCGGAGCCCCGGCGGACCACACCCCAGTTCTCGTGATGTCGATCGGTGTTCCCAATCCAGGCATCGAGCAATAGGTATCCGACGAACTGATCCTGACTCCACCAAGGCGTCGGCACTGACGGATCGCAATCCGAAGAACTAGGAAGAACAGCGTCTAAAACGGCAAAGACTGCCTCCAGCGTGTGTTCTTGCACGTGATAGTCTTTGTCGAGTGGATACGTGTTCGTGCGCTGAAAAAGAAGCTCGTTTCCATGAGCGAGAGTGTCTCCGTGGTCTTGCGCAACAAAGAGCAACGAGACAACGCCGTTGTGTTGGTCGTGTCTCGCAAGCTCTACCGTTGCCACGGGCATGCGAAGCAATTTTGCCAATTCGAAGGCCACTTTCTCTGACCAGTCCTCATTCGGACGACCACGCTTGAATAGCAGACGACCTCTACCAGGGCTGTCGAACCAGAATTTTGGCTTCGTCCCAAGTTGCTCGTCATATCGGTTTGTGCCGGAGGGGACGATGATCACGTCGAATTTCAAGGACATCACCTGATCCACTGCGAATCCGTACAGTATCTTCTCGTCCGTTCGCCGGCAACTTTGGCCGCTTCCACAGCCGTCAAAGACCAGATTCTGCCGGGAAACGTGCGGCCCGCGAAATAATCTTCCCGCGAAACGGCCCGGTCGCGTCATACCGGCGATGAGCCTTCGCCAAAGCCTCCTCCCCTTCGCGCTCCTCGCCACCGCCTGTGGTGCGGACATGACCGAGACGTTGTCGCCGAACCCACCACCAGTGGAGACACTGCCGGACTTCGAGACAACGAGCTCGGCGGTCACGGTGCGTGAGCCGGTCGTGGCGATCGCGTCGAACGGGATCATGTTTCGCGCGGCGGTATCCGCCGAACACAAGTGGCCCGTGTTCTTGTTGAAGGACGATCGGATGTTGCGTTTCCCGGTTCCCGAAGGCGTGGAGATTTCTACGGACGACTCCGTCCATCATCTGTCGCTGCTCGCCTCCCGCGACAACCAACTGCACGCGGCATGGAGCGACTATCGCGGGCTCTATTATGCACGCTTCGACGTGCTCGACGCCGAAGCGATCCCCGAGGGCACGGCGATCCAGATCGCGGAAGCCAGCAACGCGCGTCCGGTGATGGCCGTCGGCGACAACGGCATGGTGACCATCGCTTTCGCGAGCGGCTTCTACTCGCGTGCTCCCACGTTCCGCATGACGGTTACGCAAGGGATCATCAGCCGCGGTTTCAGCGAACCGGAGGCGGTGAACCCGGCGTGTTGCCACGGTGAAAATTGGACCGAGATCGACGGCGCGTGGGGCGTCAGCGTCGCTGCGCTCTCGCTCGACCTCCAAGGCAAAGTACACATCGTGTACCAGTGGGACGGCGTCCTCGACTACGTGACCAACAAGAACGGTTCTTGGGAACACCTCGCGCGTTGGGACGACAGCTCCATCGAGAGCCCCGACGCATCACTCGCGCTCGAGCCGGAGACACTGCACCTCGCCTACGTGGCCCGCGACAATCTCTCGGTGAAGTATGTGCGGTACACGCGTGCGCCGGTGGTGCAGACGATCCCGGTCCCGGAGGGAATTGCGCAAATGCGTATGGATCTCGGCAAAGACAAAGTCGCGCACTTCGTCATCGAAACACAGACGAACGAGCTGATGTACGCGACGAATCTCATGGAAGCACCGATCTACATGGTGCAGAAAGATTCGCGGATCGACCTCGCGCGCCTCAGCAGAGGCAACGGGGGCTCGTTGATCGGCCCGGACTACGGCGAACACGTCGTCGTCTACCGCCGCGGCGGTGAGCTGTACGGAGCCGGCGCGGTCGAGGTGGCCGTGCGGCGCCAACTGCCCTAAGGTACAGGTATCGATCGGGAGGTCCTCAGTGGTTTGTACCGGGACTACGGCCCGGTGGTGCATCGACGCGCACGTGTTCTTCTCGGCAACGACGAAGAAGCGAAAGACGCGATGCAGGAGGTCTTCGTGCGCGTGCTCGCGGAACACACGACGTTTCGGAACGACGCGCCGCTCCTTCATTGGATGTACCGCATCACCACCAACGTCTGCCTCGATCGACTGCGCAAACGCCGTACACATCCGACGATCAGTGATCCCGAAGCGGTCGAGCGATTGATCGCCGAAACACACACGGAAGAGGATCGCCGCGCAATCATACAAGTCCTCGGACGGATGGATGCGACGACGCAGACTCTCGCAGTGCATCACTACGTCGACGGAATGAAGATGGAAGAGGTCGCAGAGCTCGTGGGTCTATCGCGGAAAACAGTGGGTAAGAAGCTCGCTTCCTTTCGGGAGAAAGCGAAGAAGCTCCTCGGTGGCTCGCGATGAATGCACACTTGAGCGATCTCCAGCTCGACGCCTTGCGTATCGAGCGGCGCGCCGATGCCCACCTGGACAGCTGTCCTTTGTGCCAGGCACGCAAATCCACCTTGGACCAGGACGCGGCGTTGTTCGCCGAACGTTTCAACCCCGCCGGGCTCGCCGCGTCGGCGCTCGCGACTTTCGAAACCAAGCCCAAAAAGCGGCCCTTCTTCGTGTGGCTCGCACCGTTGGCCGCCGTCGCAGCGGTCGCGGTGTTGTTCCTCCTCCCGCAGCCTCCATCGTTGCGAAACAAAGGGGATGCAGTGCTCGCCGAAGTGTTCGTGCTCGAGGGTGAGACGCGCGTGTTGCTCGAAAAACCCGTCGATCCGCGCGCACGTTTGGCGGTTCGCCTCACAGCCGAAGGCCCGCGTTTCGCACGGATCTTGTGGAGCTCCGCGCCGGAAAGTTGGGATGCGTTGTATCCTCTCGAAGATGCGGCCGCATGGAAGATCGACGGCGCGACCTGGCTCGATCGCCAGGTTGTGCTCGACGGTGCGCCCGAGACGGAGGCGCTCGGCGCAGTCGCCTGCAAAGAGCCCGTCACGCATCCAGAAGCGATCGGTATGCTGACGAGCAGCGCACGTGAAGACTGCACGATCTCCACGGTGAAAGTGGAGAAACGATGAACGCCGCGATTCTCATGTTGGCGTTGATGGCGGCCGCGGACGAGGCTTCGCCGAGCAGGATCCCGGTGGATGGCAGAGTCGGTTTGTTCGTCGGGAGCAACGGTGCACCGAACGGGCGCGAACCTTTGCAACACGCGGAAGCCGACGCTCGACATATGCGCCGCGTCTTCGTCGAGCTCGGCAATCTCTCGGCGGGAGATGCACACTTGCTCGAAGCGCCGACCGCGGATGCGATCCTCGACGCGATCAAAAAAACGCCCGCCGGCACGCGCCTCTTGGTTTTCTACTATTCAGGTCACGCCGACTCACGCGCATTGTTGCTCGAAGGTTCGGAGCTCTCTTTTGTAGAGCTCGATCGCGCGCTCGCTTCCGCAGGTACCGAGCTACGGCTCGAATTGATCGACGCCTGCCGCTCCGGCGCAATGACCCGCAACAAAGGCGCGACGCTCGGCGAACGCCTGCAGGTCGCAGATGAACGCGGTGAAGGTCGCGTGGTGATCTCCTCCAGCGCGGAATGGGAAGACTCGCACGAGAGTGACGAGCTCGGCGGATCGTTTTTCACCTTACACATGGCGACCGGTTTGCGCGGCGCCGCAGACGACGACCGCGACGGCAAAGTGACGCTCACCGAAGCCTACCGTTATGTGTACGGAAGGACAGTGGAGAGCACCATCTCCAGCGGGGCCGGCGTTCAACACCCGAGCTTCAACTATACACTCAGCGGACGCGGCGAAGTCGTCTTGACCTGGCCAACAGGACAGGGAGGCACCATCGCTTTCTCGGACGGTGACTACGTCGTCGTCGACGCTGCGAGCGGGCGCGTGGCCGCCGAAGTGACCAGTCCGAACACCACACTCGCCATGCCGGCCGGAAACTACCGCATTCATAAACGCACGCGCGAAGAGGTGTTCAGCGGAACAGTGGTGTTGCAGCGAGGCGCGGCGATCAGCGCAGATCTCTTCTTGCGCGATCGCGAAGCGCACGCTCGTTTGGTTCGCAAAGGACGCGCGGAAGATCCGTCGTTCTCGCATGCCGTCCGGGTGATGGCGGGAGTGCGCGGGCGCGTCGCCGGTGGGCTCGATCGCGCGCCGATGTTGCGCGCAGGTTATGAGCTCGCCCTTCCCTGGTTCTCGGTGATGCCGTACGTCTCGGGAACGCTCGGCGCAGAGCTGTCCACGCCGCGACTCGAATGGAGCACCCACGAGCTCGGCGCAGGTGCGATCGTCTCGCGTTCCCTCGATTTCTCCGCGTTCACTTTGCGCGGAGGTTTCGGCGCGGAGGCGATCCGCATCTCGCAATCCGAGTCCTCGAATCGCGAGCCTGCGCGCACCAGCTTCGGCAGCGCGCTCGCCGCGCATGTCGGCTTCGAGACGCGGCCCTGGTGGGACTTTTTCCTGCTGGTGCACCTGGAAGCTGCACTTTACGTGTATCGCGCGACGGATGCGGCGATCGAACCTGCCGGAAACGGGGAGATTGTCACGCGGCCTACTTATCGTGGATTCTTCGGATTGGGATACGAGTTATGAATCGGAGCTACCTGATCTTAGGGACAGTATGCCTCGCGGCCTGCGGCGATCCCGTGGTCAGCGAAACTTTCGTCGGCACACCGGAGCTGGAGCTCGGCGGTGTGGTGCGGCAAGCCAATGCGCGCATTCCTTCGACACACGGCAACCTGGTCTTGAGCGTCTTCTGGATCGGCGCAAACAACGATGCACGCCCGGTCGAACAAGATGCGCGGCTCGGCAGCGGGCTCGCCGAATATTCGATGACTCTCTTCGATCCGCCACCTGTCTCCGCGGGCACCTTCTCCGAGCTGCTCGATGGTGCCGAGCTGGCGATCGGCGTCATCGCGCTCTACGCCGACAAGAACGACGACGGCGCGCTCGATCTGACGAACGACCTTTTGCTCGGCGCGAGCGAACAACATCTCTTGGTCTATGCCGGCAAAGAGATCAGCGCCTCGAGCCCCGCAGCCCAACTGTTGGGGCCGATCAGCGCCGGTTATCACGTCTACCGGCATGAACAACAAAGCCTCTGTCAGTTCGTCTCCGCCGCGAGCTGCTCACCCGAAGGTACGCTCGTTCCCGCAACCGACGTCGGCGCCGTCTCCCTGGTCTTATGGCCAGAGCCGGAACAAGTGATCGTGCCCGCCCCGCTCGTCCTGTACCAAGGTACAGAGATGAGCGTTTGGGCCGTTCCGTAACTCATCACTCATGACGTAAGGCTTCGATCGGATCGAGGCGCGCTGCGCGGGCTGCGGGATAGATCCCGGCGATCAATCCCGTCGCCGCGCTCGAACCCAAAGCCAACACCACCGCGAATAAGGGCACCCGGGTGGGAAGCTCCAGCGCCATGCCGGCGACGGTCACGCCGCCGATCGCCAACAACAATCCCAGCATGCCACCCGAGCCGGCGAGCACCACCGCTTCGACGATGAACTGCCCGAGGATCGTCGCCGGCCGTGCGCCAAGCGCTTTGCGAATGCCGATCTCGCGCGTCCGCTCCATCACCGAGACGAGCATGATGTTCATGACCCCGATCCCGCCAACCAACAACGCGAGCAAACAGATCGCCCCCGCGGCACCGCTGATGATCAAGCCGAGCGTCTCCAGCTCGCTGCCCATCGACTGATTGGAGAAGATCTCGAAGTCGTTCGGCTCGCCCGCCTTCACTTTGCGCATGTGCCGCAACACCAGCGTCGCTTCTTCCTGTGCTTCGTCGATCTGCTCGGGATTTTTCGCGACGAAAGTGACGTGCAGCGACTGCACATAAAACTCGCGTTCGAAGGTATCGAGCGGGATCGCTGCGACGCAGTTCTGCCAAGCGGCGCCGAACAAAGTCGGACGTTTTTTAAAGGTGCCGACGACCTCGAACAACTTCCCGCGCAAACGGACGGTGCTGCCGATCGCTTCGGCGATCCCGTTCGGGAACAACACATCGACGGCGTCCGAACCGATGACCGCAACTCGCCGCGTGAGCGCGATGTCCTGATCGGTGATGAAGCGGCCCGCTTCCAGCTCCATGCCGTTCGCTTTTAGAAACGAAGGTGTGGCCCCGGCGACCTCACACGCGGGCTCGGTCTTTCGTTTGTCGGTGCGAAAAGAGTTGAGCCAGGACCAAGACTCGCCGCCGACCTCAGCCGTCAGCTCCAAACGTTCGCGCAACATGCGTACGTCGGCCATGGTGAACGGCTTGCGCGACTCCGGCCGGAAGCCGCGCCCCGAAAAACGCGGCTCGCGTTGCACTTGGAACACGCCGGTGCCGAGCGAACGGGTCGCCGTGCGGACGGTGGTGTCGAGCGCTTCGATCAAAGACATCATCACCACCAGCGCCACGATGCCGATGACGATTCCCAGCAAGGTCAGAATCGAACGACCTGGCCGATCGATCAGGGCGAACAGCGCCATCCGCATATTCAACAATGATCGGACGATCACCTGTCCCATCGATCAGCTATCTCCGGTGGACAATGCTTGGACAGGGATCAGCCTCGATGCGCGATACGCGGGGACGAAGCCGAACATGAGGCCGATCAACACGCCAAACAACAGGCCGACGCCGATCGCGTAGGGCGGAACTGCAGCAGGAAGCGGCGTCAATTGTGTGACACCTTTGGCCATGGCGATCCCCAAGATCGTACCCATCGCCCCGCCCGCGCCGCTGACCATCGACGCTTCCACCACGAACTGCAGCAGGATCGCGGAAGGGCGCGCGCCCAGCGCTTTGCGAATGCCGATCTCGCGCGTGCGCTCCGCGACCGCGACCAACATGATGTTCATGATCCCCACGCCGCCGACGATCAGCGTAATGATGCCCAGCCCGATCGCGGTGGCGAACAAGGAACGCGTCAAGGTTTCATAAAGCTCGACGAACATCTGTTGCTGGTTGATCGAAAAATTGTCCTCTTGGTCAGGTCGCAGCCCGCGTTTGGTGCGCAGCGCTGCGGTGACCTCGTCCGTGCCCATCTCTAGATTTTCCGGATCGACCACCACGCCGATCGACAAAGAACGTTTGCTCCCGAACCACCGTTCGAACAACTTCAAAGGTACGACGACAAAATCATCTTGGCTCTTGCCGAAGATGCGGCCTCGTTCCCCCATCGAGCCGATCACCCGCACCGGTCGATCGCCGATGCGCAGCTTGTCGCCGATGTCGATCCCTTCGAGTCGCATGACCGCGCGGACATCCGCACCGACGACGACGACCTCGCGCGAAGCTTCGACATCGCCACGCGCGAGGAAACGTCCCTCCGTGGTGTCGATCCCGGCCATGGTCGGCCAATCCGCGGTGGAGCCGATGATGCGCACGCGGGTCAAGGTCGACCGCCCGACGTTTACGTTCGCGCGCTGATCGAGGAACGGCACGATCACCTTGGCGTGCGACACGCGTTCTTCGAGAAATTCAGCCTCTTTTTTGGTGAGATTCGGGCGTTTCATCACCTTCCACCAATCGGAGAGGATGATCCACGGCCGCTGCGTCACGTAGAGCGTGCCGGTACCCATCCCGGCGATCTGCTCGCGAAAAGAAACATTGAGCCCTTCGATGATCGCCAAGATGGCGATGACCGTCGCCACGCCGATGGCTACGCCGAGCCCGGTCAACAAAGTGCGCAGCCGATACGCCCACAAGGAACGCACCGCATCGCGCATCGCATAGAACACCGAGATGGCGGTGCCGGACATCATGTGCGGGCCTTACGTCCGCCGGGGCGATCCGCGGTGACCAAACCGTCGCGGATCTCGATCACCCGTTCGGCACGTTCGGCGATGTGAGGATCGTGCGTGACGAGGACGATCGTCTGTCCGGAGTTGTTCAGCTGGTCGAACAAAGCGAGGATCTCTTTACCTGTACCTTGGTCCAGGTTGCCGGTCGGCTCGTCCGCGAGGAGGATCGCCGGATCCGTCACCAGCGCGCGCGCGACGGCGACACGTTGGCGTTGTCCGCCGGACAGCTCATTCGGCCGGTGTGAACGGCGCGGCCACAAACCGACTTGTTCGAGCCGAAGCGTCACTTTTTCTTTGCGCACGCGCCCGCTCAAACCACGGTAGATCAGCGGCAATTCGACGTTGTCGTAGGCCGAGAGCCGCGGGAGCAAATTGAACGTTTGGAAGACGAAACCGATGCGGCGATTCCGCGTGTCGGCCAGCTCATTCTCGGTCATTTTGGAGACGTCGACGTCGGAGAGCTCGTAGGCGCCGGCGCTCGGAACGTCGAGGCAGCCGATCAAATTCATCAACGTCGATTTGCCCGAGCCCGAAGGACCGACGACGGCGACGTATTCACCTTCGCGGATGGTGATCGAGACGCCGCGCAAGGCGTGCACGATCTCCTCCGCCATCGGATAGATCTTCGAGACCTCGCGAAGGACGATGACGTTCATCGTTCGGACGCGACCGCTTCCGGCGTCTTGCCCGGGTCGTTCGCCACCTCCACCGCCATCCCTGCTTGCAACGTGCGCGAGAGCGCCTTGTAGGGGCCGACGATGATCTCTTGGTTCTCGTTCAAACCTTCGACGATCTCGATCTCGTTCTCGCTGTAGATGCCGGTCTTCACGCGTATCGGCATCGCTTTGTTGCCGCCTTCGAGCACGAAGACGACCTCGACTGCTTTTTCCTTTTTCTCGCCGACGCGCAGCAGCTTCTCGTTCTTCTCTTCGGGTGTGGGCTCTTTTTCGCCCTCTTTTTTTGGCTCCAGCTGCGACGGCAAACGTGCGGTGACCGACTCGATCGGCACCGCGATCACGTTGTCTTTGGTCTCGGTGGCGATCGCCACCTGCGCGCTCATCCCTGAGCGGAGGCGCGGCGGGATCTCGTCGAGCGCAACTTTCACCGCGAAGCTGGTGGTCTCCGTTTCCAGACCGCGGTTCCTGATGATCGCGCTGTTCGCGATCTCCACAACTTTGCCTTTTTGTTTCGTCTCACCGAGCGCGTCGATGACGATCTCCGTCAATTGACCCGGCAACAAACCCACGACGTCTTGCTCGGTGACCTCGACCTCGACCTGCATCGCGTGCAGCGGCGCGAGCACCAGCAAGATGTCTTCCGAGAGATCGGAGCCGCGGATCTTCTCGCCCTGCTTTTTCAACAGCGAGATGACTGTGCCGTCGATCGGCGCGATCACCCGCGTTTCGGCGAGCTTCGCTTTCGCTTCATCGAGCTCGGCCTCCGCTTGCGCGACGCCCTGTTTCGCCGACTCGAGTTTCGCGACGATCACCGCCACCGAGGAGCGCGCTTTGTCGACCTCCGAATCCGGCGCCAGGTTCTGCGCCTTCAAAGCCAAGGTTCGTTTCTCTTCGGACTGCGCTTGTTCGAGCTGCGCTTGTTCGACCGACACCGCAGCATGCATCGCGCGCGAACGTGCTTCGCCCTGTCGCACGACCGCCATCCACTGTTCGCGATCGATCTCCGCGAGCAGCTCACCCCGCGTCACGCGGGCGCCGTCGGTGACGTTGAGCTTCAACAGATCGCCGGAGATGTTCGCGGAAACTTTCACCTGCGTGACCGGCTCGATGTGGCCCACGCCGCGCACGGTTTTGGTCACCGACGAACGGTGCACCCGCGCCGTAGTCACGCGCTCCGGCGGCTTCGGCTCTTCGCGGAGCGCCCAATAAATGCCGCCTCCCGCGAGCGCGGCGATCACCACCACGACGATTATGGTCGTCTTGCCCATTCGAGCTCACCTCCTGCGGCGCGACGGAGCTCCTCGCGCGCGATCTGCACGTCGATGCGCGCTTCGATCTCCGCGAGCTTTTGTACGGTCAAACGCACCTCGGCATCACGCAGCTCGAGCAGCGTGCTCCGGCCTTCGGTGTAGAGGCCACGCGCCAAACGAACCGCTTCTTCCGCGGCGCGGATCGACTCCTGCGACAACGCGTAAACCGAGAGGCTCACCGCCATTTGATCCAAACGTTCTTCGATGTCGGCGATCGCATCCAGCTTCATCGTATCGTAGGTCACTTGCAATTTCGCCAGCTCGATCTCCGCTTGCTGCACGTTGGCCGTCGTCGCTCTTCCATTGAATAGATTCCATTCAACCGAAAGCTGCACCAAACCAAGGTAGTTCTCCGTCGGATCTCCATAGACGCGATCGGGACGTCGCGACTGGCGCGCGTATGCGGCACCGAGACCGATCACCGGAAAATAATCCGCGCGCGCGATGCCGACGTTTTTCTGCATCATGTCGAGCGAAGCGCGTACGCGCAGAAGCTCGGGGCGAGCCTCGAGCGCAGAGGCGAGGAGCTCGTCCTTCGGCGGAACGATCGCACCTTCGATCGGATCTTCCGGCGCGAAGATCTCCATCCCTTCGTCGCTGGGGCGCCCGATCGCCCGATTTAGCTGTCGCGAGCGGGCGCGCACCAATTGTTCGCGCCGGGAGAGCGCGATGCGGTCTTCGGCTAGGTTCCTCTCCGCGGCGGCGAGATCGTTTTGTTTGCCGACACCCGCCGCCACGATGGCCCGCGCGCGCGCGACTTGTTCGAGATCGACCTCGACCTGTGCTTTCACCGTGACCACACCGCGCCGTGCTTTTTCCAGATCCCAAAACACCTGCGCGACGGCCATCCGCGTGTCGTTTTCGATCTGCTTCAGCGCCGCACGTTTTTCACGTTCGAGATCGTTCGCGCGTCCGATCACCAGCCACCAGCGGCCTCCGTCGTAGATCAATTGTTGGCCGCGGAGCTGGAATGTGAAGGTCGGATCGCTCGACGCAGCGACATTCGTGTCTTGAAACGGTCCGGGCTTGAGCACGCCGGTCTCCTGAAAGCGGACCAGATCTTCGAGTGTGTTCGGACCACCCCGTTGTTCGAGCACCGATGGGCCGCGCAAATTTTCGCGCACGCCGGCGGAGAGATCGAAGCGCGGGAGGATCGGCGACAACGCGCGCATCTTCTCCACGTCGGCCAATAGGAGATCCGCTCTCGCGTGGAGGATGTCGCGCGTACCTTGCAATGCCTCGGAGACCGCCGTTTCCAGCGTGAGGCTTTGCCCGGAAGCGGCGCCGGTCGCGGTTACAGCCGCCGCGAGAACCGAAAGGCAGAGCACGGTGACCCCAACATTAAGCGCACGTTGAGGATTCCCGAAAGATCTAGTTTCATGTGCCCGAGCTTTCGCGTGGCCGGACCTACAGAACAGGCGCTCGAGAAAATCTGGGCGCAATACTCGTCCTCCTGGAAGCGCATGCTCTCCCCCGGCATCTTCCGCGAATTGGCGCTGCGCGCGAGCTTCGACGTCGATCTCGTCTCCGCCAAAGAGATCGCCAATAAGATTCCCGCGGGCACGATCCCCGACTGCGATGCCTGTGAAGATTTGTGTTGTGTGGGCCTGGAGAACGTCGTCTCGCTGCGCCTGACCGACGTCGCTGTCCTCATGGACATCGGCCGCACCGAGCTGATGACCAAGAAGAAGCCAAATTTCCCCGAGTCGATGTTGCGCACGCGGCCAGCGATTTACGAGGTCGTCGGCTCCGAGCTGTGGCGCACGCTGCCGGTGTTACGGCAGATCGGCGAGAGCAGGATCTGCGCGGCGCTGACGCAGGACCTCAAGTGTTCGCTCTATCCGCACTGGCCGAAGTCCTGCCAACGATTCCCATACACCTTGTCACCGAAGAAGAAGACGGTGTCCTGGGGGACACGTTGCAATTCGAAGTCGCTGATCCCCGACGAAGAAAAGATCGCGCGCAGCCGCCAGCTCTTTCAAGCGACGATCGACGCTTACAACGAACGCGTGAAAGACGCGGTGCTCCTGGTGCACGCGCGCCGCGAGCTCGATGCGATAGGGATCGGCGCGTGGCTCATCGGCGAAGGCGAGAGTCCCTTCGAGCCGCGGCCCAAAGGCTCACGGCTGAAGATCGTCGAGTGACTCACTGAATTTGGTCGGCGATCGTGAAGATCGGCAGGTAGAGGCCGAGCAGATAGATCGCGCTTCCCACCACCGTCAGGCCGAAAGCGACGACCAACAGGATGCGCCGCTCGCCGATCGGGGCGCTGCGCCGGAAAAAGAGCGCGGTGCTCATACATCCGAGCGGAATGATCGAAAGGACAGGTGCGCCCCAGAAGCTGAGCACGAAACGGGTCAGCGCCGGCATCTCGCCGCCGAGCTCGCGAAACATCTGTTCGAAGTGGGGTGCAGCCACGCGCGGCAAAACAAGCAACATCACGATCGTCAGCGCGGTCATCACCACGCCGATCACGGCTACGTCTACGTTCCCGGGAACGTTACACGGGATCGTTCACCGTAGTACGTTCAAGTGCACGTTCACGAGGTTCGATCGCGGGGATCGGGCGCGGTCACGCCTCTGGTCAACGGACAGCTTCATGCCGAGGATTCTCGCGAGGTGAGCGGGGATCGCGACTCCTGTAGGAAGGAGACGATCACATGGCATAATTTCGTGCTGAGCTTCTGGACGAAATCCTTAAAGGCGCAGCAAACAACGAGACAGGAAGCGAAAACCATTCAAGAACCGCGAACAAACGTAACCCGAAAACCAAGCCCCGTAGTCGGAGCCGATCCCCGTGATCGAACCTCCTGAACGTGCACTTGAACGTAGTACCGTGAACGATCCCGTGTAGCGTTCCCGCAAACGTAGACGCGAACGTAGACGCGAACGTAGACGCGACAGATGTCGCGAATCCGTTCAAAATCTCCCGCCGATGGCGGCGCCGATTTCGCCGTCGCCGATCAGCGGGGCGAAGGTCAGCTCTTCGAGATCTTCGGATTGCGGCGCGCGTCGCGATTGTACGCCGGGATTGTCGAGGAAATAGAGCAAGCCCCCGGTGACCCCGAGGCCGACCGCGCCCGCGAGGCACGCGGAGGACACGGTGATCAACGTTCCGCGCAGCTCGCGCAGGCGGTTGTAGTCTTCGAGCTCTTTGGCGGTGATGTTCATCTGATCGACCTCGATCTTGCGTTTGATGATCCGCGCTCCACCTTCGGACAACAACGCACCGATCGCCGTTCCGAGCGTCGCCGCAAACAACACCGAGCCACTGCCGAGAAAATAATACGAAGCGTCGCGTTGCGAGGTCGACGCGAGCACTGCCGCAACCGAAGCTTCTTGTCCGCGATCGAGCGAGAGCTCTTGGACGAACGCGTGTGAGCCGCGATCGGTCACCGCCAAAAAATGCGAGCCCGCTTTGACCGGCACCGGGAACAACAGCGGCGCATTTCCGATGAAACGGCCGTCGATGCTCACTTCTGCACCGTCGGGCGCGCTGACGCGGACTTGCGCCGGTTTCTCGCGCAAATTGATCTCGGCGACGACCAAACGTCCTTCGACCGCGACCTGTTTCGCTTCAAAGGTCACGAAGCCCTGCGCTTCCACGCGTACTTGATGTTCGCCCGGCTCAACCTCGGCGATCAGCGGCGGCTCCGTGAGCTCACTTCCGTTGAGCGCCACGCGCGCACTCGGTGTCCGCGTGGAGATCATCAACTGCGTTTTTCCGTGTTGCTCCGGTGGCGTGGGACTCGGCTTGTCGTTGAGATTCAAACGTTCGCGCTCCAGCTCTTCTTTGAAACGAAGCGCATCGGCGCGACGACCTCCATCGGAGATTTCGTCGAGATACCGTTGATAGAGCTCGAGCGCTTTTTCCAAATGTTCGGTGTTGCGGTCGAACAAGAACTGCTGCCGGTACGCTTGTGCGATGGAGAAGATGATCGCCGGCCGGGGCGCGAGCTCATTTGCCTGCGTAAATGCGCGCACCGCCGCTTCATAATCGGTGGCGTCGTACGCTTGTCTTCCGGCCTCGAAATAACGTTTTGCTTCCTCGACCTGTTCTTCCGTCGGAGGTGCCTGCGCGAGCGCCAAGATCAGCACGACCGCGATCACGGTCGCTCCTTCTGAGGCCCGTGCGCGCGCAGATAGCGGAGATGAACCTGTGATCGATCGGTGAACGCCAGATCGAGCAGGCCGTCGTGATCGAAGTCGGCGGCTTCGATCGAACCGAAAGCGAAGCCTTCCATCGCGACCCGCGGCTCTTCGAGGAGCGCGTACTGTTTGCTGCCGAGCTCGAGCTTCGCGATCCGCACTCCGTCCGGGCCGAGCACGGCCAGCTCCGGCAATGAATCACCGTCGGCGTTCAGCGGAACGGCCGAAAAGCCGCGTTCCGAGAGCGTCACCGGCGCGCCGGCGAAAGAGAACAAGATCACCAGCGGAGTCGCTTCGATCAAGAGATCGCGCGCGCCGTCGAGATCGAGATCGGCGACACGGAACTTTCGGATGTTGGTGAGCGCGCCGGGAAGCTCATAGGCGTTGCAGCTCGACACCAGTGCTCCGCCGGCGTTTGTAAAACTGATCGCCCGCAGGGTGTGGCCATCGAGGGAGATCAACGAATCGAAGCCGTCCCCGTCGTGGTCGAAGACGCCGGCTACCTGTCCTACAGTACAGGTAGCTTCGCCGGTGAGCTCGTTCACCCGAAAACGTGCGCCCCAGGAGATCGTCTCCACACCGCGGTCCGGGAGAAATCGTCCAGCAGCGACAGTGCGTGCTCCGGAATGGGGAGCGCCGGTAGCCGCAGTGCGGCCCGCGTTTTGATAGAAAGTTTCGACCTCCATCCGGTTACCTGTTCGAAAGAACAGCGAGAGTGCGTCGTCGGAGAAGCCGATCGCGTTGAAGCTGTCGCGCCGTGCGATCCGCGAGACCTGCGGATCGAAGCCGGTGACGTTGTTCCAGACGACGGAGATCGATGCACCGCCGCTCGCGTTTTCTTCGATGAACGCCAGGTCGACGAGGCCATCAGCGTCGAGATCGCCCGCGGTGAGATTGCGCGCGGGATCGAGCGTGTCGACGGCGATGGTGCGCCGGCCGTCGGCAATGTAAATCGAGCGGCCGGACACGGCGATCGCCGCCAAGACCTCGCCCGCGACCAAGGCTTCTTTCACATGTCCGTGAGCGTAATAGTCGTTTCCGCGGAAGATCACCGGAAAACGGTCTTTGTAAATATCGAGCAAGACATCGAGCTCGGCGACGGTCTCCCCGCGCTCCACGCGCGCGACGCCGAAGTCGGTGGCGAGCAACAGTTCCTCCGCCGTGCGAAAGACGACCCCATCGGTGATCGGGCCCGGCGAAGTAATGACCCTCGTCTCCACCAAATCGAGGTCGTACGCGTGCACTTCGAACGCACCTTTGAAGGCGAACACCAGCTCTTCGCCGTTGTACGCCGTCGAAGCCAAGCTCTCCAGCGTTCTTCGCGGGATCACTTTTGGTTCCTCGAAACCGCGGAGCTTCACCGCTAAACCCGACGGTACTGTCCATAAGTACATAGTGTCCTCATGGACAGGTATCGCGCGGACCGGCTCACCGATGGAGCTCGGCTCCGGATACAAGACGATGTTGAAGCGCCGGTCGCCCCCGATGGTGTACGAAGCGACACCAAACGGCATCGCTGCGCTGACTTGCGGCGGCGTGCTGTCGACGTACACCGGCATGTCGAGCGCACCGTCGAAACGTTGTTCGCTGACATCACGAAAACCGCCCGCGCCGTCGCCGAAATAGATCGCCACCGAGCTGGGAAAAAGCGCGAGCAGATCTTGCTCTCCGTCGCGGTCCGCATCGACGATGCGAAAACGATCGTTGAGAAAGAGCTCGGGCGAAGCCGCGGGTGCGTCGAGCTCCCCGGACGCGTAACGACACACGCGGTCGGGCCCGCAGGACCAGCCGGTGGGGCACGAGGTGTCCGCGTCGCAGACGTATTTGCAGGCGTGTTCCTCGCCGGGGGCCGCGCAATACAAGCTCGAGCCGAGCGCGCCGTTCGCGAAGAGATCGCAGTCTTCGCCGGCTTCGCCTTCGATGACACCGTTGCCGCAAACTTCCGGTTCGAGCGGCTCAAGGCCGGCGCAAGAGACGGAGAACAAGCTCAAGCAGACCGCGAGACGCATGATCAATCTCCGAACGCGTCTTCGACGTCGTCCGCGTTCGGCGCCGCTTTTGACTTCTGCTGTTTCTTTGTCGCTGTTTTGGTGACGACTTTTTTCTTGAGCTGCACTTCGAGCTCACCGTCGGCGATGGGAACGATCGTCTTCTTCAACGTCTCGTAACCCTCGCGGCGCAGCTCGAGCTCCACCGGCTCGGAGCCACGCGGAAGATTGACGACACACGGCGCTTTTCCGAGCTGGACGTCGCCCGCATAGATCGCCACCTCGGCCGGCGTAGAGCTGACGCGAAGCTCGATCGTCTTCGGTTCTTCGCGGACCGGTTCTTCCGGTTTTTTCGGCTCTTCGACGATGGGCAACGCCGCCAACACCGGCGCAACCGCAAGAGGAGCCTCGTCGAGGTCGCTGTTCGCTCCGAGCTTCGAAACCGAAACGACCAGTGGAATGATCGCCAGGACCGCGATGCCCGCGATCAGCCACCCGGTGCGCGGCTTCGGGCGCGACGGCAAAGGCAAAGACACCGGCTTCGCGGAGCTCGAAGGCAGAGTGTCCGCGAGATGGTAGGTCGCGGCGATCATCGCCGGCGGCGGATTCGATGGCCGCGAAAGTGGATCGCCGGTCGACGAAGACTTCGCGACCTCGATGCCCGAAGCACGCGCGGCATCTTCCAGCGCGCGGATCGCCGTGGCCAGGTTTTGCGGGCGATCCTCCTTCTTTTTGGACATCATCCAGAGGATCGGTTCGTCTAACCTGTCCGGAAGATCAGGTACGACGCGCGACGGCGGATCGGCGGTCGCGGTCATCTGTTTCACCAACACTTCGACGACGTTCGTCCCGACGAAGGGAAGACGGCCGGTCAAGAGTTGATACGTCATCACGCCGAACGCGTAGATGTCCGTGCGGTGATCGACGTCCGGACCTTGGCACTGTTCGGGTGACATATAATCCGGCGTGCCCACCGCAGCGCCGGTCGCGGTTTGATGATGTCGCGGCACGTCGTCGGACATCAGCTTGGCGATGCCGAAATCGAGGAGCTTGGGGAACGGTTTGCCGTCATCCTCGTGCCCGAGAAAAACGTTCGCCGGTTTCAGATCGCGGTGCGCGATCCCCGCTGCATGCGCGGCGTCCAGCGCACGCGCCAGCGCCTGTAAGATGACGATCGTCTCTGCGACCGGAAGGCGTTTTTTCGCCTTCAAATGTTCATCGAGCGTCGTGCCCGAGAGCAGCTCCATGATGTGGTAGTGGCGGCCGTCGGGGAGCTGGCCGAAGGAGAAGATGTCGATGATATTTTTGTGCCGGATCTGATTCACCGCGCGCGCTTCAGCGATGAAACGCGAGACGATGTGTGGATCCACCGAATATTTTCGCGACAGCACCTTGATGGCGACTTGTTTGCCGATCAGCGGTTGGATCGCGCGATACACCTCGCCGAAGGTGCCCACGCCGAGCCGTCCTTCGACGACGTATTCACCGACGGTCGTGCCGCGCTTCAGCGCGAGATCCGCCGGGAGCTCGCCGTCGCGCACCAAAACTTCGCCGTCGTGAGGACACGTGGTCTGCGTCTCCTCGAATAGACGGCTACATTTCGGACAGTGGGCCATCGAGCGGCCGCGAGCATATCACCGGGGCTCGATGCGGGGCGAATCGATGAAATACAGCAGCGCACCCGTGATCGCCGCAGTAGCGCCGACACCGAGGAGCACCATCGCGGGCGGCGCAAATGTGTCTCGCCGGTCCACGTTTCTCTCATAAGACGCGAGATCCTCGGCGCTCAGGCCGAAACGTCCGAGCCTTCTTTCATCGATGTCTTGCGCGCGATTTTCAGAGATAAGCGCGATCCCACCGGTGACGCCTCCGCCCGCGACCAAAGCCGCGGCCGCACCGAGAAACACGTACGACACGGTCCGCTGGGTGGTGGTTTCGAGCTGCGCTTCGATGGGGAGCCGTTGTGCCCGCTCGAGGACCAAGTCGCGCATGAAGCCGTAACTTCCGCGCTGAGTCACCGCGATCAGATGGCGGCCCGGCACAACTTCGATCGGCGCGGTCAGCGGCGCTTCACCGATCAAACGGCCGTCGAGCGAAACATCGCTTCCCGCGGGCGCCGAGACGACGAGCACCGCCGGCTTCTCTTTCAAGTTGAAGTCGAGCACCACCAAACGACCCTCGACCGCGACCGACTCCAGCTCTTCGGTGGTGTACCCGTTCGCTTCGACGCGCACTCGATGTTTTCCGGGCACGACGTCGCGGATCTGCGGGAGCTCGGATGGTTCTTCATCACCGATCGCGGCCAACGCACCCGAGGTTCGCGAGGTGATCATCAACTGCGTCTTCGCTTTGACTTCGATGCGCTCTTCCACTTTCAGCGGAGCTTGCGGGAGCTGCTTCAACAACTCTTCGATGTCGGCCAAATGTTGGCGCGCATGATCGCTGCGCCCACCCTTCGGCGTCGACGCGAGATATTCCTGGAACAGCTCGCGCGCATGCGAGAGACGTTTTCCGTCGCGATCGACGAAATATTGTTGTCGCTCCGCTTGTGCGTAAGAAAAGATCACCGGTGGCCGCGGGGACAGTTTGTACGCTTCACCGAAAGCGGTGACGGCGATCGAATAATATCCTTGTTCGTAAGCCGTTCGTCCGGCTTCGAAACACTTCTTTGCTTCTTCCGGATCTTCCGCCGCGAGCAGCGAGAGCGCGACGAACACCGCCGCCGCATTCATCGCACCACCTCACCTTCGGGACGCGAGCGGTAGACGTGCACACGCGCGCCGTCGCCGAACACCAAGTCGGACAAGCCGTCGCGATCGACGTCGAGCGCCAACAAAGACGGTGATTCGCGCGGCGAAATCTCCAGCTCGAGGATCGGCTCACTGAGCTCGACCGCGCCCGCTGCACCGAGCTTGGCGATCCACACGTTCGCGTGTCCCGACGGATTGCCGCCGAGGATCGCCAGCTCGAGATCCGGGCGATCGTCGGCGTTCAAGGAGGCGAGCGCGTACGGTGTCATGGTCCCGTTTTCCAGCAGGACGATCGAAGGATCTTGGCCGCGCAGATCGCGCGCATTCCAATAGATCGCCACACCGCCGGAGGAGGCGATCACCAGCTCGGGCGCAACATCGTCATCGAGCTGCAGCGCATGGAGCGCAGTGATGTTGCGGATCGAGCTCGGGAGACGAATGAGGTTCGCCGAAAAATTGCCGCCGTTTTGCGTACCGACGGCCAAGATGGTCGGAAGGCCAGGTCCTTCGTAACGTTCGCGACATGCACCGTCGACGACCAACACCAGCTCGGAGACACCGTCGTTCTCCACATCCGCGGCGGTTGCTCTGACACATTCCGTGGGCACGTACGGCGACTCGGCGCCGAGCACTTCGATCCATGATTTGCGGACGACGAGGTCTTGATCCGCTCCGTATTGTGGCGTGCCGTTGCCGGGCGCCAGCTCGATCCGCAGCGGGCTGAGCACCGCGAGATCGAGATCGTCCGAGGAATCCGCGAGGAAATTGCCGAGCACTGCGTAACCTTCACCAAGCGAAAGATCTCCCACGGGGAGCGGGGACAACATGGTTCGCTCCTGCGTGCCGAACAAAAAGCCGATCGACCACGGTTGTTCCGCGCCTTCGACCTTCTCCACCAGCAACAGATCGGCGCGTTGATCGTCGTCGCCCACAATGCCGGGCGCGATGTCGACCACGGAGCCTGCGCTGGCGAACGCCGTCTGCGCGAAGGAACCACCGCCGGTGTACATCACCGTCAGCGTCGCTCCGAAGTGTGCGCCGCGCTCGACCCAAGCGATGTCCGAGGTGGTGTCTCCGTCGAAGTCGGCGGCGCGTAACAAAGTGGGCACACCGCTCGCGGGAATCTCGATCGGCGGCGCAAGCATCGCGTTGCCGAAACCTTGCTGCGACAAGAACGCGAGCAGCGCACCATCACCGCTCTGCACGGCGATGATGTCGTTCAACCCGTCGCCGTCGAAATCGGCGATCACCGCTTCCGCGAAGTTCTGCGGGCTCTGGGGGATGATCAGCTCGTTGCCGGGAATCGAGTCTTCGCCGTCGCTCATCCACGAATAGATGCCTGTCGTGCCCACGAAGTCGGCGTCGCCATCGCCGTCGAGATCGCCTGCGGCGAGCGGCCACGCCTGCGCGACGTGAATGCCGCTGAACGGATCGCCGTCACCGCCGATCTGCGCGGAGACGTCGGCCAGCGCGCGCATCTGAGGGAACACGCGGGCGGGGCCGAATTCGCTGCCCATGTTCTCCACGCGCACCACGCGGTTCTCCAAGCCGTCGCTCACGGCGAACAAGAGATCGAGATCGCCGTCGCCGTCGAGGTCCGCGGGTAGCGCAGTATCTTGCGCGAGCTCCGCGAACAAAATGTGCGGCAAACGAACAACCGGATGCGGCAGCGGAACGGAATAGTCGCGCATCTCGCGCGAGTAGGAGTTGTTCGGGCGCATCACGCACGCTTGTTCGTAGACGTGCACCTGCGTGCGTCCCGGCAAAGCGACGATCAGCTCTTCGTCCGAATATCCGCGGTGCACCCCCGAGAGATCCGCGACTGCGAAACGCCCGGGCAGATTGGCGACGGCGATCGTCTCTTGGGCGATCGGCTCCCGCTCCGCGTAAGAGATCAACAAGCGATCACCTGTACCAACGGCCAAAAGATTCGGTTTTGCTTCGATGGTCGCGCACTGCGAAGATTCGTCGAGCTTCAATGGAATGACGCGCATCCATTCGATCGGAACCTCGATGCGGCGCAGATCGACGCGAGGAACGATCACCGATTCGAGCGAGCGGCCGCGTTGTCCGGTGAGGAGGATCGGCCCGACGCCGGTCATGGCCACCAGATCTTGGTTACCGTCGCGATCGACGTCGCCGAGCGCGACCTCGCGCGAAAGGCTGGGCACCGGCGAGTGAAAACGCGAGACGAAAGGATCGGTGCGTTTGCCGTAATAGACCGAGATCCCGCTTTCGCCGCCGGCGACGAGATCCATCCGTTGGTCGCCGTCGATGTCCGCGATCTGCAGTCGCTTGTACGGTTCGAGATCGATCGGTGATTCGTCGAGCTCCACCACTTCGCCCGAGGCGTAGCGGCAGACACCGTCGTCGGAACAGCCCCAGCCGGTCGGACAGGTCGGCCCGCTCTCGCTACGCGAACAGACGTAGTGACACGCGCGCAAGACGTCGCTCGGATCGCCGCAGCGCACGTCGCTGCCGAGCGTTTCGTCCTCGGACATGTCGCATTGTTCATCGAGATGCGCTTCGATGACGCCGTTTCCGCAGACGTCCGGCCCGAGCTGAGGGAGCTCGGCGCATGCACCCGTTATGATCGCGGCACAAAGAGCGATCCGCATTTTCATCTTGGTCATTCGAAACTTTCGATATCGTTGAGGCCCGCCTTCTTTTTATGCAGGGCCTTCTTCTTCTTGGCGGCTTTCTTCGTCGAAGGCTGTTTCACCAGCTCCGCCAAAATAACACGATCCTGATTCGGCGCGACCGAGAGCGACAAGGTTTCGTGATCCGGCGCGGAGATCTCCAGCGCGACCGGCGTTTCACCTCGAGGCAAGCTCAAGGACACCGGGACTGTCCCGAGGATCAGGCCGCCCGGACCGGCGACCTTCGCACCTTCGAGCCCCTTGATCTCGATCGTCACCATCGCCGCCGGCGCTTCACTGACCTTTTGGACAGTGGCCACTGGTACAGGATCGACGACCGGGATCGGCGCGGCCACTTGGGCCCCGCGCTCGCTCAACGCCAGCGCCAATAAACCGCCCCCGAGCACACCCGCAATCACCGCGGCGATCCACCAGGGACGCGCTGGATTCGGCGCGCGCACGCGATCGACGCTGTGGCGCAGCTCCGCCGGAAGCGTCGCCGAAAACGCGGGATCCGCGAGCATCGCGCCTGCTTCGAGCCGCGAAGGTATCGGGCCCACCGGCAAAAGCTCGCCCGAGGAAGCGCTGTGCGGTGGAAGCTGAAAGCCGGACGCATTCGCCGCAGCTTCGAGCGCACCGAGCGCGGCCGCCAGATCCGGCGGACGTTTCTCTTTGTCCTTCTCGATCATCCACATGATCGGCGCGTCGATCGACGACGGCAGATCGCGGCAGATACGCGACGGCGGATCCGCAAAAGCGGTCATCTGCTTCACCAACACGTCGACGACGTTGTCGCCGACGAACGGCAAACGCCCGGTGAGCAGCTGATAGGTCATCACGCCGAACGCATAGATGTCCGTGCGGTGATCGACCTCCGGGCCTTGGCATTGTTCCGGCGACATATAATCCGGCGTCCCCACCGCGACGCCGGTGCCGGTGGTGTGTTGCCGCGGAAGATCGTCGGAGAGCAACTTCGCGATCCCGAAGTCGAGCAGCTTCGGAAACGGCATGCCGTCGTCATCGCGCGCCAAAAAGATGTTCGCCGGTTTGAGATCGCGGTGCGCGATGCCCGCCGCGTGTGCAGCATCGAGCGCTCGCGCCAGTGGCCGAAGGATCAGGATCACTTCCGCGAGCGCCAAACGACCGCGCTCGCGCAGATGGAGATCGAGCGTCGTCCCCGTGAGCAATTCCATCATGTGGAAGTGGCGGCCGTCGGGGAGCTGGCCGAAGGAGAAGATGTCGATGATGTTCTTGTGGCGGATCTGATTCACCGCGCGCGCTTCGGCGATGAAACGCGAGACGACGGTCGGATCACCGGAGTAGCGGTGGCCGAGGATCTTGATCGCGACTTGTTTGCCGATCAGCGGTTGAATTGCGCGATAGACCGAGCCGAAGGTGCCGGAGCCGATCTTTCCTTCGATGACGTATTCGCCGACGAGGTCGCCGCGCTGGAGGTCGCGATCGAATTCGGAGAGCTCATCGGGGACGAGGATGGCCCCGTCGTCGGGACAAGTCGTTCGATTGTCGTCGAACTCCCTCTGGCATTTTGGACATGCGTGCATGACCTTCTCCAGCGCTTCCGTACCCGACTCTTACCAACAGTTAGTTGCCCGATCCGTTGCGGTCTTATGAAACTTTCTTCACTTTTCGTACCGTCCCGCCGAAACCCACGATGATCCCTGCTCACCTGACCGAACAGGGCACTGTCTGCGATAACTTGCGAACGGCCGTCACAGATTGTTGAGGCTGAGCACCGGCGATCAGCGCTCGACCAAGCGCCCATCTCGCACTGTGTACGCGAGGTTTGGGTCTGCGTCGTCCGGGATCGAAGACAAGACACGCTCGGGAGTCGGACCGATGCGCACCCCGTTCGGAACCTCACGGCCCGGCGCGATGTAAAGATCGGCGCCGATGTACGTGTCGTGCCCAAAACACGAGCCGAGCAGCGGGATATCGATCTCCACCAGCTGACCGTCGAGCTTCACCTTCAACTTGCGCCCCGGCAACACGTCGGTCGGTGTCGCACGCGGAGTGAGCGCCGCGCGCCGGCCCGCGAGGCACATCTGCATGCCGCTCATGCCGAGGTTCGCTTCTTCCATCGACGCGCTCGCATAAACGACCGAGTTCTTGCTCACGAAGGAGCGCGGTCCGACGACGCTCGAAAGAATGTTCACCCGTTCTTCGAGCAGTGAGCCCTCGCCGATGATCGCCGCGCGGACGAGCGATTGCGGGCCGATGCGGACGTTGTCGCCGATGAAACTGCCTTCGATACGCGCGGTCGGATGGATGTCGACGTTTTTGCCGATACGATTCGCGCTCGCGCCGATCCGCCAGAGCATACGTCCGCGCCCCGGGATCAGTCCGCGGAGCAGCGCGAACGCCGCCCAGATGGGGTGCGCCACCACTTCGTCGACCCAGCGGATCTGGATCGCCAGCCGATTGATCTGCAAGAGGTGCAACCAGTGGCGCACGTGAAAACAGATGCTGGAGGTGACCGGATGTTGCCACTCGTGAAAACCGACGAGATGGCCGGGCACGCGGTAGTCGATCAGCTTCTCTTTGTAGAGGATCTCCAGCGGGGGAGCCGAGGCCATGTCCGAAGGGACAGCTGTACCTTTGGGCAGTCCCCAAAAGTTGAAGCAGGCGTGTTCTGCGGTGAGCGCGTGATCCTGCAACGCAGAGAACTGGCGGATGAAGGAGCTGTTCGCGGGTAAGGCGAGCCGGGAGGCGCGGAAACCGGCTTTTTTCCAGCGCTCCAGGAAACTCTTCAAGACGCGGCGGGTGAAGAAGACGTTGTCATAGGTGAGGAGAAACGGCTGTTCCTCGCGGATCTCATCGAGCGTATCGACACATTTGACTTCGATCCCGAATTTCGCAAACAAGCGACCTGTCCACTCGGACAGGGGAACGTTCGCCACCGGGAGGTCGCGGGCCAGCTCGCCGAAGGGCGCGATGCGGCGATGGGAGCTGACGACGTACGCGCGCACGCAGGCGCTATCTAAGAGTCCGCCGCAAAATAATCTGCCCATCTGGTCCGCCGATCCATCTCCGCTGGCTGCGTTACTCTTCCTCGCGAGGCGTGCAAGCATCGCTTCGTCAGAAAGCCTTGCCAGCGGAGCGCCTCGACGCCCGAGATGGGCAGCTAATTTTGCGGCGGACTCTAACACGAGCCCGGCGAATTAGTTGATCGTCTTCGCCGTTGCCAAAGTGCGCGAGCCGTCCGGGTACAAGACGGAGATGAGGAGCATGCCTGGGCCGACACCCGGCATCTCGACGAAACAGCCGGTGCCGCCCATCATGCCGTAGTAGAGCGCTCCGTTTGCATCGACCTCGATCAGCGCGTCGGGCGGGATGCTCGAGCTCACGTCGCAGAGGACCTCGGCCCGACCGGTCCCCGATCTCACCTCGAACGTGTCTGCTGCGAACGCAGGGAGCGTCCCTTGCGGATTCGCCACCCACCCGTCCTGAACGAAGCCTGCGGCGTTTTGGATCTCGTCCGTGTCACCCGGCCACCGAACCTCGCGATACGCGATCTCGTTTCCCACCGTGATCCCCGTGAGCTTCACGTGGAAGTCTCCGTCCCCGCCGCGCTCGAACACGCCGGCGTACGCGTCCTCGACGAAGACCTCGAGAAAGGTGGCGGGGCTGCTGTCGAGGGTCTCGACCTTGAAGAAGAAGGTGCCGTCGGGGAACACGGGGAACATCCAGGTGAACGGAGTGTTGCCCGGGAGGGTCCCGCGAATGAACGCGTCGACAGCCAAGAAAGTCAGGACGATCGAATAGCCGTCGGCGATGCGTGGATCGCGCGCGCAGCTTCCGGGATCGAGCGGGTCGAGCGGCGGGACCTCGCTGCCGTCACCATCGATACAACGATCGATCCGTGCGTCGCCGTCGAGATCGAAGAGTTGTTCAAAGCCGTCGCCGTCTCGATCGACGTCGGGCGTCGCTCCGACAGTCGCCACGACCAGATCGAGCATCGTCGAATCGGCGAACTGAACCGTGCAACGCGGGCTCACCGTCCGGCAGTACGGATTCTCGGTGAGCACGAGATCGTTGACCGTCCAGGTCGCCTCGATGCGCCCGCCGGTGATCGATTGCAGGTTCATCGGGAGCTGCGCTTGAATGCGGAGATCGGAGAACTGAAGCACAGCGTCGCCCATGGCGATGGGCAGGCGATCGATCACCTCGGTCGTCTGAAAAACGCCGGCGGTGACCTGCGCCTGCGCCTGCGTGCGCGGAAGCGCCGATCCTCGGAACAGCGACGAGGTCCACACCAAAAATTCACAACACTCGGTGTGGTTCGGAGGAACCTTGAAGTTGTTCGCGGGAAAAAAGGGATCGTCGTAGTCGCGGCCGTTGTACATGCGGAGCGTCAGCGAAGCGTCGTTGCCGTCGTAGGGTTGATTGAGCCCGGTGAGCTCGAGCAACAGGAGTTGTTCACCGCCGAGCAAACCTTGGCGGATCTGATCGTTGCCCAGCTCCCCGAGCACCCAGAGCCGATTTGCCGGCTCTTGTCGGCCGATCGCGAAGGTGTTGACCACAAACGCGAGACCCGAGCCGACCGGATCATTCCAACCTTCTGACGGCGGGCACACCGAAGCGGCGACCGAACACATGCCATCCGCGCTGCACGTCGGGTTACCGGGATCCACACACGTTGGATCGCCGGGAGCACAGATCGAGCACGGCTCCCCGCAGACTGCGGTCGCGCACGGATCATAGGCGGCGGCGCCGAGCGTGTAAAAACGCTGCGACAGGAGCGCGACGCTCGCGGAGACCCAACGTCTCCCGGAATCGAACACCGCTTCGCTCAGCGGCGCCGCAGTGGCGACGGCGTCGCCGTTCAAGATGGTGAAGCCGGCCCCTTCGATCGCGGCCGGAAGGTGGATACGCGCGATCGCGGGGACAGCGAAGGTGAGACCGATCGGCGAGACTTCGTAGACCAAGCCCAAGGTGCGCGACGGAGTCAGATCGCGGCGCGTGGTGATCACGATGTCTTGTGGTCGATCGACCGCGCCGGCCGGGATCAGCAGCTCGAATAAGCCGTCGGCGCTCCGCGCGTAGGTGTCTTCAGAGTCGGAGGCGACCTTGGTCAACGTGGCCTCGGGGACAGTGGATTCGCGCGTGCAGCTCGCGAGCGCTGCGAGAATCAACGCGAGCAGCACGATCGTATTTTGTGTCTTTCTCATCTCGTCCTTCTTGTTGCCGGCTGCTCTCCCGATCTTCATTGCTTCAACAACAATTCTGCTTCGGCGCGCAATGATGCGGGTGTGCGCGCATCGAGCAACGGTTCGAGCAAAGCGTGTGCACGTGAGGGTTGTATCGCGGACAGCGCCCGCGCGACCTCGAGGCGACGCGTCAACAGTTTCATCGAACGCCCCACGTTCGAAGCGCGTTCGATCGCATCCGCCGCAGCCTGCGGATCGCCGCTTTGGAGCAACATCTGTGCGAGCAACGCCGCACGTTCGGGTGCGGTCGGCCCCGAGGCGAAACGTTTTTCGGCGAGCTCCAACAAGGCGATCGCTTCGATCGTGTTTTCGAGCTGCGCTAAGATCAGCGCCCGTTGCAGCAACGCTTCTTCGGCGAACGGCCCACCCGCGGGATGATCGGCGACGCGCAAATAGAGCGCCGCGGCCTCGGGATGACGTTGTTGCCGGCGCTCCGCGTCCGCGAGCACCGCCAGCGCTTCCGCTTCCAGGATCGTCGTCTTCTCCGCAGCCCCGAGCACTCTTTCGGCGAGCTCCGCGGCACGAGGTGCGTTCGACGGCAGCGCATCTTTCGCCGCTTCCAAGGTGGCCACAAGATCAGGTCCACTGGTCTTGTGTACAGGTTTCGCTTTCGCCGCGATCCGCTTCAGCTTGGCGTTTCGCTCCACCGCTTTACGCGAAGTATTCTGCTCTACGCCGACCTCGATCACGCTCTCTTCGAGCCGCGGCTCGGTGAGCTCGAGCATTCGTTCGCGCTGTACGACGGCGGGTTTCTTTTCGACCAACCGCGTCTGCTCGAGCTGCGGATTCGATTGTTCGACGGCATGAGTCTCTTGATGAAGAGCGCTCGGCGCGACCAAATAAAACAGAGCCACGGCGGCAAAAGACGCGGAAAAAGCGAAGATCGGGAGCACGATCTCCTTTCGGCGCTGCTTCTTCTCCATCGCCTGCCACGCGCGGCGCTTCGACCCGGGTGGCACGACGATTTCGTGATTTTGTAAGACGAGCCGCGCAGTCCGCACTGCGAGCAACGCTTCCGCACACGTCTCGCACAACTTTGCATGTTCGTTCGGCGCGATGTTCTGTGCGTCTTCCATCAACACGCGTTCGGTCTGGTGACATCTCATGGCTGCCTCCCGCTTTTCAGGGGCAAAAGTGCTTTCGCCACCTCGATCCGCGCGTGATGAAGGCGCGTGAAGATGGTGGCCTCGGGAACCTTCAGCGCATCCGCGATCTCTTTTCCGCTGAGGCCTTCGATCTCGAAGAGGACATAGACGATACGTTTGTCCGGTTTCACGCGAAGCAACGCGCGCCACACGCGCACCAGCTCTTGTTTTGCCGCATAATCTTGCTCCGGCGTTCGAGCATGCGGCGCAGTCAGCTCCGCGAGCTCCAGTGCTTTTTTCAAACGGTAGTGCCGCCGCCAACCTCGCAGATGGGTGAGCACCACGTTGGAGGCGATGCCGTACAACCACGTCGCCAGCTTGCTCTCACCGCGAAAGCCTGGAAGCGCGCGGTGCACCGCCATGAAAACTTGTTGGGTGACATCATCGACGTCCGGCGGGGTCGCCGAAGGACCGAGCATGCGGCCCACGACGCGATACATATGATCGTAGTGTTCGCGAAAGACGCGCTCGATCGTCAGCGTCTCCAGCTCGGAGCGGGCCACCGCGGGGAGAGACTCCTCCGCACCTGCTCCGGATAACATCAGCATCACCGTCCTCGTCGCCGGTTCGCGGCGCAATCTTCAAAAAATCGTATAGGCGATGCCGGCACCGCCGAAAAAGCCAATGAATCCGGCCTCGATGTTCTGACGGGCGTCTCTGTTGAAACCTTCGGTGATCCCGAAGCTCGGCGCGGGAAACAAGAAGCGCGGGCCCCCAAAGAAGCGGAGCTCGAGACCGACGTCGAGCGGGATGCGAACCACCGCTGTGGAAAACGCAAACACCTGGAGCTCGCTCACCGATCCCGACAGCGCCTCGCCATCACCTGCGAACACCAAGGCGCGCGCTTCGCCGTTGATCCAGTCGAGGCCGAGCGCGGCTGCGATGTGGAGTCGAAACACAGAGGTCGAGAACAGCGCGAGCTCGGCTTCGGCGGCGAACGCCAGCTCGGTCGCTTCGAGCGAAAGGTCACGGGTGCTGCGCTCACATTTACACGGCGTGACCAACATCGAGATACCGAAACGGAGCTCTTCGTCGAAGCGCAGATTTGCGCTCAGCCCGAGCGCAGGGACCGGAGAGCTCGGCGAGCGCCAGGACATCACCGAGATCGAAGGCACCGCTTCCAAACGGGGTCCCGGTGCTTTGATCTCAAGTACAGGTTCCGGTGGAGGCTCCGGTTCCGGCTCGGGCTCGGGGGCCGCCGCCGGCAACACATCGATCGCTTCGCGCACCAAGAGCACCGCGACCCGAAGCGCGGGTGAGGTTCCGCCGGTGAGCGCGATCGAACGATCGATCAACACCGCACCGCTCGGATCGCGCGCCTCCACGAACATCGTCGCCTCGGTGACGTCGACGTAGATGAGCAATCGCGCGTCAGCGGGCACATCCACGATCGCCTCGGTGGAGAGCTCGACGCGAAGGAGATCGCGAAGCTTGAAGGCGAGCGTCGAGGTCGACGATGTCTCGACGTAGATCGGAGTCGGAACGCTCACGGCGAGGAGCGCGATCGCGGTCAAAGAGATCAACGATTGAATGCCGGTCCGCTGATCACCGAGCGAACGTCCGTTCCACGCGGACGAGTATCGCCAGCACTGGAGCTTACGACAAGCGGCGCAGGATTTCGGCGAACATCCGTGTCTGCGCCCACTCGATCATCGGCAAACGCCACGAACGTTCGACGTGACCTTCGCTGAGCACCGACAACATCTGCAAAGAGACGAGCAACGAGCCGCTCGCCACCAAACCTGCACGTTCCGCGCTGCGCAACACCGCGTTCTTTTCTTCGGCGAGCGTGGGGCGTTTCGGTGCGAGCAACCAACGGCCGACCTCTTCGGCCAGCCGATTGCGATCGGCCTCGCGGAGCGCTTTTTCCAGCTGTTTTCCGCGCTTTTTCGAAGTGCGCGGATCCGCGTGAACGGTCTCCGGTGCGATCGACGGCTTCGCGAAACCGGCGAGCCCGTCGCGCATGATCTCGAGCGGCACCGTCACCAACGCCAGCGCACGCGGGCGGAGCAGCGACAACGCACGGCCGGCCAAGAAACGCAGCTCACCGCTCGATCGTTTTTCGGCGAGCGCCAAAGACACGATCAACGCAGGTTGTTCCAGCACCAGCGCCGGCATGATGGCCAAGGGCGCATCATCGCGCACGAAGACCGGCGGGACGTCGAGGCCGAGCACCGCGGCCGCGTGTTGCAGCGGACGCGAGAGATGGATGCCGAGACCTGCCATGCCGACGAGATCTTTTTTCTTCGGCTTCGGCTCCGGCATCCACTCGTAAAACGCTTTGATCGGCGCGTAGCCGAGATCGGTGAACAGCTTCTCGAGCTGGGTTTTTTCCAGCGGATGCAGCGGTACGTCGAGCCGCTGTTTCGGGAGCGGCGGTTTCGTCGGCTCTTTTTCGGGCGCGTTGACCGGGAGCGGTACTGATCCTCCGGCCAGGGCTTCGAGCAGCTCTTCCTGGAGGTGCGCCAAGGCCGGCTCACCTGATCGATCGTACAGGGCGCGCAATTTGGCGACGCCTTCCACGAAACCGGGCTGTTCTTCCACCAAACGCGCCCACACGCCGATCGCTTCTTTGACCAGCGCGGCGGACCGGCCGTTCTTGTTCTTGTCGGCGACCTCGTCGAGCAGACGCGCCAAATCCTCGCGTTTTTGCGGCTCATCCGCCGACAGCTCGAGCACTTTGCGCAAGACACCCAGCGCACGTTCCGGATCGCGGAGCTTCAAGCGATAGGTGCGGAGCACATCGCTGTAGAGCTGGAGCGCGGCGAGCTTGCGATCCAGCTCCGGCGCGTCGCGCGAGGTCGAAGGATCCTCGAGGAATTGTTGGGCCGCTTTCTCCGCCAAGGAGACCAGCGCTTCGAGCTCACCGTCGAGCTCGAGCATCACCCGCAGTTCTGAGAGCGCTTCTTGATGCGTCGGGACGATCCCCAGCGCTTCGATCAAGAGCTTCTTCGCTGCGAGGCGATCCCGGCCCGGCCCGGCGGAAATTTTCGCCGCCCTGACCAAAAGATCAGCACGTGGCCTTCCGGCCAGTAAACGCGCCGGCACCGTCAACGCAGCCGCCGCACCTCGCGCGTCCTGCATCCGTTCGCGGTACACGGCGAGCAGCTCCGCGACCTCGATGTCTTCGGGGATGAACGTCTGCGCTTCCGCGAGCATCGCCGAAGCACGCGCGACATCGTTCGCCCGCTCTGCGAGCAACACCGCCGCGCGGTAGAGCGCGTCCCGCTTCTCTTTCGGCGTGCGATAGATCTGCGAGAGCTTGCGCAGACACTCCGCCGCCTCGAACGCTTCGCCCGATTCGGGCAACACGTCCGCGAGCAAAACCAGCGGTTCCGCCGAAGTCTCCGCGAGCAAATGTGACTTTTTCGCCAGGCGTCCCGCGGCCGAATAGTCCTTAGCGACCTGTTTGCTCCGCGCCATGCGCAGATAGACCTGCGCTTTTTCCGCGGGTCCGAACGCCGTCTCGTGGTGTAGCAACAACAGCGCCGACAGCTCGTAAGCGCGCTCGTGATTACCTGTACCTTCGTACAGGACGGCCAAACGTTTCAACGGCTCGAGCGCTCGCGGCGAACGATCGAGCGCCGCCTCGTAACACTCGATCGCCTCGGCGTGTTTTTTCGTCTTTTCCGCCGCCGAAGCCGCAGAGTGATAGAGCGAGGCCTTGCGTTCGGGATCGGAGAGCCCTTCCGCCGCATGTTTGAGGTGCGGATAGGCGCGCTCCGGATCGCCGCGCTTGAGGAACAGCTCGCCGACCGTGGCCATGGTCGCCAGATCGTCCGGATCCGCGGCCAAAGCGCGTTCGTAACACTCGAGCGCACGCAGCTCGTCACCGACGCGATCCTGCGCGATCGATCCCGCACGACGCCACAAGGCCGCGCGATCACGTTCGTCTTCGTGAAGCTGCGCCGCACGCGAAGCCAGCTCCAGCGCCGCGACATAGTCCTCTTCCCGCTCGCGAACGCGGAACAACGCGAGGATCGCCTCCAGGCAATGTGCATCCGCTTCGTAGGCTTGCGCGTACTCCGCTGCGGCGGATTCGTCGTCGTCGAAGCGCTCTTCGAAGATCCGGCCAAGGCGCACCAAGGCCCGCGCCCGCGCACCACCGGTGCTCTCTTCGGCGAGACGTTTCAACACCTCCATCGCGGCGACGTAATCACCACGTTGATCTTCGAGCGTCGCCAACGCACCGAGGCCCGCTTCGTTCTTTGGATCGATCTCCAGCGCGTCGCGCAGCCCTTCAGCCGCCGCGTCGAGATCGAAGTTGATCTCCGCGTCGATGGCAGCGATCGCGACCAGCGCGGATGACCTGTCCTTTGGATCAGGTACCGCGTTCGAGCGCAACACCAACACTTCGCGAACGCCGTCCCAATCGCCCCGTGCGCGGCGCAGGCGTTCGAGATCGCCGAGCGCGTCGAGATCGCCGGCATCGTCGCGGATCGCGTCCGCCAAGATCTCCAGCGCCAGCGCTTCATCATCGAGATGTTGTTCGGAGATCTCCGCGATCTTCCGGCGCACCGTGTTTCTCAGGCGCGCGCCTTTGAGCACATCGAGCTGGCGGATGAGGACGTCGACCAGCTCTTCCCACGCACCGCGCGCTTCGTAGCTCTCCTCGAGCATCGACAAGAGCGCCGGATCGCGCGCGCGTTCTTCGAGGCCGATGCGCAGTGTTTGTTCCGCGAGCTGGGGATCGCCGAGGCGATCGCGATAGAGCTTGGCGATGCGCAGCCGGACATCGGCGCGCTCCGAACCCTCGATCCGCAGGACAGTGCTCTCGAGCAACGCCGCCAGCTCTCGCCAGGCGCTCGCTTTTTCGAGCAGCGACGCCGCTTCCTCGCGCAGGTCATCGCGTTCGGGAACCAGCACCAGATAGGCGAGAAAAGCCTCGGCCGCACCGCGCGGATCCTCGAGGTTCACTTCGCGGATATGCGCCGCCCGACGCACGAAAGAGATCGCTTCGTTGGTCCCGGCGACCTCGGCCGCGCGCGCGCTGAGCACGTCGGCGAGCTCGGCAAAACGCCGTGAAACTTCGAGGATGACGATCCAACGTTCGAAGACCGCGTTGTCTTCGGGAGCGAGCGCGTGCGCTTTCGCCAGACGCAAGACCGCCGCGGAGACGTCGCGCAGATCTTCCAGCTCCACTTCGGCGAGCGCCAGCGAGAGCCGTACTTGTGCTTCTTTCGGAAGCTGCGGCGCCAGCGTCTCCACCGTCTCGATCAACAGCGGATAACCTTGCGCGCGGCGTCCGAGCCGGATCGCGTCTTCCAAACGATCCAGGGTCGGCGCGGCTTTCGCCAAACGGACGACCGAGAAAAACGCACGTTCGTCGTGGTTCAGACGTTCGTGCGTGCGCACCAGCTCTTCGAGGATCTCGACGATGCGCGGCTGATCGTTCGCTTGCGTCGCTTCGGCGAGCTCCGCTTGCAGCGCAGCGATGCGCTCATCGAGATCGTCGGTCACTTTTTGCGGAGGCGCGGCGACCGGCGGCTCCGAATAAGACTCGGGCAACGAAGATTCGAGCTCGACCTTTTCGATCGGCGGAAGCTCCGCTTCGGGGATCGAATGCATCTCTTCGACGTGGTCATCGGCCGCGATCGCATCCGACGGACGCATCGCATCGAGCTGCAACAACAACGCGATCGCGTGTTCTTCAGAGTCGAGATCAACCTCGGGCTCATCGCCCGCATCGGTATCGACGTGTTCCACCTCGTCGTCTTCTTCGTCGAAATTCATCACCGGCGGCGGCGGCGGCGCTTTGCGCGCGCGCATCACCATGGTCGACTCGTGCAGCATGTTTTTCTGCACTTCCATCTCCGTGTAGTCACCTCCCGCGGGATCGCGCGGAGGTGCCGGTGGCTGGCGCATGCGCGGGACGTCGATCAGATCGTCGATCATCGGCATGGGGAGCGGCGGATGGAGCTCGGGATCGAGCGCCGTCTCCGACTCCGGTCCAAAGCCGCGACCGAGCGCCGCGATCTCCGTCGGCACGTCGTCCGCGCGTGTCTCGATCGCGGAGGTCCCGACGCGTTTTGCGAGGCTCTCCGGTTTTTTGCCTTCCGTGCTCACCGAAACGGGCACAGCTTGGCGAAATACGCCGAGCTTTTCCATCCGTCTTTGCGCTTCCTGATGGCTCGGATCATCCTCTAAGATCGCCGTATAAACACGGATCGCGTCGTCCTTCCGCGCGAGCTGACCGGCGTAGATGTGCCCGAGCTTCAAGCGAAGATAGGTTCGGAGAAGCCCGTTGTCCGTTCGGGACGTCACATCCTCGAACGTTTGGGCCACCGGCTCCATGCTGGAGCTGACCAGACCGATCCGGAGCACCTCATCGAGCAGCTCGCGGTCCTCGAAGGCGATCTTCGCCGCGCGGGTCAACGCGTGGAGCGCACGTTTGTGATCGCCGAGCTCCAGCTCATAGATCCGCGCCAGCTCGCGCTCCAAACGTACGCGGTGCGGGCCGACGCGCCGATCTTTCGCGGCTTCTTCGAGCAGCTCCGCGAGATCGTCGAAACGAGCGCGTTCGCGGAACACGTCTTCGATCTCCGACAAGATCTCCGGATTGCCGCCGTCGTCCGCGAGCGCAGAGCGCAGATAGGTGAGCGCGCGTTGCGAATCCGCGAGCGGACCGAGATGGAGCTCCGCGAGGCGCAAAGAGAGCGCGGCACGCACGCGCGGATCTTCTTGGTGAAGGATGAGATCGCCGATCACCACCGCGACTTCGTCGATGCGGTTGGTGCGTTCGCCGAGCTTCTCCAAACGGCCGATGATGCGAATATTGCGAGGCGCGAGGCGCGAGGCGGCCATGATCTCTTTGAACGCCGCGTGGTCGTCGTTGAAGCGCTCCGACAAGAGCTCGGCGATATACAGATGGAGCGTGGTGCGTTCGCCGTCGTCTTTCGATTGTTCGAGGCGCCGGCGGTACAGCGCGATCAGATCGTCCCAACGCGAAAGATCGTGCAGCAACAATCCGAGCGCGAAGAGCGCGCGCCGGTGATCACCTTCGATCTCCAAGACGCGCTGATACGCATCCGCGGCGCTTTCGAGATCTTCCAGCTCTTCCTCGAAGACCAACGCGGCTTCGACCAAAGAAGAGATCGCTTCTTTTCTCAGTGCACGCTCAGCGAGCGAAATTCCGCGTTCGGCGAAGGCATGCGCGTACTCGCGAAAAGCGCCCTGCGCGCGCGCTTCGACTCGAACGATGTCCGCAGCGGAGAGAGACTCCGGATCGCGCCGGAGCGCTTCAAGGTGCTGGCCGAGCTCCAAGCGGCAGCAAGGTATCGCAGCTCAGAGATCTACGCGAACGCCGACAGCCCGGTAACTTCGCGGCCGATCACCAATGTGTGGATATCGTGCGTGCCCTCGTACGTGTACACGCTTTCGAGATTCGCCATGTGCCGGAATACGGGATACTCGTCCGCGATTCCATTTGCGCCGAGAATCTCGCGTGCAACGCGCGCAGTCTCCAGCGCCATGAGCACATTGTTCCGCTTGGCGATGCTCACTTGTACGTGATTGTAGCGATGCGCATCTTTCAGGCGGCCGAGCTGTAAGACCAGAAGCTGCGCCTGCACGATCCGCGAGATCATTTCCGCGAGCTTTGCTTGCACCAATTGAAAAGATGCGATCGGGCGTCCGAACTGCACGCGTTCTTTCGCGTAGTCGCAAGCCGCGCGGAAACAGGCGATCGCCGCGCCGATCGCGCCCCACGAAATGCCGTACCGCGCTTGCGTGAGGCACTTCAGCGGTGAAGAAAGGCCACCTGTCTTTTCGAGCAGGTGCGTCGCCGGCACGCGCACTTCGTCGAACACCAAACCCGAGGTGACCGACGCGCGCAGCGAGAACTTTCCTTCGATGTCGTACGTGGTGAAGCCTTTGAGCCCACGATCCACCACGAACCCGCGGATATTGTCCTGCGAGCTGCCGCCGAGCTTCGCCCAAACGATCGCCACGTCGGAGACGGAGCCGTTGGTGATCCACAACTTCTCGCCGGACAAGACGTACTCGTTTCCGTCTTTCACCGCTTTGGTGATCATGCCGCCCGGATCCGATCCGTGATCCGGCTCGGTGAGCCCGAAACATCCGATCAGCTCGCCCTTCGCCATCTTCGGCAAATAGCGCTCTTTCAACATCTCGGTACCGAACTCCCAGATGGGATACATCGCGAGCGAGCCTTGCACCGAAGCGAAGCTACGCAGGCCCGAGTCACCGCGCTCGAGCTCTTCCATCGCCAGGCCGTAGGTCACGCTCGAAAGGCCGGGACATCCGTAACCGACGAGCGACGAGCCGAGCAATCCGAGCTCGCCGAGCTCTCGCGCCAGATGAACGGGAAACGTTCCATCGCGATAGTGTTGGGTGACGATCGGCATCCAACGCTCGTCGACGAAACGCGAGACGGTATCGCGCACCATACGTTCGTCTTCCGAGAGCAGACTGTCGACGTTGTAGAGATCGGTTCCGTGAAACGGGTCGCCCATGACGGCGCCGAATCTAGCACTAAATTCAGCGGCCCTTCTTCGGTTTTTCTTGAACCGGGGGCGGCGGCGGAACGGCGGTCATGGGGATGTCGATGCTCTCCGGAACCTGCGATCCGCGATCGAAGCTCACCTCGTACGCACGGTATCCATCGGCCTCGACGCGAAGGCGCACGGGCTGATCGACGGGGAGATCCGTGAGCGACACGCGTGTTCCCCTCCCGGCCTCTTTGCCGTTCACGAACACCGTGCCGTTCACCGGCCCAAGATCGAGCACCGGCGTGATTCGACGCAGGCTGACTTGCAGCGCATAGGTTCGGCCGCGCCCGACGCCGTCGGTGATCTCGCGGCGCTCCGGGCGATGGCCATCCAATCGGAACTCGATCGTGTGCGAACGTTCCGGCTCGACCTTCACCGTCACCGGCGCTGTACCGCCGACTTGGAGACCGTCGACGATCACCGTTGCGCCCGGCGGATCGGACTCGAGCCTCAGCTTCGGCCACAAGATGTTGGTGAACATCAAAACCGCACCGACGACCGCCACCGCGAGCACCGCCGCGACGAGCGCGATGATCACCGTCCAATTTTTCGCGATCGCGCCCTGCCTCGGCGCCGCCGACGCGTATTGCTGCTGCGGATACGGCGTATAACGCACGCCCGGCTGCGACATCTGTTGTTGTTGCGGCGGCAAGCTGCTGACGATCGGCGACTGACCGACGTTCGTTCCGCGGCTCGGTCCCGGACCTTTGTTGCGTGCGGCGACTGCACGGCGCGCGGCCGCGTCGTCGCTCCAATCGAGCTTGTTCGGATCGAGCTCGCCGGCGATCCACTTGCCGGTGTTCGCACCGACGGAAAGATCGTGTTGTTGTTGTTCCTGCTGCGAAAGCGCACTGGCCGGAGGATCAGAGGCGCGCTTTTTCTCCCGCAAAACAGGGGCATTTTTCTTGCGCGCAGGCTCCGCGGAAGAAGAGGTCGCCGCGAGCGCCGCGGCCGCTGCATTCGCCGCTTCCGCCGATCCCAAGACCGGCGTGCCTTCGGTGTTGAACTGAATGCGTACTGGTCCTTGGAACAGGGCCGGCCCGGAGCCTTCCGTGGAAGCCATGGTCTGCGGAACGGGATGTGCGCCGGTCTGCAAAGAATCGGCGACCAACTTGTCCATGTTCAGCTCGGACTGCGTCGGTTTGAAGTCTCTCGCCGAAGTGACTTTTTGATCGCGCGTGCTCGTCGACTTCTTCTGCTGCTGTTGTTTCGCCAGCGCTTCGTGGATTTGGCGCGAGTCCATTCCGTCGAGCAAAGTTTGATCGTTCGGATCGCGCTGCGTGTCCCACGCACCTTCTTCGTGTCCGAGCGGAATGATCGTCTCCGCGTCCTCGTCGCTCGCGCGTTTTTTTGCGGCCGCTTGGATCACGTCGGCGACGGCATAGGCGCGCGTCGCTTCGACATCTTTTTTCGGCTCGTCCCGCGCGAGCACCACCGGCTTTTTCGCCTTCTCGATCTCGCCGAAGTCGGGCATGGCCACGCCCATCAACGTCTTGCCATCGTCGACACTTTCGCTGCCGATCTCGGGAAGATCAGGGAGCTCCGGCTCCGAAAAGTCGGAGGAGATCACCGCGCGATTTTCATCGGTATCGAGCGGGCTCGATCTGACCATCGACGGCTCCGACGGCGACAGCGCGTACATCCCGACGACCGTGCGCCCGTCATCGGCTGAAGGCGTCGGGCGATCGGGACGTTCATTCGGATCGTATTGAAAGCCGGCGACGGTCGCTTCGTTCGCTTCGCTCGCCGTCGACTCCGCGGGATCGGCGCGGCCTTCCCAATCGTAGAGCTCTTTTTTCGTCCTCTCGACCTTCGACGGAAGCGCCGGCTCTTCGAGCAACATGCGATGTCGATCGGTGCTCGAATCCGGGAAGGAAACGCCCGTCGATTCTTCTTTGCCGTGGGTCTCGAGCGCCATCGTCGATTCGGCGGGCGAAAGTCCGGTCGGGATTTCGTCCGCGCCCGGCTCGATCACGTCGGGGATCATGTCGCCCGTAGGACGAGACCTCTTCTTCAGCGAGACCTGCTTCGACTGCGGCATCTCGCGCATCAGCTGCTCGCGAGCCGCGAACACATCCGCGAGGGCCAAGCCGTCTTCGGTCTCCAGCTCGGGATTCGTCACCTTCGCCTTGGCGACGCCGTTCCCGTTCCCATTCATATGCGGCTGCGAGGACGAGACCACTAAGGGCATCGGCGCTTCGCTGGTCGTCGAGCCATACGTGTTCGAGGCGACCAACGCTTCCGCCGCACGGTCGGTCACCGGACCGGACATATCGCGGCGCACCGGCGCGCGTGGGCCCGTCGGCAACTTCGTCTCCGCCGCACTGTCCGTGTGCGGGATACTGGTCTTTGGTACAGGTAGCGGCGCCATCACCACGGCATCGCCGAGCGCGTGTTTGAGCAAGCGATCGATCTCGCCCGCAGGTAGAGGATCGACGAACACTTCCGGCGAAATCTCGCGCATCAGGTCCGCGAGGCGCGACGCGCCATCTTGGGCTTCGCGCCGCCAATTCGGATTCTTCAATACCGCGTCTTGAAGCGCGGCACCGAGCGCGGCGGCCGAAGCCCAACGTTGATCCGGCTTCGGTTCGAGCGCGCGCATCACGATCGTATCGAGCGTCGACGGAATCTCCGGATGCACCACCGAAGGTTTCGCGATCTGTTTATCTTCGTAGCGCTGGATCGCTTCCATCACCGTCGCGCCGGCGACCGGATGTTTGCCGGTGATCATCAAGTAGATCACCACGCCTGCGCAGAAGAGATCGGCGCGCGCGTCGATCGCTTCGTAGCGGATCATCTCCGGCGCCATGTAGCCGAACTTGCCTTTGAGCACGCCGGCCTGTGTTTGGTGGATGCGGCCTTTCGCGCGCGCGATACCGAAGTCGGTCAGCTTCACTTCGCCTTGCGTCGACAAAAGAATGTTCGCCGGCGTGACGTCGCGATGGATGATGTTGAGCGGCTCGCCCGTGTGATTCACGCGCGTATGGGCATATTTGAGAGCGCGGCAGAGCTCGCTCGCGATGTAGAGCGCGATCGGAATGTCGAGCTTGCGTCCTTGCCCGATCAGCTTCTCGAGCAGGCCCTCGACCGTCATGCCCTGCACGAACTCCATCGCGATGTAGTACACGCCGGCGTCTTCGGAGAGATCGAGGACGGAGACGACGTTCTGGTGGTTGAGGAACATCGAAATGTTCGCTTCATCCACCAACATGTCGATGAACTGCTGATCGCTCGCGAGTTGATCGCGCAACACTTTCAGCGCGACGCGCGGTCCGAAGCCGACCGGTCCAGGCTTCGCGGCGAGATAAACCTCGCCCATACCGCCCGCTGCGAGCCGCTTGAGGAGCGTGTAGCGGCCGAGGCTGTCGCCGATCTCGGGCATCGTTCGGTCCGCAGTATCCAGCCCTCTTAGGGCGAGGTCCAGCGCTCGATTTTTCCCGAGTCAGGACACTGTGCGGGGAAGCGACAAGCGCAGAGATATCACCGTCATAGCTTTTTCCACGAGCGTATCAGGCGCCAGCTGCCCGTCGAGCACGGTTGCGGTGGGGAGATCGAGGAAAACGCGGCGGATCCGCTGGAGCGTCTCGAGCCTTTCAAAATCGTCACCGGATGCGCGGTTCGTCCGGATGCGTTCCACTGCGGTCTCTGCGGGAACATCGACGACGAACAGGAGGTCGGGATCGGGTGCGATCGTTCTTTCGCGCGCCAGCAGCGCCTCGCGATCGAAACCGCGTTCACCTTGATAGGCGACGGTCGAATAGAAGCTGCGATCTTGGATCACGATCGCGCCGCCGGCGAGCGAAGGGCGCACCAGCTCGCGCACGTGGTGTTCGCGATCTTGGTGGAACAGCTCGAGCTCTTCTTCTTTGGTCACGGTGTCGCGGCCGCGCGCGGCGATCTCGCGGATCTTTTTTCCAAGCGGTCCATCGGTCGGCTCTTTGGTCAGCACGACGCGATGGCCGAGCGCGCGCAATCGTTCACCGATACCGCGGGCCAGCGTCGTTTTTCCGCTGCCGTCGATGCCTTCGAGCACGATCAGCACGCGCGCAGGTTATAATGGTCGCGGCGTGATTGTCGCGCTCTTCGTACCTCTTCTTTTCGTGGCGGCCGCCGAAAACGAAGAATCCGATCGGCCGTACGTCGAGATCCTTCAGAGCACCGGCGCGATCGACGGTCCCTCCGAAGGCGGCATCGCCGTCCCGCGTTGGGAGCGCGTACGGATCGAGCTGCGCGTGGAGAATCGACTCGCAGTCGAAGTGCGCGATCTCGAAGTGGAGCTGGCGCTCGTCTCCGCGTCGGGTGCGAAAGAGAGCGAAGCATTGCCGATCCCCGGTTGGAGCTTTCGCGAGACCTTCGAGGATCGCCCGCTCGATCCTTTGGTCGAGTCCTATCTGAGGATTCTGCGCGAGCTGCCGGCACGCCGCACTTCGCCGCCTGCGGAAGAGATCGCCTATCGCGCGACGATCAAGTCCTATCATTTGTCGGTTCCCGATCTCGATACGGCGATCCGTTTGCTCGGCTCTTCACACGACAGCGATCAGATGGCCGCACTCAAAAGTTACGAGCTCGCGGGGACCGGCGTGGCGACGGAAGTGATCGGTTTGCTCGGCAAACAATTGGCGACGGCGATCAGCGCTTTGCCGGAAGAACCCACGGCATCCGATGCGCTCCGTATGTTGTTCGCGGTGCGCGCGATCGGCACGCTCGGCGATGCATCGCAGATCCGGACGTTGCTCGAATTGCCGGGCGTGCGCGACGGGCGCGAGTGGGCGCGTGCGGTCGTCGATCTCGCGACCCGGATGGTCGGCGCGTCCGAAGCGGAAGAGCCGCGCCTTCGTGTGTTGCCTTCGTGGGCTCGCGAACGATCGCTGTTCACGGTGCGCGCGCAAGATACGTTGGAAGATGCGGTGCGCGACGCGATCCTGAGAATGGGCGATCTCGCGGTGCCGGCTTTGCTCGCCGAGGCCCATCTCGGCTCGGTGCCCGGCGTGCGCGCGCGTGCGCAAAGATTATTGCACGGCTTGGGTCGCGCCACGGTGCGCTCGCAATTGTCTGTGCGCGATCGCAGCGCGCGGCTCGAAGTGATCGCGGTGCTCGGCGCGATCGGCTCGCCGGAGCCGGTGCCGGCGTTGGTGGAGATGTTGCGCGCGCGCGATGCCGAACAAAAAAGCGCGGCGATGAAGGCGATTCAGCGGATCGGTGTGCCGGCGATTCCACCGTTGGTCGCGTCCTTGGGGACGAAAAACGACGAGCCGATCCTCGCGGCTTTGATCGGGCTCGGCAACAGTCCCGCGCTGGCGGCGGCGGCGGCGCGTTACGGGATCGAAGCGGAGCGCGGCGATACGCCGGAGAAGATCATGCGCCGGCTGCAGCAACATCTGCTCGAGGAACAACGTGCGCGTTTGGTGCAAGAGATCGAACGTGCGCTCGAGCTCGGTCGCGAAGGCGCATACACGGAATCGTTCGAGCGGCTCGATCGCGTCTTCACGCAAGACGCGGAGCTCTACATGACCTACGCGAAGCCGATCGCGAGGATCTATCTGCTGCGTGGACAACGTTTGGTGGCGCGCGGCGACTACGATGCCGCGGTGTCGACGTTGCGCACCGGACAGAGCATCTCGCGATTGCCGGAGACCGAAACGTTGTTGTTGACGGCGCAGCTGGCTCTCGCGCGGGGCTACGTGGAGCTCGGCGATCTCGACAAAGCGCAGGAGGTGATCGGCGAGGCCGATCCAGAGCTGACCGTCGAGGAGACGCGCATTCTCGAGGCGAAGCTGCTCTCCTTGCGCGCGGATCATGCTTTGTCGACGGGTGATTACGGACGAGCGCGCACGCTGATCGATCGTGCACGTACGTTGAAGCTGCGAGACGCAGAGCTCGATCGCGCGGATCGCCGGCTCTTGTTCGCAGAAAACTCGGCGATCGTCGTGGTGCTCGCTTTGCTCGTGCCGGCCGCGTTGTTGACCGTGATCCTGCTCGTGCGAAAGCGTGTCCAAGCGGCCAGGTTGCGGCGATTGGCCATGGCGATCGATCGAGGATGAGATGCTGAGCGACGAGCTGTTCGTTTGGCTGACGCGCGGGATCGGGCGTGCGTTCTTCGAAGCGTTGAAAACGCACGGGCTCGACCTGCGTTTGCGCGACGATTGTGTCGCGGCGTTCGAAGGGCACGGCGTGGTGGCGAAGATTAGCTGGCGCGCGCGGACGCAAAATGCGCGGCTCGAGATCTCGAACGCGTATTGGACCGGGGGCGAGTCGAAGGTGATCGGAATGATCGCCACCAAAGACGTGCTCGATCGTTATTTGTCTGCGTTGCCCCAGATTCGCGAGCGCGTGAACGATCGCCACAAGAGCCCCGAGGGACGCTGGGAATCGGACATCATCCGCACCAATCGCGAGAGCACGCCTTATGTCGTGCTCGATCGGCAGATCTCTTCGGGCGGCCGCAACAAGAAGCTCGATGTCCTCGCGGTCAGTCGCGACGAGCGGAGGCCGGGAATGATCGCGGTCGAGATCCGTCGCGATGTCGACAACACTTTGCCCGAGACCCCCGCGCGTCTTCTGAAGCATCTCGTGCACCTCGATCCGTCGCGAGAGGGCCTGCGCTGGGAGATCGCCGCCTCCTACTCGAAGGCGTGCGAGCAGCTCGCGGAGCTTGGCTTGCCCGGTCCCGAGGCTTCACGCATCAGCGAACACATGGAAGTCGAAGGCCTGATCGCTTTGCCACGCTTTCACCCGGCCTCGCCCTATCTGGATCGAGCGCTCCGCGAAGCCGCGAAGCTCGATCGCAAGATCTGGTTCTGCAAAATCGACGACGAGAACCCGCGCATCCCGCCGCACAAAGAGTGGTTCAAGTAGCTCCTGGCCTTTGGGACAGGTGTCCGCATGGGTCTAGAGCTCCAGACCGAATTCGGCGGTGACATTCGGGATGCCGTCCGCATCGGAGGAGGATGAGAGCCCGCGAATCCACCCCACACGCACGGTCGCGCTGACCAACATCGAGGCCGAGAGCGCCGCGCGGATACCAGTGACCGCGACCGGCATGATCATGGTGGTCCACCCCTCGCCGGCAACCTCCACGCCTCTACCCGCATCCAGGCCGGCGCCGAAAAATAGACGTTCGCTTCCCAGCCCGGGGTCCACCTGGAGATCGAGCACGGCGCCGCCCATGAACGCGCCGACACCGAGACGCTCCGGCGCAAACGTATCGACGACCAAGAGGGCCACGCCTTCAACGGTGACCGACAAGGGACCAATCGGAATGCGCACGCCCAAGGCGACTGATCCACCGGGCTCGAACATGGGCTCCCCGTTTGCGCTCTCGTAGGACGGTGCCGGCACGAAGACGGCGGCGTGCCCGCGAACGATTCCGGCACCAAAGAGGCCCGCTCGAAGGACAAAACGCGGGCGTTCCCAATCGAGGCGATTGGAAGTTGCATAAGAGACGCTGGCCGTCTCGGCCAAGCTGACGGCCAGCGGTGGCGAGCTCGGCAGGAGTGTCGCGAGGAGCGCGGTGATCAGCATGCGCGGCTCGGAGAGCACTCGCTGTTCCACCGTTGGATCCTCGGACCACCGTTGAGAAATTCGCTCGCGACGTCCGGCGCGTGTCCGATTAACCGGAAGTTTCCGGGTCGGCCGGACGATCTCCCGGGGAAGAGCAGGAGCCTGGGTAACCGGTTTGCACCGCATGTGCCGAGGGGGCTCGACCACCTCCAAGATGCGGTTGGCGGATCTTCAGAACGGGTGCGCGGCGCGAAAGATCCGGTGAGCGCGTGTTTGCTCGAGCACAGCGCGGGATCGGAATGCGGAGCACGGATCTTTCTTCGATGTCCGCGCGGCCAGGAGAGGCGGTGTTGGCTTCTTCGATCGGTGTCGGCCTGGCTTCGAGATGCGTCGAGCGCGTCTTTGTTCGGGCGCGACCCCCTCTCAAGACGCGGTGAGGGCCTCTTTGACCGAAGAGCGCGGGCCCTCGAGAGGCGGTCCGCGAGGGCGCCGATCGACACATAGGCAGGCGTCCGGACGATTTTCGAACACGTCCGATATCCGGACGGACGTTTCTGAATTGGCCGCGTCGGCGCGGGTTGAGGGATTGGTGTGACGATTGCTCCTGTCTTTCGCGATGAGCGATTCCTTCAAAGTCCGCGAGCGCTGTTCAGTCGAGGTGGTGTCCGCGCGAACAGATATTTCTTCGGCTTCTGCTTCGGGCTCCAGCGCGACTCCGCAATGTAGCGTGGTGGCGGAATTGTCGGAGTTGGCAGATGCGATCCTCTCTTTTCATAGTGAAGCCAAGGCATTCATTGCCACGCCATGAGAAGACTCAAATTCACGCAGGAACGAGAACGACAACTTCTAGACCCGGTGGAGAGCCCGGTGAACCGCGCGAACGCGATTGCTTGCATGCAGTCCGACGAGGTCGTGCAGCACGAGGAGCTCATCGTTTCCTTTCTCGATCACAAGTCTCCGTACCTGCGTGCGGCAGCGATGAAGATCCTTTTAACGTGGGGCCGGTTCGAATATGTCGCGATGGCTCTCGATTGGCTGGAGCGCGATCCGGACGAGCTCGTTCGCGGCGAAATGCCGAACGCCTTGTCTTACGTCGCGCACGTCGGTCATCGCTTCGAGGAGATCGCGCGGGGAATCGTCGCCGCGATCGAGCGCGATCCAGATGTCGACGTTGCCCGATCTATTGAAAAACGATCCGGAGTACGTTGTCCGAGGACCAATGACCAGCGCCGTCGCTTACGTTCCCCACGTTGGTCAGCATTTTGATGAGATCGCGCGCGCTCTCGTAGCTACAATTGAGAATGACCCGGATGTCGACGTCGCTCGATATGCATATCAAGCGGCGCGGGTGATCATTGTTCCCGAAGGATGGTTTGCGACGCGAATCAATGATGAGAATTTCGATCGCCAGCGAGACGTCGATTGGGATCTTCTCGCGCCGTATCGGACGCCGGCGACCTCAACTCGGAGCGCATCTAACTGAGCCGCTCGATCCGTGAAAGGTCAGAGCCCAGCTCTTTCACACCACCTCACTTATTCATCGAGCTCTCCTTGGACCCAAGCGAGCCGTTGCACTGCATCGATGGGCACGAGCGCATCTTTGCCGCCGTTCCCTTCGAATCCAGATGCGGTGAGCGCGTCTGTGTTCAGCGTCCGTTCTGATATTCGAAAGTCTAACAGCGACGGCCTGGAGTGCTTCACGCGAGGTCTTCGCACCCACCTGCGCGAAGCGGACCTCGCGCGCGCGATCGTCTTTGCGAAGCTTCTGCGCTCTTAATTGATAATCGAAAGTGTAACACTTGTCCCCGCGGACAGGTGCGCTTTCTCCGTTCCTTGAATTCTCGGCGAAATAGAGTGGACTTCGCCAACGACGAGGTGCATTGAGGATGGCTCGCACGCGCGCTCGTTCGGATTATCCGGACGCTTCCGGTTTTTCTCCGGACGTTTCCGGACGCGAATAATGGGAAGAAGTATCGAGAGATGGAGCTCGCGAGACGTCGTTTTCGTCGGGCCCAACGTTCGGTCCGCGAACAAGATCCGGAGCGTAGAGATGCGGCGCACATGTTGCTGTTGGAGGGCGGAATGATCGCGCACCTCGTCACCTCGCTGGCGCTGCTCGCCGCCGCCGAACCCAGTGAAGCGGAGCTCCGAGCGTCGCGCCTCATGGTCTATACACTTCGTTCCGACGCCCAAGAGCTCGGCTCCTTCGCCCGCGACCTCACGGAACGCCTCGTCGCGCACGTCGCCACGCTCGGCAAACAGCACAAGCTCACCGTGCTCTCCGAAGGCGACGTCGCGCTCATGATCAACTACGTGAAAGACCAGTCCGACCTGAGGGTCGAGGACTGCCGGCGCGCCTCCGAGTGTTTGGCGCAGATCGCCGAACAAGCGCAAGCCGGACGCCTCTTGAGCGGGCGCGTCGAACAATTCGACGACAACTACGTCGGCATTCTTTCACTGATGGACACTGAGCTTGGCGTGACGATCGCCTCCCAAAGCTGCGCCGCCGCCGACAGAGAGGAGCTCACCGAGACGATGTTGCGCATCGCCGGCGAGCTGCTCGGCTTCGAAGCGACCGCGCCGCGCTCCAAGCTCGAACATCCGATCTCCTCCGCGAATAAGAAGATCGGTGTCATCCCGCTCGAAGGCGTCGAGGACCAACCGTCGATCGCTTCCTATCTCAGCGAAAATCTCGCGGTCGAGCTGCTCAAGCTCGGCTTCTCGGTCACCACGCGCGGCGAACAGGTCATGTTACTTCGCGACGCGGTCGAACGGCACGAGCTCGGAAAACGCGAGCAGCCGCTGACGGAAATTCTCTTGGAGATCGCGGGTGCGATGGGCGTCGATTATCTCGTCTCGGGAATCGTCGAGCGCATCGAGCCCGGACATTTCGTGCTCGTGTTGAAGCTGGTCGACATCGTGGAGGCCAGAGTTTTGAATCGCGTCGCCGAGAGCGTTCGGGGCCCGATGAGTCAGTTGCCGCTCGCGCTCCGCTTCACGACAGCCGAGCTCGCGGGTCACGAGATCAGCGGCGAAGGGGCGCTGTCGATCATCAGCGAGGTCGAAGGTCAGTTTCGCGTCGACCAGAGTCGCGCTGAGCCGCTCCCGAGGACTGAGGCGGTGCCCGGACTGAAAGCTGGGAAGCATGATCTGCACATTTCCGCGGAAGGTTATAAACCCTATTTCGCGAATCTATATATTGAGCCTTCCGAAGACTCAATGCGCTTCACTCCCGAGCTCGAGGAAGTCGATCCTCCGTGGTTTGAGAGTATCTGGTTTTGGTCGATCGTCGGCGTGGCTGCAGCCGCGACGACAGGGGCGATCTTGCTCGCAACTGTGCCGCCCGACGGCGTGAACATCGACGGTGGACTTTAGACAATGAGAACAAAGATACTGCTACTTCTGTTGTTCGCCTTCCTCGCCGGCTGCGACGCGGGCTCGGTAACTGTCGAGTTTATCTGGGAGGGCGGCCGGCCCACGTTTCCCGCAGAGGTAAATGCGACGAAGAGGATTCTCGTGCAGAGGCGCAGCGATCCCCGAGAACCTGGCCCCGACGTCGCGCCGCCAGTGACGCAGCCCTTTGCAGAGGAACGCTTCCGAATTCCGGAAGTTCCTTACGGCGAGAACTTGGTGGTGATCGGCGAGGTCTGGCTCGGCGAAGATCTCGCTTATTACGGTATTTCTCAGCCCTTCACGGTTCATCGCGGTGATCACATCACCGTGCCCGTTTTCATCCAGCCCACGATGCCGCCTCAGCCGCTCCCGACAGAGCTCGGTGCCAGTTTAGAGATTGTCACTTCGAGTGTCGCGGCCTGGCGCGGATATACAAATCGACCGAACGTGGATCTGCTGATCACTGCACCGGACAGCGCAGAAAAAGTGCGCCTCTCCAACGTCGTTGGTTTGCCGGAAGGCCGGTCTGAAGTCGTCGCACTTTCAACACTCGAACCTGTCGAAGGTGCGCCCGAAGGGTATCATCGTTTTCGACTCGGAAACTGGAACCTCGAATGGGAGGTTGAAGAACAATGCCTCGACAAGAACCGGTGCCGGCGTGAGACGTTCTGCGTCTTCATCGATGCACAGCAATATGCAGGTCGGCCGGTCTTTGCGTCGGTCATCCTCGATGAAGTGCCGCCGACTCTCCTCGCGGAGCTCACCAACGTTGTGCCGGAAGCCGCGCGCGACGATAGTTTCATTGTCGTCAATCTCACGGCGAATGAGGTGGTCCGAGCACCCGAGCTCGCCGTCGCCCAGCGCATCGACTTCCCGTTCGTCCGCGTGTCGCCGAGCGATGATTCGCCGACGGCTTCTTACACATTCACCTCGAGCCGCACCGCAGGCTCGATCGGGCGCAACGATGCGTTCCTGGTCCGCGCTTCGCTCCGCGATTTGGCCGGCAACGCCGCGCGTGATCTCGAGGTTGGCACGTTTCGGGTGGATACTGTCCTTCCGGCCATCAGGGACGTATCATTGGAGCCCCGTCGCATCAATGCCACGGGTGTCGTCCGCGCGAGCTTCACGCTCAACAAAGTCGCGGCTCATACTGTCACGATCAGCGGCCGCCCGATGGACTCCTGTATCGCGACGGGACGTGCTCCGGCGATTCGCGTCACGTGCGAGCGCACGATGCGCGGTGATGAGATCCCTCCGGGAGAAGAACGCACGGAAACACTCACCATCGACATTCAGGACGACGCCGGGAATCTCGCGCGGCGCGCCAGCGATACCGTGGTGTTCGATTTCCGCGCTCCTGTTGTCGCAGGCGTCCGCTTCACGCCGGAAGCCGCGGCGAGCACCGATTTCGTCGAGCTGTGTATCACCGCGGATGAGCCGCTCGATCCGGCGTTCGTTCCTGTGCTCGAGTGGCAGGGGCCGAGCGCGCCGTTCGTTCACGTTCCCGCGCGCGACACGGACACCGAGCGCTGTTTCGCGCCCGACGCGCTCGCGACGATCCCGGGCGAATATGTGCTCGCGGGGGTGAGCCTTCGCGACGTCGCGCAGAACGAGAGCATTTCGCGCGAGCTCGCGGGAGTGCTGCCGGCGCGTTGGCTCTACGATCCCGGAGCGCCGGGCATCGAATTTCTGACCATCTATGTCGAGAACGGAGCGCCCGTGGTTCCGCCGCGTGTCCCTGCGATCGCGGGTACGACGATCGAAGTTGCGTTCGAGGAGCACGAGCTCAATTTCGCGTCGATGCGCGTGGCGATCGGAGCACGTGACATCACCTCGTCTTGCATCGTCGAAGGATTCGCACCGGTGCGCACTTGGATCTGTGCATATGTCACGACCGGCACAGAGTACATAAGTGCCGAAGCGACTGAGTTTGTGACCGTGCAGCTCGTAGATCTCAGCGGTAATCGCACAGCCGAAACTCTACCCATTGTTTTTGACTATGCGATGCCTGCTCTGGTCTCCGTCTCGATCGCACCCGAGGCCGCCGGACTGAACACGACTGCACAACTTGCGCTGTCGGTCTCTGAAGCGCTCGCGCCCGGATTCCAACCGGTGCTCGAGTGGTCGCCGCCGATTGTATTCACTTACGACGCGCAGC
>WUUC01141981.1_pt1 | contig 58868 bp, 52 predicted proteins | sample 6278441 | NCBI WGS metagenome assembly WUUC01 (sample SAMN13675441, study PRJNA597444) | soil metagenome | isolation source: soil | place: USA: Washington | collected 2017-10
AGTACGTCGAAGGTTTGATCACCGACGGCGAGCGCTACAACAAGGTCATCGACATCTGGGCGCGTGTCTCGGAAGTCGTCGCGAAGGCGATGATGGAAGGTATTTCGACGGAGAAGGTGAAGACGCCGGACGGAAAACAGGAGCGCAAGATGCCCTCCTTCAATCCGATCTTCGTTATGGCCGACTCCGGTGCGCGTGGCTCCGCTCAGCAGATTCGTCAGCTGGCCGGTATGCGTGGTCTGATGGCGAAGCCGTCGGGCGAAATCATCGAAACGCCGATTCTCGCGAACTTCCGCGAGGGTCTGTCGGTGCTGCAGTACTTCATCTCGACGCACGGTGCGCGCAAGGGTCTTGCGGACACCGCGCTCAAGACGGCGAACTCCGGTTACCTCACGCGTCGTTTGGTCGATGTCGCACAGGACGCGATCATCACCGAGTTCGACTGCGGATCGCTCGATGGCATCGAGATCAGCGCGTTGGTCGAGTCGGGCGAAGTCATCGAGCACATCGGTGACCGCATCCTCGGCCGCGTGGCGCTCGAAGACATCACGCACCCGCACACGGAAGAGGTGCTCGCCAAGCAGGGCGAAGAGATCGACGAGGCCAAGGTCAAGACGATCGAAGATGCCGGCATTCAGAAGGTGAAGATTCGTTCGGTGCTCAGCTGCGCGACCCAGCGCGGTGTTTGCGCCGAGTGTTACGGCCGCGATCTGGCGCGTGGTCGCCGAGTGAACCTCGGCGAAGCGATCGGTGTGATCGCGGCGCAGTCGATCGGTGAGCCGGGCACGCAGCTGACGATGCGTACGTTCCACGTCGGTGGTGCGGCGCTCGCCCGCGGTGCGAAGTCGGACATCGAGGCCCGCTACGGCGGCGTGATCAAGTATCTGAGCTTGAACGTCGTGCAGCGTCGTGACGGAACGTTGGTGGCGATGAACCGAAACGGTGAGGTCCAGATTACGGACGACACCGGTTTAGTTCGCGAGCAGTACCACATCCTCTACGGTGCTCAGGTGAAGTTCCCGGACGGAGCGAAGATCAAGCAAGGCCAGAAGATCGCGGAGTGGGAGCCGTTCAATATGCCGCTCCTCTCGGAGGTCGGTGGCTTCGTGCGCTACGGCGATCTGATCGAAGGCGTGACGATTCAGGAAGAGCTCGACGAAGTGACCGGCCTTTCACGAAGGGTCGTCATCGAGTCGCGCGATCCGGAAGCGCGCCCGCGCTTGATGATCACCGACGCGGACGGCAAGTCGATGCAGTTGCCGCACAACAACGCCCCGGCGACGTACACGCTGCCGGTGCGTGCGAACATCGTCATCCAGGACGCGCAAGAGATCGGACCTGGAGACGTCATCGCGAAGGTTCCGCGCGAGACGACGAAGACCAAGGACATCACCGGCGGTTTGCCGCGTGTTGCCGAGCTCTTCGAGGCGCGCAAACCGAAGGATCATGCGGTCGTGTCTGAGGTCGACGGTGTCGTCGGCTTCGGCAAAGACACGAAGGGCAAGCGCAAGATCTTGGTGACGCCGGACGTCGGCGAAGCGCACGAGTACTTGATCCCGAAGTCGAAGCACATCGCGGTGCACGAAGGCGATCGAGTGAAGGCGGGCGAGCCGTTGATGGACGGTGCGGCGAATCCGCACGACATCTTGAAGGTCCTCGGTGAGAAGGCGCTCGCGCGTTACCTCGTCGACGAAATTCAAGAGGTCTATCGTCTTCAGGGCGTGAAGCTGAACGACAAACACATCGAAGTGATCGTGCGTCAGATGCTGCGTCGCGTTCGCGTGAAGGAGGTGGGTGACACCAACTTCTTGGCGGACGAGCAGGTCGAGAAACACGTCTTCGAGATGGAGAACGAGCGGGTGATGAAGAACGGCGGCAAGCCGGCGACCGGCGAGTCGCTGCTGCTCGGCATCACCAAGGCGTCGCTCTCGACGGAGTCGTTCATCTCGGCGTCGTCGTTCCAAGAGACGACGAAGGTGCTCACCGAAGCGGCGATCGCCGGCAAGGTCGACTACCTCCGTGGCCTCAAAGAGAACGTCATCATGGGCCGCTTGATCCCGGCGGGTACCGGACTTCCGAACTACGCGTATCTCGACATCGACGTCGATCGCGCGGAGCTCGAGTTCGACGACTACCCGATGGAAGAAGGACCGATCATTCCGCAGGTCCAAGCGACTCCGCCTGCCGCCGCCGAAGGTGGTGGCGTGGCGATGGGCGAAGCCTAGGCTCCGCTATCTTTCCCCCGCCGGTGGGCGATCCTTGGTCGCCCACCGCGCGTCTTTGGCCTTCGCGGCCGGCGCCTCACGAACATGCTCCTCTTCGATGCGCGTTCAAGCAAGATGGGCGTTCTTTCCTCCCTTTGTCCTCAGCGCGTGTCAGAGCCGATCGCCTGAAGACGGCCTTCGGCTCCCGGACTTTGCGCTCGACGCCGCGGCCCACGCCGACGCCGAGGCCCCTGATAGTGGACCTGTACCAAAGGACAGTGACGCAGGGGCGGTCTCGAATCTGACACTCGCCGAATACTGCGCCCGGCTCAGGTCGCAAAACCTCCGCACCGATCCGTGCGGGTGATATGTTTACCGCGTGCTCGAGGGCCAGGACGGCGCGCTCAAAGATCCACTGATCGTCGCCTCTCTCGGATTCATCATCGGCGCATTTTACGGAATCCCCGCCCGTCCGATCGCCACCACGATCGGCGCGGCCGCGCTTCTCCTCCTCATCGCCGGTTGGCGCAAACGGCGCGGAAGCTGGCCTCCGCTCTTCGTCTTCGGCGCGGCGATGCTCATCAGCTCGCTCTGTGTTTCCTTTCATCTCGCGCTCGAGCGGCCGCTCGGAGTGATTCGCGGGACGATCGCCGAAGTCCCCGATCGCACGCCGTATGGAACGGTGGCCATCGTCGAGCTCGATCACGGCACCCGAGTGCGTCTGACGATCACCTCGACCGCGGGCGAGGCGCCGCGCTACGGAGCGCGCCTCGAAGCGCCGGACGTGGAATTCGCGGTTCCCGACGGTGCGGACGTGCCCCGGTTTCGGTCGAAGAGCCCGGGCGTGCGTCGCGGCGTCGCAGCGTCCGGGAGCACGAAAAAGGTTCGGGTCTTGGAGCCTGCGCGAGCCGTGCGTGCGCAGGTCGCTTCGTTCATCGGTGAACCGACGCTCGCGGCGATCGCGCTCAGCGAACGCGGGCTCGCGGATCCGGCGCGTGAAGAAGCGTTGGTGCTCGGAGGTCACTCGTTCGCGTTCTCGCTCGGAGGCGCGTCGATGATCTTCATGTCGCTCGGCGCCTTTGTCTTGCTGGCGCGCCGCCTGCCGGTGTGGGGCGCGGTCTCGATCGCCGCCGGGCTCACCGTCGCCTGCGCGGCGCTTCAAGACTTCACGCCGAGCACCCTCCGCGTCGCGGCCACGATCGCCGTCGCGCTCGGTTACAGCGTGTATTTCGGAAAGCCGGCGCTGCGGCGTTCGATCCCGTTTTCGATCATCCTCGTCTTGGGATTCGATCCGGCCGCGCTCGGCGACACGTACTACCAACTGGCGGTCGCTGTCCTTACGGCCAGTGTGGCGATCTATCCGGCGTTCGCGCGTTTCGCGCCCCGCACCGTGAGGCCGCTGATCTTTTTGGCCGCGCTCGCGGTCTCCACGGCGCCGCTCCTCACGCGGCAGTTCGATCGCATCACGCTCCTGAGCCTCGCCGGAAACATGATCGCGCTTCCCGCGCTGATCGGGGTGGTCATCCCGTTTTCTTGGCTCACGCCGGTCGCGAGCGGCGCGCTTTGGTTGGTGGAAGCGCTCTCCGTCGATCCCGCGGCGGCGATCGCCACGCCGACGATGCTCGAGTGCGCGCTCTTCTATCTGGCGATGCTTTCTTTCGCCGCTAAACCCGCGACGAGGCGCACGCAGATCTTTGCCGCCGCCTCATCGGTCGCGTTGATCGCCGCGGTCATCGTGTCTTTCGCGATGCGTGAGACTGAGCATCATGCGGTGCTGCCCGGCGGATTCACGGTAATCCAAAGACCAGGCGAGGGTCTCCTGGTCCAAAGTACAGGTGAGCGTAGCGCCGATCCCGAACGCGGAACACGCGTGCTCGATCTCTATCTGAAGAAACACCGCCTCACGGCGATCGACACCTTGAAGATGCCGCGCCCCGATCGAGCGGTGGAAGCAGCGATCCACCGCCAGCGCGAAGTCCGCAAAACAATCTACGGCGACCACTGAGCCGCGTGTTCGAAGCCCGAGGTGTTCGCCGTGGTGACGTTCGCCGGCGCACCGTCCATGCCGGTGATCGGATCGATCGGCGCGACGTAGAGATCCCAATCGCCCACGCCGCCCGCACGATTCGAGCTGAACCCGAGATAGGTACCGTCGAGGCTCCACGTGGGGAAGCTGGTCGCGCCGCCGCCGGCGTTGATCGCCGCCAGCTCGCGGGTGGTCCCCGAGCCGTCCGCCTTCACGATGCGCACGCGTGCATCCGGAGCCGCGTAGGTGTTGATCGCGCTCGCGGATTCGGTGAACGCGATCCACTGTCCGTTCGGCGAAAACGCCGGGTAATAATGCGCGCGACCATCCCCGCTCGCGCCGGCCAACGCCACAGCGGCGCCGCCGCCTTCGTCGATGATGTGGAGATCCGCTTGGCCTTCGAAGCCGAAGCCGTCGAACAACGCGTCGTTCGCGCCGCGCACAAAGGCTATTTTTCCGTTCGGTCCCCACGCCGGCATACCTTGTTGTTCACGCGCGTCGTTCGCGCCCGGGAGCTCGCCAATGTAGCCGGAGAGCGATGCGGTGTGCAGCTCGCCGTCGGTGGAGAAGACATATTGATACGGCGGATTGGTGTTCACGTTCGGCCGCCAGGAGAAGGTCTTCGCGTCGCTCGAACGGCGATCGAGCGTGAGCTTGGTGTTGCTCATGGTGTCGATGACGAACAACGACTCCTGGAAGTCGAGCTCGACGATCGCCACGTACCGTCCGTCGGGCGAAACTTGATGGCAGCCCGGGCAACCTTGGCCGGTGCTCTGTCCCCAAAACACGGCGGCGTTGCCGTTCGATTGCAACGGCGCACGCATGATGTCCGAGGTCAGCCCTTCGACGCGCCAGTAGTACAAGAAACGTCCCGCATCCGGCGGCACGATGTCCGGAGTGCCGACGATCTCCACGTCGATCGCCGGTGAGGCGTCGTCGTTCGATCGCAGTGTCAACACCGCGCGATCTTCATCCGCGTTCTCCGGAGTATATTGAATAGAAAGCTCACGCATCTGTCCGACGGGAATGACCATCGGCAACGCAGGTGTGTTGGCGATGGAGATCTCCACGTTCGACACGGTAAAGTCGAGCGCGCTCACTTGGACCTCGGCTGCACCGCAGGCGCTCAATCGGACCGTCTGCGTGGTCGTGCCGTTCGCCCGCGAAAAATGGATGCGCCGCGGATCGACGCACAATCTTCGGTCCGCAGAGGGCGCGAGCAGCACAATTCTTTTCTGCGGAACCGCCGCATCGGTCGTGGTCAACAAAAGCTCCGCTTGCCCGCTGACGTTTGCGCCCGGCCAAAAGACCAGGTGGGCCAACGTCGAGCCGCCCGAAGGAATGAAGATCGAGGTCGAGCCGACGAAGGTGAACGCCGCCGCCGCCGGACCGTTGATGGCCGCTGCGGTGATCTCGCAGCCTTCGGTGGAGACGTTGCGTGCGGTGAACGTTTGGTCGTCGCCGGCGGAGAAGTCGAGCGTCGAGGGTGAGACCTCGAGCGCGCACGCACCGCGCACGATCTCCGCAGAGCCGCGCAGCGAAACTTCAAACAGGTCATCGACCTCGTCCGCCTCGATCAAGAGCTCTGTCTCGTGTGCACCTTCGCGACCTGGCACAAAGGACACCTCGACCTCCATCGCTTCGCTCGGCCGGAGCAGCGGTGTTTCGATACCGCGCACGATCTGGAACGACGCGAAGTCGCGCAGCGCCATGTCGCCGAGCGACACGTTGACCTGACCGATGTTCTTGATGGTCACCGTACGCGTCGTTTCGCTGCCGACGCGCGCCAGGCCGAAGTCGATCGAGGCGGGTTCCACGGCGATCTGCGCTTTGAGGCGATTGAGCTCGCCCTCGCCGCCGCAGTTGCAGCCGCTGAGCAGAAGGTAGGTGAAGAGAAGTCCGAGCCGGATGCGCACGTCTTTCACAGCACACAGATTGACCCGCGAGCCGGTGATCTCCCGCCCTCACCGGGTTACTGCGTCCATGGACCGGAGCGGAGGCAGATGGTTGACGCGGCGGTGGGTGCGGGTTACGCCGGCCAACGTGCTCGATCTTTCTGAGAACCTGACCCTCCGCCAATTCCGCGTCGAAGCGAAGTACACCGCTGCGCGACTGAACGCGCTGCCGGAGACGCGGAAGCTCGCGAACGACTTCGAGGAGGCTGCCGACAAGCTGGCGCTGCTCGAAGAGGAAGAGGCCCGCATGGCGGTGCAGCGCGCGGAGTCGCAGGCCATGGTCGAGACCGCGGACGATGCCTGGGACGATGTGATGCATGCGCTCCAGCGGCGCCTGCTCGACCTGTCAGGGAGCAGCACCGATCACGAGATCTACCGCAAGTACTTCGCGGATCTGCCGTCGCAGGTGACGCGTCTTTCGTACAACGCGGAGATCATGATCTCGAAAGATCTCGAACGGACTTTGTCCGAAGAGTCGATCGATGAGCTGCGCTCCTTCGCAGAACGTTTGCGCTCGAAGCGCGAGCCGCTCGAAAACACGCTCGTCGAGCGCACGCGCATGGAAGTCGACGAAGCGCGTTTTCAAAATCGCGTCGCCATGGCGAAGACGATCTTGAACAAGCTCCGCCGCACGGGACACGCGAGCCTCGAAGAGGTCGGCCTGGCGCACGGCCGTACGCGCGATTGGGCCGCGCGTTTTTTTCACGCGAAGAACGAACATCTCGATACGTCTGATCGCGAAGGTGCATCGAGCGACGCGCCGGCGGGTGCGGCCTCGCTGAACGGCGAAGCGAGCGCGATCACCGAGTCCTTCCCCGAAGCGCCGTCCGCATAACTTCTGAGCTCGACCGCAACCTCGAGCAAACGAACGGGTTCATGTCTCCCGAGAAGGAGATTTGCCATGAAGACGTTCTACACCTCGCTCTTGTTTCTCGTGCCCGCCGCATTGTTCGCGTGCGGTGGTACCGAAGCCGATGATCTGATCGACGAATCCGCCGCGCTCAGTCTCACCTCCGAAGATCCGGACAGCGACGGCGCCACCGAAGATGTGGTCGGTGCGGTCGAGCTCGATATGGATGAAGCCGCGAGCGACGCCGAAGACGCAAACGTCGGCGCCGAACCGCGCGCACACATCGACTTCTGCGATTTCGGCGCGCTCCGTGCGGAAGTGATCGAACGTTTCGACGACGACGGCGACGGCACCTTGAGCCGCGCCGAAAAACGGGAGCTCGCCGAAGAGCTCGAAGGCCGCCCGCGACTTCGCCACCGTTTGCTGGGACACGCCGGCCGCCGCCCGCACCTTCACGTGTGGAAGCGCATCAAGTGGGCCTTCGATGTCGATAACGACGGCACGCTCGACGAGGCAGAACGCGCCGAGCTGATCGCCGCGGCACAAGCGCGCTGCGATGCGCGCCGCGATCGCTTCGTCGAACAGAGCGACACCGACGCGGACGGCACGATCTCCGAAGAAGAACTACGCGCCGGGATCGAAGCGCGCCGAGCAGAGTGGCAGTCGCGAAAAGCCGACTTCCTCGCGACGTACGACACCAGCGGTGACGGTGTGCTCGATGATGCCGAAAGAGCAGCTGTCCGCGCGGACATGCTGACTCGCCGTGGAGAGCTGCGCGCACAGGTGTTGACCCGCTTTGATGCGAACGGTGACGGGCAGCTCGATGCCACGGAGATCGCCGCGCTCAAGGCCGCCATCCGGGAGCGTTTCCTCACGGTGGGAGCCGCGTAAATTCACGAAACGTCGCGTGTTTCGCCTAGTTTTCAACCGCTCCGGGAGATCTGTTAACCTAAGTTTCCTGCGCGGGGCCCGAGTTGAAGTTCCTCTGCGGAAGCTGCCGGACGAAGTATCAGATCTCCGAGGAGAAGGTCCGTGGCAAGGTCCTGACGATTCGTTGTCAGAGCTGCGGTTCCAAGATTCGTGTGCGCGAGCCGCAACAAGCGCTCGCTCCCGGTGAAGCGTATCTCGCGGAAGCGGTCGTCGAAGAGGATCTCGTCTCTTCGACCGTAAGACATCGCGCGGTCGCAGCGAACGCCGGCCCTCACATTCCCACCTCCGATCTCGGTGTCGCCGCGTTTTCGCCGGAAGATGAAGCACCGACGCGGATCGCGGTGAAGACCGAGACGCCGAAACCGGAAGCGGCGATCGAATGGTTCACGGCGATCGACGGCAAACAGTTCGGCCCGTTCACCCACGACGAAGTGTTGCGACAGATGACCGCACGCGAGCTGCTCGGCGCGAACTATCTGTGGCACGCGGAGATGGACGGCTGGAAGAGGATCCGCGAGCTGCCGGACTTTGCGAAGCTGCTCCCCGCCGAGGCGAAAAAATCAAAGACGCCGCCGCCACCGCTTCCGAGCCGTGCGCCCTCGGTGCAGGTGGAGACTTCGGAGGAGCGCGCGCTCGGCGAGATCGTCGATCTCGCCGAAAAACGCGCGGAGGTGGAGCGGACCAAAAAGGTCGATCTGTCCTCGAGCCCGCGGATGCGTTCGCTGGTCGCGAAGCCGGACGAACAAGAGGAGCGCACTGAGCACGAAGCGTCGAAGCCGAATCCTGCGGCGGCACCTGTACCGGCGGCCAGTACGCCGGTCAGCTCGCCGAAGAAGAAGCCGGTCTCTGCGACAGCGACACCTGTCTCCAAGGACAAAAATCGTCCGCTGGAAGCGATCGCGCTGGTGGCGACCACGCCGGTCGCGGGCAAAACAACTTCGCAAGCGGATCTGGCGGCGGATCTCTTCTCTTCACTGCCGTCGCTCCACAACGACGCGGAGCAGCCGCAGCGGGAGTCGACGCGTTTCTTCATCGCGGCGGCCGGTGTGCACCGCGAGAAGTCGCGCAACATGTTGGGCGTGGTCATCGCTATCGGTGTCGTGGTGGTGCTCGGCGTGTTCATCACCGCGTGGGCCAGCGGCTTTGTGAGCTTGCCGATCCCTGCGGCGGTGAATCCGTTCGCCGCGGATCGCGAGCTCGCTGCGCGCGAAGCGTTGGACAACGAAACCGGAGCGGGCGAGGGCGATGAAGAGGACGTCCGCGCGCTCGGAGGAAAACGCCCGAAACGCGCGAAACGGGCGAAGGTCGCCGTCGCCAAAGAGACGGAGAAGTCCGCCGGCCCGCGCGGCGATGCCGAGCTCGAAGTGATCAAGTTCGACGCGAACGGTGAATCGCGTCTCGACATCAAGTTGCCCGAAGCAGAGCTCCCCGAGTCGCGCCCCGAAGACATGTTGCCGCAACCCGATGGCGTCGAGCTCAGCGCGACGGTGGTGAATCAGATGATCGCCTCACGCAAATCGTCGGTGCGCATCTGTTACCAAGAACATCTGCGCTCGAATCAAAACCTACGCGGCAAAGTGTTGGTCGAGATCCACGTGAAGCCGAGCGGCGACGTCGCGAAGGTCGACGTCATGTCGCGCGAACATCGCGGGGGCATCGGTACCTGTATTGCCGATCGCATCCGCGACTGGAAATTCCCGACCTTCGGCGGTCGCGAGAACGCGATCGTGCAAGCGAACTTCGTCCTCGAGAAAGACTAGAAATTACAATGATCCCAGTTTTGGCAGCCGAAACACGCGGGCGCTAAAGGTTTGCTCGAGAAGGTCGGGCTCCTTCGCGCGCCCTGATCACTTCACGCGGCGATCGAAAGCAGCGGCGACCCATACGTTGTCTTGCGGTTCTTTTTCGAGGCGCAACCACACCGTGTCGCCGGCCTCGACATACCAAGCGCCGAGGTTGAGCTGCGACGTCTCATCCGCAGGATCGACCACGCCGCTCTTCGATTTCACGCGCGGCAACACGGTGATCTTGGCGCCGTTCTTCACGCCCGGAAGCGTGAGTCCCTTCGGCATCTGGCTGACCTTCAACGTCACCAGCACCAGCGGAAACTTTTGGTGTTTCACTTCCAAAACTTTCGCGGTGATCAGCTCGTCTTTTTTGCCCATCACCGCCGAAAAATCGGCGGCCTGCGTGGCGCGGATCGAGGAGCCAGATTCTTCGTCGCTTTCGCTCGGATTTCGCAGGTTCGACAACATCGCGTCTACATCGTCTAAGCCCGAAGCTTCACCGGCATCGACGCTCTCCAGCGCGGACAACAACTTCGCGTCGGCCATGCCGCTCACGGTGATCGTGTCGCCCAAAACCTTCGCCGTCGTGCCCTGAACTTTGGTTTGGATCGCTTTCGCGACCGCGGCAGCGTCGTAGCCAGGCGCAAGCCTCAACACCAAGGCGCCGCCTTCGCTCTTCCACGAAGCCGCAGCACCCGGTTTGCCGCCCGGGCTCACCACCGGAGCCGCCCAAGCGGTGCTCGCCGCGAGGGTCGATAAAACGATCACTGATCTAAAGGACAGCATGCTTACTCCAGTCGAATTATTGGCGTGTGATGATCTCCGCGTCGTAGACCGCGCCGTTCGCCTTGCCGATCTTCACGAACACCTTGTCACCCTTTTGCATGTACCAAGCGCCCGCGTTGACCTGCGTGTTTTCGTCGGACCAATCGATGTCTTTGCCCTTCATCTTGAGCATGGGCTTGAACTTTACCTTCGCGCCTTTGCGCACGGCTTTGCCGAGGTCGCCCGTCGGCGCACGCGTGATGTTCACGATGATCTCGCCGTGCGGGAACGTCGATCCGCCTGCGTCCGCCACCGTGCCGGCCGCACTGATCGCCTGATCCTTGAACATCTTCGACAGATCCGCGGTCTTCTTCGCGCGGAGTGACGAGCCCGAATCCGAATCGGATTCCTCACCCGCAGCTTTCGCCAGCGCGCCGAGATCATCACCGCCGAAGTCGACCTCCGACAAAGCTTTGAGCAGATCCGCTTCCGCCTTGCCCATGACGACAACTTTGCCGCCCTGAACCTTCGCTTTGACCTTTTCGACGTTCGCTTCGATCGACTCGGCGACCGCTTTCGCGTCCGTTCCGTCTTTGATCGTCAGCTCGACCTTTGGGCCCGACGAGGTCCACGCCGTCACCACACCGGGCTTCGCCGTTCCGCCTTCCATCTTCACCAAAGGCTCGGCAAACGCCGCGCCCGCCGCCAAAGCCAACACTGACAAACCGATCAAAACGCTTCGCAAAGACTTCACTGCTGTACCTCCGCCGATTCCGTAGTCCGCGCCGGTCGCAAGATCGCAAAGCGCGTCGGAATGAGCTCCACTTTTTCTTTCGTTCCCACGACCCACGCACGCGAGCCGACGTGTTTCGACATTTTCGCCGACCATCCCTCGGGCAGGAGATCTGCACGACCGAGATCGTCAACGAACAACAACCGCTGTTTCCCGTTCATTTCAAAGGCGGCGATCACACCGATGCGCGGAACGACTCCGCCGCCGATGTCCAAGATCTCGTAGCTGTCCACTCGGACATGATTGCCGCGCGGCAACATCTGATCGCCGCGCACCACATTCATCCGCACACGAACGCCCGCGAGATGGATGAGCTCGATGTCATCGGTCGGTTCACGACCGTGCAAGACGAGCTCACTCTTGTCGTCGAGCTGGAGCACGGCTTGCGGTTTGCCGCCTTCGCCGCTCAAGACCTCGCGCACTTTGCCGACGGCCACGATCTTCACCGGTGCCGGGATCGGTGAAGGATTGTGTCCGACGACCGAGAGCAACACCGCCAACGCAACACTCATGAAATCAACCTCACTGGTTCGCGGGCAACGCGTGGTACCCGATCACGTAATCGACGGATCCGCCGACCCCGATCTTCACTGTCCCGGTGGCCACGCTGATCTTTCGTACTTCGCCTGCGTTCGCGTAGAGCGGCGGATCTTCCATGACCAGGTCCGCCATGATCGGTCCCATCAGATTGCGCGTCTGTCCGTTGCCTGCGCGGAACGACGAACGCAGATCGATTCCAATCTGATAGTTCGTGAAGCTCGACGTGAGCGGCGGATCCAGCTTGTACATCGGGTTACAGCTGATCTCCGCGTAACCCGCTCCGTCCGCTGCGACGGTGGTGATCAGATCGCCGAGCCACTTGTCGAAGCTCCGGCCCGTCGCTGCCTGCGTGAATGAGAATGTGCCGGTGGTGTCGCCCGCGACGAGCGCGCGCACCGCGGCGATGCCGCCTTTGTCGGTCGCAGCGCCCGCACCCGCGAAGGTCGCGGCGCCTTTTTGTTCGAAGTAATAACGCACCAACAGATGCGCCATTCCGCGGCGGCACGAGCTGTCCGAGCTGTTGCCGTCAGGGCAGCCGCCGTCGCCGGTGAGCGAGGTTTGATCGACCGCCATCAAATACGCGGCGATGTTCTCGAAGGCATCTGCGCCGTAGCCGGAGACGTCTTCCGCAAAAGCGGCGAGACCTTCGTCGAGCCACAAATCTTCCGAGCCCGAGCCGGCCGCCGCTTTGGCGACGAAGTTGATCAAGTGCTGGTACTCGTGCGCGATCGTTCCGCTGATCTGATCGAGCGTGATCGAAGCGCCCGGTGCGCGCATGTAGAGGATCTCGGCGCCGTTGCTGTTCGGGCCCGGAGCCATCAGATCATCGGAAGCGAAGTAACCGACGACACCCGCGTCGGTGATGTCCGCGAGGAAGATGATCACTTTGCCGTTCTGATCGCGATCGCTCGGCATTCCGAAGAACTGGTGATCGAGCGGCGCGATATGGGTGTCGAAGCGGTTGAGGATCTCGGTGACGTCCGCATCGGACACCGTCACGCTGTCGGCCGCGACGACCACGCCGATCTCGCCGACCTTCTTCACCGTCGCCGCGACGTCCGCGCCTTTGAACTTCACCATGAGCGCGCTTTCGCAGGTTCCGTCGGTGCTCGCCGGCGGGATGATACACAGCGAGGTCGCGTCGCAAACCGGCGATGCCGCCGAACACGTCGCGTCTTGTTTGTGCACGTTGTCGGGAAGAACGATCGCCGGACGAATGCCCGTTCCCTTCGAGCTCGCATCAAACCGTGTGTTCGCCGCTGCGGCCCGGCGCGCGACATCGGCGCGGATTCGCGCGGCACGTTCGGTGGAGAAGACCGAAGCGAACGTCTCATCGCCATACAGCGCACGTGCGCGAAGCGAAACGTTCGCCCGCGCAGCTTCCCGCCGCGGCGTCAGCCCGCCCGCCGTCTCCACCAAATAGCGGAGCGTGGTGAGCTCGCCGGAAGCCGCCAGCTCATTCGCCGCAAACACGGGGATGACCCATTCCGTGGCGACGGTCGAAGCGAGCTCCGATTGCCCGAAGATCTTGATGCCCGCCGTCTCGGAACACGCGGGATCGGAGCACGTCTGTGCCGCTTCTTTGAGCGGTCCAGGGCACTCTTCTTCCGTGGGTGGGTTGGTCCCGGCATCGCCGCCGGTGTCGGCGACGTCGTCGCAAGCGAGAGTTGAGGCCAAAAGAAGAAGAAGGGGTCCGTACTGCGTTCTATTCATCGATTCCTCCGACGCGGGAAGCCGCGGAACCTTCACATGAGCCAAAGATACCGTCAACGAAGAGCGCATTTGCTCTTTTGCACGTCGAGCAATAGCCTTCGACGGCGCAGATGACGCGCCGTCGCTTGAAACGCGCGCTGATCGCGCTCTTGATCGGTCTACCGATCGCGCTCGTCTTGATCGTGGTTCTCGCGGTGCTGCTCGCGCCGCTGATTTTCACCTCCGACGACGTGAAGCGCGAAGCGGTGAGCGCTCTCACGCAAACACTCGGAACGCCTGCGTCGATCGAACGTGTTTCCTACGGTCCGCTCACCGGGATCGAGCTGTTTGGCGTGGTCATCGGGCCGCCCGAAGGGTTCACGGAAGATGTCGCGCGGATCGAACGCGTGGCGATTCTCTACGATCTCTCGGGAATCGTCGCACGAAAGGTGCGCGTCACCGAGCTCGCCGTGGAGCACACGCGCGTGACGATGGAGACCAAGCTCGGCCCCGACGGTCTCCCGTTCACCAACATCGACGCCATCAATCAGAAGCTCGCCGAGAACGCAGCATCCGAGCCCGACGCGCCCGAAGAAAAGAAGAGCGCGATCAAAGGGCCGCTGTCGCCGCTCGACATCACTGTCGAGAAGCTCGTCCTCACTGATCTTTCGATCAGGGCGGTCGGTGAAGGACCGAAGCTCTCTTTGAGCGGCATCGACTTTCTCTCCGACGCATCGATCGGCCGCGAGCGCCTCGGTGCGCGCGCCAAGCTGACGATCAGCGCGAAGGAGCCGAATCTGATCCTCGATCATCCCGGCCTGCCTTTGTTGGCGAAGCTCAGCTTCAATCTCACGGCGAGCTCTTCGGTCGCGGCGGCATCTTCCTCGGGGCTTTCGCTCGAGGACGTGGGCTTCGAGCTCGAGGCCCACCTCTCCGGCGACGTTCGTTTCCAAGGCAACGATCTGCCGAAGCTCGACGTGCAGCTCGGCGGTTTATTGGCGGTGAAGCCAAAAGAAGATCGCGCGCAGCTCTCCCCGCTGAAGCTGACTTTCGATCAACAAGTTTTGGTCGATCTCGGCGTGAACATCGACGGTCTCGTCGGTTTGCTCGGCGACCTGATGGGGCCGCCCGCGGCGGAGGCGCTCGCCGACAGCATCGGTCTCGAGAAGAAACGTCCCGACGGGATCATCAAGATCGCGCTGCGTTCCATGATGCTGCCGCTCGGTACGCTCGCGCCTTATGCGTCGATCTTCGTACCTGGTCTAGAGGCCAGTGGCGGTATTCGGCTTTCGCCGCTCGAGGTCGAAGGCACGATGCTGGAGATCATGCGCGGAGTGCCGCGGCGATTCGCGTTGCGACTCGACTTCGAAGAAACCGCGGTGAAATATCCCGCGGCTCAGGTCGACGTCCGTTCGGTCGACGGCAGCTTCACGCTCGATCGCGCATCCGATGGAGCGTCGTATGCCTTGAACGGTGGGCTGACGGTCGATCGCCTGAAGCAGCAGGCCAACCTGGTCGAAAGATCAGGTCTGGAAATACGGGCCTTGGTCGAACGTCTCACTTATCCATTGCCGGGTCATACGGAGATCGAGGCGAAGATGTTCGCGGCGGGAGTGACTGCGCCGCCGGCGACCGTAGGACGCGCCGATCTCACCTTCGCGCTCACCGGTGAAGAGATCCTCGCGAAGGATCGCCAAAGCTTGCCACTGCTCGAAGTGAAGCTCGGGCTGGTCGTGGATCGCGCGCGTGCCACGACGGGTACGGTGACCCATGAAGTAGGCGGCCTCGACGTGGCGGTGACCGCGGCGCTCGAGCGTCTGCTCCAGCCGAACGAGAAGCCGATCGAGGCGACGGTCGAGGTTCGCGTGGCGCGTGTGCAAAACAACAACGGCCTGAGCGTGGAGCGCACCAAGCTCGGAGTCGCCGCGCAGCTCTCCGATCCGCGCACCGGCAAACCGATCGACGTCCGCGCAAAGACCACACTTTCGGCGGGTCTGGCGAAGGTGCCGGCGGCGACGGTCAAAGACCTGAACCTCACGCTCGACACCCAGGCCGATGCGGTCGCCGAACGTGTCGTCCCGGGGTTGCCGCGCGGAATGTTGCCCGCGTCGGTCGTGTGGCAACTTCAAGCACAGCTGCCGGACATCGTGGTGCACGACAGAGCGAACGGCGACATCCCCACCACGCTGGCGATAAAAACGAACGGTTCGGTCGACCTGGTCCGAAGTACAGCAAACCTGAGCGCGCTCTCCCTCGATGTCTGGGACACGATCCACCTCAAAGCGAACGGCCGCTTCGCGAAGATCATGGCCAAAGATCTCTACAGCGATGCAAAGGTGGAGATCGCGCCACTCGAGCTGACGAAGCTCCTCGAACGTGTACCGCAGGAGCTGCTCGAGAAATACGCGCCCGATTTGAGCGCCTCGGGCAAGATCGGGATGTCGGCGCGGATCAAAGGAGATCTGCCGGAGAATTTCGCGAAGATCGATCTCGGTGCACCTCCGCTCGAAGCGGGCCTGCGCATGAGCTTCGACTCGCTCTCCGCCAAGCTGCCGAAGTCGAACGTCGACTTCGAGAACATGAACGGCACCGTCACCGCCGAAATCGGCCGCGGAAAGAGCGAGCTGCTCACTGATCTTTCGATCAGTCGCGTGATCCTGGCGAGCGGCACCCAAGCGCGACCGATCGAAGGACTGACTTTCCAAAGCCGGGCAGGGCTCCGCGGAGAGCTCTGGGAGCTGCAGACGAACCTCGACGCGAGCGGAAAAGAGCCGGCGAGCTTCGACATCGATCTCGCTTACGAAAAAAGAAGCGATCTCACGCTGCGTCGCTTCGACGTCCGTCTGCCTGCCGCGGGCATCGAATTCGACATGAGCGGCCGGCTCGCGCGCCGTGCCTTCGGTGTGTTGCGGCCCGAGCTGGCGATGAAGACGCGGATCAATCTCGATCGTTTCGCCAGCGTGTTCCCCGAAGCGAACGCGGCGCACGGAATTTTCGCGGCGAACCTCGAGGTGCTCTCGCCGCTCGACACGCGCGTCGACATCTACGGCCTGCTCGAAGTCGACAACTTCTCGTACGCGAAGGGTACCCTCGCAGTGGACGGCGCGACCGGCCGCATTCCGATCGATCAACGTTTGGTGCTCGCCCAGCCGATCATGCGCGAGCTGATCGCCAGCGCAGAAGGTGTGCTCGGCGACGATCTCGAACGCCGCCTCGAAGAGCTGGGCAACGACTTTCGCGCCGCGAAGATGGTGCTCGATCGCCAAGACATCTTGCTCGAAGCACCGCGCGCCGCGGATTACCAACCGCTGCGCCCCTATTACGCCGAGAAAGGCGCGCGCCTCTCCATCGCTTCGGTGAAGAGCGGAGGGGAGACGATCAAGAACATCGTGCTCGACGGTTTGTGGCACTCCGGCGTGCTCCGCGCGGATCGTTTCGCGGCTCAACTTTGGGACGGCGACATCCTCGGCGACCTCGCTGTCCAAGTGACCAGTGATCTCAACGGCCGCCTGCGCATGCGCGGCACGTTCACCAACCTGAACCTCGACCTGCCTTACGCGCAGGCGAAGGACATTCCACCGGTCACCGATCCCGACGAAAAAGAAGAATACGAGATCGCGGGTACGATCGACCTGCGCGTCGAGCTCCGCGAACGTTCGATCACGCTGAAGCTCGATCTCACCAAGCTGAAGAAGCCGACGCTGGATCGCCTCTTCGGCTATCTCGATCCGAAGAACGAAAAGCCGTCCATGGACTCCGCGAAATTTGCGCTCAAGCTCTCCGAAGTATTCGGCCTCCAGCCGACCGCGGGCCAGTTCACCATCGCGCGCAACATCGTCAGCATGAACGTCGATTTTCGGCGCGTGTGGATCCCGGAGCACTGGGCGCTGAAGGTCTTCGCGCCCGCCCGTTTCGTGGCGATTCCGCTGTTCGGCTCGATGATCGTCGGGAACGTGAACGGCGCGCTCCCGAAGAGCTCCATCGGTGCCTTTATCGAGCCGGAATTCGACAAGCTCGGGCTCGATGCGATGCTCTCGCAATACCTCGGAGGCAGGGTCATCGCCGAGGATCTGACCGAACGTCCGGAGATCCGTACCGCATCTCCGTGACAAACAGGCGGGCCATGGACCATCATCGTGCGCTGAGTGAAGCCGATCCTCTTCCGCATCTTCGATTACGGCGTCTCCAGCTTCGCGGTGATGATGACGCTCGGCTATATCGCGTCGCTCATCGTTCTCTTCAAGCTCGCGCCGAAGGTGAAGACTGAAGACCGCGGCGCGCTGACTCGCCCGCAAGTTTGGGATCTCTTCATCGTCATGCTGGTCTCTTCGGTGATCGGCTCGAAGATCGGTCACATGTTGTTCGAGGCACCTGGCCATAAGACCGAAGCTGGCCAACCGATCAACTCGCTGTGGGAGCTGCTCAAAGAAGATCCGTTGCATTGGATGCGCCTCGGCGAAGGCGGCTACGTCTGGTACGGCGGGATGATCACCGCGCTCTTGACGGCGATCTTCTATTTCCGCCGCCGCCCGCATCTTCGCGCGTGGCTCTACGCGGACGCGTTCGCGCCGGCGATCATGATCGGCGCGGTGTTCGGGCGCATGGGCTGTTTTCTCGCCGGTTGTTGTCACGGCGTACCGACGACCGCTCCTTGGGGCATGGTCTTCAAAAGTGCAGGTCCAATGCCCGTCCATCCGACGCAGCTCTATGACGCGACCATCGCGCTGGTGCTCGGCTCGATCCTCTTGTGGCGCTTCGGCAAACGGCGCTTCGACGGGCAAAATATCGCGTTGCTCCTGATGACCTATCCGGTGTTGCGCTCGCTCACCGAGATCTTTCGCGGTGACATGGAGCGCGGCACCTTTGGCCCTCTCTCGACCTCGCAGCTGCTCTCGATTCCGCTGTTCGCGGCCGGGGTGTTTTTGTGGGTGCGACTTTCAAAGATGAGCACCCGCGAGCTAACATTCCCGGCGAGTGAGCCAACACGATCCTGAAGGTGATCCGACGACTCCGCACGCGCGGGCGTCGAAGGGCTCGGGGATCGTCTCCGGCGAAGCGCGTCCCCCGGATGAACACACGCGTCGGGTCGAAGCGTTCAAGAGACAACAAGAGCAGCAGACCAAGGTGAAGGTGCACGAGGACGCGCCGATCGAAGTGGTGCAGGTCCCCGTCGCGACGTTGGGCGGTTCGAGCCCCGCGGAGATGGATCGCCTGCGCAAACAAAAACGCCGCGAGCGGGATCGCCGTGCGGAACGGATGGCGCTCGGTGCCGTGTTGCTGGTGTTCATCTCCATCGGCACCGGCGGATATTTTTTGACGCGCGACATGAAAGACGAAGTGCCGGTTCCGCCGACCCCAGATGAGATCGCGCAGGCCCGTACCAAGGCGCTCGAGAAAAAAGCGGCGCTGCAAAAGGCGCATACTTCGAAGTTGGTGGAGACCTCGGATCTGCCGGCGCTCCGCATGATGTCGACGCGCGGGCTGACGGTCGCGGCGGAAGGTCTGCCGGAAGTTTCCGCGAACGTGCAGTCGAGCGAAGCCGGTGTGCTCGCAGCGATCGAGACCTGTCGGTTCGCGTACGGCGTCTGGGAATTTTCGCCGAACAAACGTTTTCGTTTTCTCACCACCTGCGAAGCGAAAGAGGGCCAAGTTCTGGTCGGCGCGTATCAGGTGAGCGGCACGACGGTCACCCTGTCCACCCTGATCGATGGACCAGGTCAGCTCACGTCGACTTTCGAGCTCGAGAAACCTTCGCGCATGATCACCCACGCGATCTACGGCGGCATTTTGCTCGAGGTGAATCAGAGCATCACTACGCTCCGCGAAGGGATGGAAGGCGAAGCATTCCGCGCGACCTTCGAGCCGCGCAACACGCTCAATCCGCCGGGCGCGAAGCCGAAAAAAGAATCACTCTTCGACGCGCTCCAACAACAGCAGCAGCAGCCGGCACAACAACCGATCGCCGAATGATCAGGAAATGCGGCGGCCGATCTGCACCAAATTGTCCGGCTCTTCCGGACGGCCGTCCCGACGTTTGAAGCGATAACCGCAGCCCTTCAACACCATCGGTTTGCCGACCAACGGCAGCTCCGGATAGGTGCGGCAGAACATGGGCCGCGTGCGATATTCGCCGCAACGTCCGTCGGGCAAGAGGGCGTGGCAGCCGAGCACGCGCGCCATCAATCCTTCTTCGATCTCCCAAGTGTAGCCGCGATCGAAGAACGAATAAAAACGCGTCAGCTTCCACAAAACGAGCTTCCCGACGAAAGGATGTCGATCGAGGAACGGCGACCATTCGAGCAACACGTGATGGCAACAGGCGCCGCGCATATCGCAGCCGTGGTCGATGACGTATTCGGTGCGCAGCAAGAACGCACCGAACCGCCGGCCGAGGTTCATGATGGCGATGAGGACGCCGACGAGCTCGCGCAAAATGCGGCGCACGAAGCGATGGACCAACCCACGTTTTGGAGGATCGGGCTGTGCGCCCATGAACGCGCGGGGAAGCTCGCTCTCCGCGCCCAGCTTGCTCAACGCGACACCATCCTCATTCGAACAAGTCGAAGTGCATCGTGGCGACGAGCTGCGGAGAGATGAACGTCGAGCTCGGGCCGCGTCCGTTACACACGGCGCTTTCTTTCGCCATGCGGCCGTTGTTGTCGCCGCTGGTGATCTGCCGAGCGCTGTCGTCCAAACAACGGCCGACGTCGTCTTTGTAGCTCGTGTAAACGAAGTCGCCGAACGTCGGCAGGCCGATATTGAGCTTCGCGCCGACGGACAAGAAGTCCATCACTTTGTAATCGAGCTGCACGTCGAGGTTCATGCCGAAGCCGTTGTACGCGAACTCTTTGCCGACGATCGTGTAACCGAAGAGCACGCCGAACGAGAGGTCGAGCGGAACGTCGAGCTTGAGATCGGCGAGCGCCAACAGATCGAAGACGTAGAGGCGCAAACCGCCACCGGCCAAACCGCCGCCGCCGGTGTCGCTGCCGATGTCCCAACCGTTGCCGATGATCCCACCTTCGATCGCCGCGCCGAACAACGAGTATCCGAGCCGGATGTCCGCTGCGATTCCGCCTTTGGCGCAGCAGCGTGACGAATCTGTCTCCGGAAGATCAGGCCCGTTCGGAAGCTCTTCCGTGACGAGCTCGCTGCCTCCGTACTGCCCATAGCCGAGCCCGAATTGCAGGTAGAGCCCGCCGATCGCAAACGCGGGAGCTGCGGGCGCGAGGAGAACGCCGGTGAGGATCAATCGAGCAATAATCGACCGCATGAGTCACGCGGACTCTATGGTAGAGTTGCAAGCGACTCAAGCGCGTGGCGATGGTCACGACGCTGTGAAGTACGACATGGCCGACGCTGATAATTCGAAGACCGTTTTCATCCTGGCCGACGGTACCGGTGAAACAGCGGAAAAAGTCGCGACCGCGGCGCTGACGCAGTTCCGCGGGATCGACCTCCACACCTCCTCGTTTACGCGCGTACGCTCCAAGATCGAGATCCGCGAGGTCATGGAGCGGGCCGCGCGTGAGAGTGCCTTCGTCGTTTACACGGTGATCGATCCCGAACACCGCGACCACATCCAGATGTTGTCGCAGGAGCTCTCGGTCGAGGTCGCGGACCTGATCGGTGGCCTGGTCTTGCGGCTCGCCTCCTATCTGAACGCGCAGCCGCTGTTCGCGCCGGGCATCCAGCATCAGCTCGACGCGGATTATTTCCGCCGCATCGAAGCGGTGGAGTTCGCGGTGAAGAGCGACGACGGCCAGTCGCTCCAGAATCTGCATCGCGCGGACATGGTGCTGATCGGCCTCTCGCGGACCTCGAAGACGCCGCTTTCGATGTATCTCGCGCACAAAGGTTATCGCGTGGCGAACATGCCGCTGGTCCCGGAGATCCCGCCGCCGCGCGAGCTCTACGAGATCGATCAAGAGAAGATCTACGCGTTGATCATCGACCTCAACTCGCTCTCCCGCGTGCGCCACGAACGCCTGAAGCAGCTCGGCCTTCCGCCCGACGCCGAATACGCAGCCCGCGAAAACATCGCGCGTGAATTGCGCTGGTGCCGTGAGTTCTACGCGCGCCATCCCACGTGGCCGGTGGTCGACACCTCGGGTCGCGCCGTCGAAGAGACCGCAGCCGAGATGGTCCGCATCAAGAACGAGCGCGAAACGCGCCTCGGCAAGACTTAGAACGCTTTTTCCACGTAAGACGCGCGCGCAAATTTCCACGCGTCCTCGTGTTTCTCGAGGTCGATGGTGAACACCAAACGTGAGGCGTTCGTCGGGACCACGTCCTCGATGTTCTTCACTTCATTGCCCTTGGCGATCAATGTGTCGAGCTCGGCGACTGCGCGCGCGCCGTCTACCTTCACCGTGAGCTCGCGTTCGAAGCCGCGGATCCAACCCTGGCCCATGAAGTAGCCGAGCAAGATCCGCCGGCAATCTTCGAGCGTGGCGTCTCGCGGTCCGCGAAAAGAAGGCAACGCCGCTTCGAGCACATCGCCGACGTTCTTTTCATTGGCGGCCGAGAGCGCCGCGCGGACCACTTCCTTGACGCGGTCTTCTTCCGACGTCTTCTTGCAAGCGAGATTGAGGCTACTGATCGAAAGGACAGTGATCGAGAGGACAGCGAGCGTGAAGCGAGAGGTCGCCATCCTCGATCAACCGCTAAGGGCGTGAGCTTATTCGCCGGCCCCGCCGCCGCCGCTGACGACGGACGCGAGGTACTCTTCCTTCTTCTTCTTCCAGTCCGCCACGGCCTTGTCGGCTTCGGCCTTCGGCGCGCCCTTGTCGACGCCCTCGAACGCAGCGATCACCATGTCGTAGAAGCGCACCATCTGCGGTACCGGGCGAGTCAATTTTTTGTAGCCGGTCTCCGCTTCCGTATACGCGTTGCTCGCGCCCTGGATGTTGAAGTTCCACAGCTCGACGTTCGCCATGTACGCGCTCGCGTCCGGATAACTCGCGCGCTTCTCGAAGACCGCGGAGAACGCTTCGCCGACCGCCTCCAAGTTGGCTTTCTTGTCCTTCGCCTTCTCCTCGAGGAACGTCGCTTTCGCGAGGCCCAACAAGATCGCCGCATCGTCACCGAGGTCCGCCGCTTTGGTGAACGCCGCCTTCGCATCCTCGATCTTGCCCTTCGCGAGGTAGTGCTCGCCGCGCATAATCTCGAACTCGGGTCCGATCTGATTCGCCGGCGTCGCCGCCTGCAGCTCGTCGATCAGCGGGAGGGCTGCGTCGTCCTTCTTCTCGGTCAAGAGCTTGATGAGGTCGAGCTTGATGCCGCGGTACTCGGGCTTCAGCTTCACGGCTTCCTGATAGACCGCGATCGCCTCCGCGTCCTTCTTGGCCGCGATCAGGGCGCGTGCCTTCAGATCATAATAGGGCGCGTAGGTCTTATCTTTGCCGATCGCTTCTTCGGCCTTCTCGAGCGCGCCCGCCGCATTGCCCGATGCGAGCGCGAGCTCACCATGCGCCCAGATCAGGTGGTTCTGCGCCTTCGGACCGACCTTGTCCTTCTTCGCTTCCGCGTCCTGAATGTTCTTCGCCGGGTCCGTGATGTTTCCGTAGTTCTTCGCCTGCAGCGCCGCGATCCACGGGAGCCCGATGTCGTGCGTCGGGTTCATCGCTTGGCCGAGCGCCATTCGCAGGTGGCGAACCGCCGCGCGCTCTTCACCGTTACGATGAGCGACCTCGGCCAACGTCAGCGCGAAACGAACCGCGTTGAAGTCGGTGTCGAGCGCGGCACGCACAAGCTGATTCGCTTGAGTATAATTGCCTTGCTCGAGATAGGACCAACCGAGCGCGTGCGCGAGCTTCGAGCTGGCCACGTCTTTCTCGAGCAGCGCTTTGATCTCCGTCTCCGCCGCCGCCGCCTGACCCGAAGTGATCTTCAGGTATGCGCCGAGCGCGTGCGCGTTCGGATTCTCCGAAGAGCCCAGCTGCCGCGCATATTCTTCGGCCTGAGCGCGCGTCGAGAGACCGTGCTGTGATTGATAGAAGTACGACTCGCCGAGACCGACCACGCCGCGCTCGTTGTCGCTGTCGAGCTCGAGGATCTGTTTGTACAGCTCCTCGGACTCTTTCAACGAAACGAGATCGTCCTTCTCGAGCTTGTCGGCCGCGTCCGCTGAAAGCTTCGCGACCTCACCCTTCGTGACGATCATCTTTCGATAAAAGAACATGCCGCCACCGAGCAGCACGCCGATGATCAGAATGTCGCGCATGAATCTCGCGAACGAGGTCGGGCGGCGAGAAATCTGCGGCTCCTCGCCAGCATCGGTTGCATTGCCGGCTGCGCCGTTTTTCATCGCCTGCTTCGAGCCCACCTCGGGCTCCGTCGCTTTGACCTGCTCTTGGGCCATTAATTTCCTCCGCGTGTCGCGTGCAAAACCCTTGAGAAAACCCCAGGATTTTCGCGTTGCTATCAATGGCTACGCGGCTGTGTCAAGCCGTCTTCGCGTGCTAGGCTGTTCCGCAGCCGTGAGCCGACGCGAGAGCCGCAACATCAACCTCTCTTGTTCCTTCTGCGGAAAGAGCCAGCGCGAGGTCAAGAAACTGATAGCCGGGCCCACGGTCTATATATGCGACGAGTGCATTCGGCTCTGTAACGACATTATTGCCGAGGAGAAGCTGAAGGATCACTCGCTCGGACCGAAGGAAGCGATCCCGGCTCCCACCGAGATCAAAACGTTCCTCGACGAGTACGTGATCGGCCAAGAGCGTGCGAAAAAGATCCTCTCGGTCGCGGTGTACAACCATTACAAGCGCGTCGGGCTCCGCGAGCACGGCGAGCAGATCGAGCTTCAGAAATCCAACATTTTGATGATCGGTCCGACGGGGACCGGCAAGACGCTGCTCGCCCAATCGCTCGCGAAGTACCTCAAAGTTCCCTTCACGGTGGCCGACGCGACGACGCTGACGGAAGCGGGCTATGTCGGTGAAGACGTCGAGTCGATCATCCAAAACCTGTTGGTCGCAGCCGACAACGACATCGAGCGCGCGCAAAAAGGCATCGTCTACATCGACGAAATCGACAAGATCGCTCGAAAGGGCGACTCGCCTTCCGCCACCCGCGACGTCTCCGGCGAAGGCGTGCAGCAGGGCCTCCTGAAAATTCTCGAAGGCACCAAGTGCAGCGTCGCGCCCCGCGGAACGAAGAAATATTCGCAGCAGGAGTATGTGCAGGTCGACACCACGCACATCTTGTTCATCTGTGGCGGTGCGTTCGTCGGCGTCGATCAGATCATCGGCCGCCGCGTCGGCAAGAGCGGCATCGGTTTCGGCGCGACGATCGAAACGAAAGAGAACAAGCCGATCGGCCAAATGCTCGAGAAGGTGGAAGCGGAAGATCTCGTCAAATTCGGCCTGATTCCGGAGTTCGTCGGACGTTTGCCCATCTTGGCGACGCTCCACGATCTCACCGAAGAAGATCTGATCACCATCCTCACGCGGCCGCGGAACGCGCTCACCAAGCAGTATCAGAAGCTGTTCACCATGGAAGATGTGAAGCTGAGCTTCACCAAGGCGTCCCTGACTGCCGTGGCCAAAGAAGCGATCCGCCGCGAGGCCGGAGCGCGAGGCATGCGCTCCATTCTCGAATCGCAGATGCTCGACATCATGTACGAGGTCCCGTTCTTACCGGGCGTCAAAGAGTGTCGCATCACCAAAGAAGTAATCGAGAAGAGCGAGCCGCCGCTCCTCACCTACGAAGAAGATCAAAAAGCGTCTTAGGAGCCCGGTCACTCCGAAGTCGACGACGCGACTCCGCGAGCGATCAACTTCGCGACTTCTTCCTCCGCGACCGCTGCACGCCGCGCTTCATCACAAGCAATTCGCAAACGCGCCCGCACTTCTTCGACCCGTTCGGCCGCGCCGCCCGCCGAAGCATCGAGCAGGGCGAGATGGGCCGCGCGAAGCTCGAGCACCATGTGTTTGCCGCGCGTCTGAATCTCATCGCGACGCCGGCGTAATTTATCGCGCGCATCGCGCACCGCGATCAGCCGCTCGATTGTCCCTTCGGCCAGGTGCCGAGCTTCTGGATCCTCACGAGCCTCCCGGAGCCGATCATCCGCCACGGTGAGCTGCTCGCCGAGCTTGGCGTCGTCGATCTCGGCGAGCGCCTCCCCAATCCGCGCTTCATTTTGCAGCTCGCGTGCGAGCTCTCGGATCAACGTCTCGGCTGTCTCGCTGATACGGGCGTCCTGCGCCACCTCCAGGATCTTGGGACGCAGCGAGAGCGCCTCCTCCATCAATGGAGCCGCGATCCGCTCCATGGCGCGGAGCTCACTCGCAGAGATCGGCTCGCTGCCCGTACGAGGCGGCGCGAGCTGCGGCCGATTTGCGAGCGCGCGGCGGAGCCCCCAAATCGCCAGCGCGACCAGCGCGAGCCCAAAAAGAATGCGCAACACCAACAAGCTTCACTCTCCGGTGCCTAAGAAGAAACGCCGCCAGGCCGCCATACTCCCGAACTTCTGCAGAAACGTGGGATCGCTCGAGTTGAGCTGGATCGTTCCGAGCTTGAAGTTCTGCGCGGCTTGGATCGCCGAAAAAGTTCGTCCCGCCGAAGAAGCGAGCGCCGCCGACTTCAGCTTTTCGCCGAGCGCTTCCGCCTTCGCCTCCGCGAGATCACCTTCGGCTTCGGCCGTCGCATAAAACGAATCACCTTCGGCGCGACGTTTTTTGTCGTACTGCAGCGCCTCCGCGTGGATCGTCGCGATCTCCAATTCGTAGGTCGTCTTCAGCGATTCGATCTTCTCGTTCCACTCCGCACGTTTCAGCGCGATCTTTTTCAAGATCGTCTTCTCGTAAGTCTCGGTCTCTTGAATGGCGACCGACTCCAAACGCCGCGCTTCATCGAGGCGCCCTTGCACCACGTAGTTCTGTTTGTCCTGAAGCTTCTGTTCGTACTCCGGGCGGAAACGGATCGCGCGGATCACCACGCTGTCCGCGACGATGTGGTACTGCGCCAGCGCCGCGTTCAACTTCGGCAGGATGGAGGCCGCGCTCGCCTGCCGCTTTTCCGTGTTTTGCACGTCGAGGTTGGTCAGCTCCGCCAATCCTTCACGCAGCGCGCCGGTCGCGGTCGACTGCACCTTCTGCGGATAACTGTCGACGAAACCTTCGCGAATGATCCTCCACGCGCTGTCTTTCTTGATGCGCCAAGGAATCGTCACGTCGACGAACAGAACGTTGTTCTCTTTGGTGCGCACTTCCAACGTCGGCGCGTCGGCATCCGCGTCGTCCGAGTTGAAGCTGAGGTAACGCAGCGTTCGCGGCAGCCGGTAGAACGACTGCAACACCGGCATACAGAAGTGGTACCCGGTTCCGTAGTCCTGCTCGACGATACCGCCCGACAAGGAGCGCCGCACGCCGATCTCCCAAGGCTCGATGCGATCGAGGAAGAGCTTCGGGATCATCCACAACACGAGAAAAACAATACAAACGATGTTGATGATCTTTTTCATCGCTCGCCTCCTTCGACGTGGCGGATGTCGATCGTCGACGCCGGACGCGTCAGCGGCGTAGCCGACACTTTTTCCAGCTGCGGGAACACGAATTCAGCGATCACTTTGTTGAGCACGTCCGGTCCCTGCGCACCGACCGCGCTGATCTTCGCCACCAGACCTTCCGCTTCTTTGCGGTAGGCGACCTCGTTCGCTTTGCCGCGCGTTAGCTTCTCATCGCGATAGGCCGCGCCCGAAGATTGCCGTTCGATGAAGTGTTTGTCGGCGTCGCGCCGCACGGCGATCAGCCTGTTCGAGGCCTCCTTCTTCTGCGACTCGAGATCACCGATCAAGGTTTGATACTCGATGTTCTTTTCTTGCTCGATCTCCTGAATTTTCAGGCCTTCTTCTTGTTCGAGCCGGTGCCGCTTCTCCTCTTGCACCTCGACCTCTTGCTCCGCGCCTTGTCGATCTTCGATCGCCTTTTCGACACGTTCATCGAACTTCGGTTTCGGCGTCACGATCTGCGTGATCTCCACGCCGTAACGTTCGAGACGTTCATTGAGCCGCGTTTTCGAGTCGGTGGTCGCCGCGCCGTAGGTCGTCGGATTGGCGATCTCCAGGAAGCTGTATTTCCCGAACTCATCGCGCAAAATTTCGCGCGTGTGGGTCGCCAAGAGATGTTTTTTGAACTCGTCGTCCGGCCCCGAGGTTTCGATGACCTTCGCCGCTTCGGCCGCGATCAATTGGTAGTGCACTTCGAGCCGGTCGAAGAAGAAGTTCGAGCCGTCGTTCGCGCGCACCGTCAGCGACTTCGCCGTGTTCGCCGTTCCTGCGTATCCACGTTTGTTCGTCTGCGACGCTTCGTTGGCCATGATGAAGACCTGCGGGCGGCGCTCCAACTTATGGATCGACTGCAAGCCTGGGATGAACGATTTCACGCCTTGATCGACGATCGTCCGCGCCGGATCGCCGAACAACGCGATCCCGGTGTTGTTGTAGACCACCGCCGCTTCACCCGGCTCGATCTCCACACAGCCACCTGATCCAAGGACCAGCTCGCCGAAAATGATCAATCCGGTGGCGGCGACCAACACGACGGTCGCGTTCAGCCGAAACGGAATGTTCAGCTTCGGCATCTCGAATTTTAATTTTTTCCCAGGCTCGGCCATCTCAGCCGTAACAAGTACTAGAAATAGAAGCGCACGCCGAGGCCCGCATCGACGAGCGCGCGTGTGCGCGGGAGAATGCCGAGTCCCGGCGCGACCTCTAAGAAGATCTCCAGCGGCACGCCGTTGAAATGAAAGGCGAGCCCGAGCGGAATACGGATGCCGAGCAAAGCGTCGTCTGATTCCGCGACGCCAAGCCGTCCGCCCACGCCCACATAGGGCACGAGCTTTCCCGCGCGTTCGATCGGCGGAATCACACCGAGCACATGGAAAAGATAGTCGACGATCACCACCAAACGATCGTGACGCGTCAGCGCGTAGCCGAGGTGCATCTGCACCGCGCTCGACGAGGAGAGAAACAACTTCGCGGTGAGCGCGCTCGGATCACCGAGCACGATGCCGATCCCGAAGCGCCCTCCGCGAGGTCCGCTGGATGACGACGAAGAAGAGCTCTCCTCTTCCTCGATGACATCTTCGAGCGCGAGAGCGGGATCTGCAGTGGCAAGACAGAGAGCGGTCGCGACAATGTATGCGAACCGCATAAGTTGGGTCCTTTCTCACAAAGGACCCGGATGACCCCACGGAGACTCGAACTCCGGTTTGCGGCGTGAGAGGCCGCCGTCCTAGACCGCTAGACGATGGGGCCGGTCAAAAAGCGAAACGAACCCAACAGCAAAACGCACAACTATACAACTACAAATCTACATTCGAACATTGGGGTACAAGGACTCGAACCTTGATTAACGGAGCCAGAACCCGGTGTCCTGCCAATTGGACGATACCCCAGCGCTAATCGCCTACTTCACTCGCCTCCGCCAACTCTTACCGCTTCTCAGGCTCTGCCGCGATAACGAAGATAAAAATATCTCCGTTGGTCTCGTAGATGTTGATCCCTTCCCACGTCCGCTTCGGCAGGGTGTTGGCGATATAGATCGCCTTCACTTTCGGCGGTGTAGCGACCGTGCGCCACACAATCCCCGGTTTCCCACCGTAAACGTTCCGATAAAAACGGACCGTCTTCTCCCAATCCTCAGCGCTCCGAAAGCGCCCCTCGCTCACCTTCTTCGCGGCGTCGTCGACGACGGCACCGTGCACCTTGATCGCGGCCTCCGCGTTGCCGCTCGGAAGAATGCTTCCGAATGCCAGCGCTGCGGAGAAAGCCATCCAGCGCACCGGCACGTGATTAAGAAACGCGCGCATCGCTGTCAAGAAGAAGAGCTCAGGATCTCCACGCGGCGCTGGATCGCCAAGAGATCCATGCTGAGCGCGATCAGCGCGTGAAGCAGCCAACAGTACCAAAACGAACGTGCGCGCAGGGCGAACAGGCCGAGCGCGATTCCCGCGATCACCGAACCGATCCCTTCGGGCAAAGGCTTCCCGGCGTGGAGCAGCGCGAACGGGATGTTCGCCGCGAGGACCCCGTTGATGCCCAGCCGGTCATACAGGCCGAACGTCATGTAGCCGCGAAAAAACAGCTCCCAACCGATGAAGTACGTCACGTACAAGAGCTCGTAGCCCAAGAACCAAGCGAGAAAATCGGGGTGCTCCTTTTTTCCCGAGAAAAATTCCGCCGCCTGTGCGCCGAGCTGATCGTTCAGCGGATAGTAGGTGGCGAACGCCTCCGAGCGGCTGGCGACGGCGACGATCGGGAACATCACGCCGAACAAGATCGCGGTCCACTTCAGCCCGAAGCGCACGTCGCCGAGGCCCAACCCAAAATCACGAGGCCGCGCGTAACGGAGCGTGAGGGCGATCGGAACAACGCCGAGCATGAAAAAACAGGAGAGGAACCAATAAAAATCGCCCAGCACCGTCAGCCGCGGATGCGAGCGCAGCTCCGCCGGAGCGAGCGTCCCCTCAAAGAAGGTGCTGTTGCCGTATTTCTTGAACACCAACAGCATCACTGCAGAAACGAGCATGATGACAGTCACGCGCGCATCGAAGCCGCGTGTGACGGGGACCCATTCCGCGAGCGATGACGCGAGCCTGTCTCGAATCGATCGCGGGGATTCCTCCGACTCTGTCACCGCGCCGCTATAGCAAACACCGCGGCGCTTGTCCTGGCACCACTGCAGTAGTGCTAAACTCCTCTCAAATGGGTCGCTCCTTCCTTGTCCCCGTGTCTGCTTTCGCGTTCGTCCTCGCGCCTGCGCTCGCCGTCGCTACCGTGATGGTGCCGCTGACGATCGAAGACATGACGGCTCAGTCCGCATGTATCGTTCGCGGCAAAGTGCTCGAGAGCCGCGCGTCTTGGGACAAGGCGCACCAGCGCATCTACACATTCACCGAGATCGAAGTGCTCGACACGCTCCACTCGGCGAGCGCGGTCCCGCAGAAGATCGTCGTGAAGACGCTCGGCGGCGAAGTTGGTGAGATCGGCATGCGCGTCTCCGGTACGGAAAAGTTCGAGGCTCAAGAAGAAGTGGTGATCTTCTTGCGCAAAGATCCGGTGGAAGCCGCCAACTTCCAAACGATCGGCATGAGCCAAGGAAAGCTGCGCGTCGAGCGCGATGCGAAGGGCAAGATCGAGCTGATCCCGAGCCATGAAGGCTTGGCTTTCGCGCGCCCCGATGAGACGGGCTCGATGAAGATCAACGACGCGTCGGCGCCGGCGCGCATCTCCTTCGACGATCTGAAGACGCGCGTCAAAGTTGCGCTCGCCAACAAGGTACCTGTCCAAACGACCAGTCCGGTCACGCAGCCCAATCTCGGCGCGCAGCCGAACGGACCCGCGGTCCAGACGCGTTGAGGCTGCATCAATCGATACCGGCGCTGCTCTGTGTGGCCCTGCCGCTCAGCGCCGAGGCTTACGAGCGCGCCAAAGCAGAGAGCGGCGCCGCGCTTCACTACGACGCCGACACGCTCGACTACGACGTCGTGTTTGGGCCCGAAACCCAGGCGTTTTCTTCGGACACGCGAGAAGCGTTCGATGTTTGGGGCCACGCGATGCGCGGGCATTTCGTGCCGCGTTACCTTGGTCCCGCAGCCGCATCCGATCCCAGCGATCGCCGCTCCACTGTGGAGCTGGTGACGCGTTTCGACTTCGACAACGCCGAGACGACGATCGCCCATACGTTCCTTTTCTACGACACGATCAGCGGTCTCATCATCGACGCAGACATCACGCTGAACGGAGAACACTTTCATTTTTCGCGCACCGGTGAACAGGGCGCCTTCGATCAGCAGAGCGTCATCGTGCACGAGATCGGACATGCGCTCGGTCTGGCGCATACCTGCGGCGTTCCGGGCACGAAACACCCCTCCTGTTTCGGCCTTCCCATCGAAGATACGGAAGAGGTGCTCGGTGCGATCATGTCGCCTTCGCTCTCCGTCAACAGAATGAAACGCGCGCTCAGAAGAGACGACGTGGAGGGCATCGAAGACGTCTTCGCCGTGTCCAGCACCCGTACTGTCCCAAAGTTCAGCGTCATCCAGCAGGATTGCGAGCTGCCCGACTCCCCAACGATGTTTCAGGGCGACAATTTTTTGCCGGAATTCCAGATCTACGTGCGTGAGGTCGGCGGTGCGATGTACACCAGCACCACGGCGACAATTGCCTCGGTCGATCGGATCGATCTCTATTCACGGCTGCCCGAAAATGCGGATCTGTTGATCATCGATCCGAAGACGCGCGCATATCATTCTTCGATTTCCCCTCCTGTCGTGTGTGAGCTCGAACCGTTCACTTTTCCCAAGGATGAAAATTGTGCGTGTTCGGATATAAATGCAGGAGGTCGACAATTTCCGTTCTATCTGCCGATGATCATCTTGATGGCTCTTCTCGCAGCCCGGCGGGCGCGTCTCGTTTTGTTCCTCGTCGCCATTCTGCTTCCTGCAGAAGCGTGGGCTTACAAGTGTAGCCGCGTCTCCGCGAACGTCGGCCCGTCTCTGTTTTGGGACACGCGCACGATTCCGTGGGTCGCGCACGCCACGTTGACCACCGACATGCCGAACGACACCGCGCTCGAGCAGCTCCGTCTCAGCTTCTCGGCTTGGCAAGACGTCGACTGTTCCGACATGGAGCTCCCATTCATGGGCCAGATGGGCGGCTTGCGCGCGGGTTATGTCGACGGTGGCCCGAATCAAAACGTGGTCCTCTTCTTCGAGAACGCCTGGCCCTACGATCGCGGCGTCATCGCGGTGACCACGAACGCTTACGAAACACGCAGCGGCCGCGTGCTCGACTCCGACATCGAGATCAACGGCGAACAATTCACCTTCGTCGTCGGCGACGACAGCTGTCGCGAAAATCAGGGCGAAATGGATCTGCGCAACGCGATCACCCACGAGGTCGGCCACGTGCTCGGCCTCGACCATCCGCCGATCGCCATGCGGTACGCGGGCACCACGATGTACGCCAGCGCTCCGCCCTGCGAGATCGAAAAACGATCGCTCGCGGACGACGACATCGAAGGTTTGTGCACCATCTATCCCTTGGAAATGGAGACACACCAATGTTATCCGCCCGACGGTCCGAGCTTCGTCGTCGTCGAACAAGACGACGGCTTCGGCGGATGCCGCGCCGCCGGCACAGGCGATAGTTGGGCGCTTTATTTCGCCGCGCTCGTAATATTCGCAATATTGCGTCGCAGAGCTTGAGTGCGTGACCACGTAAGTAAGCCGTAAGCGACGATCACCGGCGCACAGCGATACCTTCTCCGAAGACAACAGAGCTTCGGCTCGGAAAGGTTCATTATGCTCGGAGATCTCATCAAGAAGGCCGTCGGCGCCGCAACCACCCTGGCGAAGGGTCATCCGGTCCTCGCCGGCCTCGGTATCGGAGCGATGATCCTCCCGCGTCTGTTCGGAGGCGCCACCTCCCCGCAAGCGATGATGGGCGCGCAGGCGTCGATCGGCTCGCGGATTCCGCCTGGCGGTTTGCCCCCAACCGGCATGCCGCCGACGGGCTACTGATCTTTAGACCAGGTCGAAAGAGGAGGGGACAATGCTGCGCTCGGAACTGACGTCCGAATGGATCACGCGTGAGCTGGACGCGGTGTTCCTCGCGTACTCGAACGAAGAGGTCCAACGCGCGTTGCCTCTCCTCCTTTTGATGATGGCCCGCGAATTCGGCCTCGAGAAGCTCGAGCCGAAGCTGCGCACCGAGACGCTGCGGGTCTTGAATTACGCGGGCATCAAAGACGAGATGACGCCCGAAGAAACACAGCCGAGGATCGCGGCGTACATCGCGAGCTTGAATGTGAGCGAGACGATGCTCCGCGACATCAAGCGGGTCTTCGACGCGCACTACGAGGCGCTGACTGAGAGCCAAGCGGAGAAGTTCGGCAAGATGTTGCCGTTTCAGCGCAGCAAGACCGCACAAAAAGTGGGCGAGGCCCGGCCGCGAGATACGATCAACGGAGAAGATCTGCTGCGCCGCGAGACCCGGATGATCCGCCTCTAACGACTCTGCAATATCGACCTACTGCGCAGAAGCGACAGGCTGCGGATTCGCACACGAAGGATTTTTTCCTTCTTTGTGCGCCTGTTCATAAAGCGCCGTCGCCGCGCCCATACCTGCGCTCAGATCACCGATGCGGGTCCCGTGCGAGGGATGCGTCGACAAAAACTCCGGCGGTTGGCCTGCGCTCGCTGCATCCATATTTTTCCAGAGCTGCACGGCTTCGTTCGGATTGAAGCCGGCTTTGGCCATGAGCTCCAAACCGATCTTATCGGCTTCGGACTCCTGCGTGCGGCTGAACGGCAACAAAATACCAACCTGAGCACCGAGACCGATCAAACCCATCAACAGTTGGCGGCGTTCCGCCTTGGCAGGATCCGAGGTGGCCGCGAGGGCAGCTGCTAACGCGAGTCCACTTTCCGTAGCGATCGACTGCGACACACGTTCGTTTCCGTGCTCCGCGAGCACATGGGACACTTCATGGCCGATGACCGCTGCGAGCTGGTCCGGAGTTTTGGCGATCTTCAACATGCCGGTGTGGACGCCGATCTTTCCACCCGGAAGCGCGAAGGCGTTTGCGTCCTCACGCTCGAAAACGACGACCTCCCATTTATCGTTCGGGACGCCCGCTTTTTTCGCGAGGTCCGCGGGAATTACCGCGACGATCGAATCCGCGACACAGCGAACCATACCGACGGTGCGCGCATCAGCGGTCGATTTCATCTCTTGTTTCATCTGCGTGAAAGCTTCAGCGCCCATCGCGGACATCTGATCTTCGGGCATGAGCTGCAATTGTCGTCGGCCGGTGGGAGAGGTGGCGCAGCTCGCGGTAATAATAATAGTCGCGGCGATAATTAATTTACGCATAAATAAAAAACCTTTCAAGTTTCGCAAAATGCGGACTGCTTCTTCGGCAGACACCGCGAGCACAAATGATATTGATCGATGCGAGCCGCCTTTTTACACCAGCGGCACTCACCCTTTTCGCGTCCGTCGGTCTCGAAAAATGCGCGGAGAATACGTTTGAATCCGGTCCAATTTTGTCCGACCAGCTCTGCATCGCGAACCGGCGCTGCAGCCCGCAGCTTCACGCGTACTGTCGCGGCTGCACCGTGTTCTTTTCCTTCCAAGATTTCGACGAGCGCTCTGCGTTCGGCGGCGGTGAGGAGCACCATGGTCACCCCAGGCTCCATGGGACCTTTTGCAACAGCGGGTTCAACGGCGGCGTGAAGGAGGTCGAATTCGCGCATCGGCCCCGATGAGCTTCAAGCGATGTGCCATGGGTTGTAGCGCGAACTGAAAGCGCCCTATCGAGGCCGAAACGGAGGGATCGTGGCGCGAGGCCACGGGAGTTTCGTACGGACGCAGTGAGTCGTGATCAGGCTCGCCGAGTGGCACGTCGACTGCAGCTCCAGGCTCCGACCTTGGAGGATAGTATGAAAGAAAATAATAGTCTGGTGACCGCGATATTCAACACCCGCGCAGCGGCAGAAGGTGCGGTCGACGCGATCCTGCGCAACGGATACGGCCGTGAGGACATCAGTGTCGTCATGTCCGATTCTACCCGCGCCAAGCACTTCGCGTTGGAGAACGGGACACAGGCTTCGACGGGCGCCAGCGTAGGCGGCCTGGTCGGAGGTACAGTAGGCGCAGTATTGGCGGCGATCGCCGCGGTCGGAAGTAACCTGGTGATTCCGGGTATCGGGTTGGTCATCGCCGGTCCGATCGCCGCGGCGCTCGCAGGCCTAGGCGTCGGTGGAGCCGCGGGCGGTTTGGTCGGTGCCTTGGTCGGCGCCGGCATTCCCGAGCACCGCGCGAAAATCTACGAGAGTGGCCTTCAAAGCGGTGGAATCCTCCTCGGAGTTGCCGCGAAGAACGCAAAAGACGCCGAGATGTTGGAGAAAATTCTCCAGGGCTTCGGCGGCGACGGCATCACGAAGGAACGCATCGCGATTTAATTGATCGCAAAGCGTTTAAAAAAGGCGCCGGACGAACTATCCGGCGCCTTTTTTTTGTCCACGCGCCGCGAGCGTAAAAAAAAACGCCGGAGGAGAGCTCGAAATCTCCTCCGGCGCCGAGTTTTGACTAAGTTATTTAAACTATCCAAGCGATAAATCAGCCGGCCTTTTCGATGACGATTTCGACGCGGCGGTTATTCGCCCGGCCCTCAGGCGTCGTATTATCCGCAACCGGATTACCTTCGCCGAAGCCGATCGCATCCAAACGATCACGCTCCAGACCCTTGCGGATCAAGAAGCTGCGAACCGCTTCCGCGCGCGCTTCGGAGAGACGCTGATTCAACGAATCCGAACCCGACGAATCGGTGTGGCCTTCGATCATGATCTTTTGGCCAGCGGGCATGGTACGAATCGCATCCACCAACGCCACCAAACGATCTTCCGCGTTCTTCAACAGTACGGACTTACCGGTCGCGAACAGAACGCTACCGGTAATATTCAGCACGTAACCGCGTTCGCTCTCTTTCACTTCACCGATCTTCTCGAGCGCGATCAAAGCTTCACGCTCTTTGCGCTCCGCCTCGAGGCGAGCTGCACGCTCCGATTCGAGCTCGGAATTCGCGCCCGCGAGGGCCTCCTGAGTCGCACGCTGGTTCGCGGCTTTCGCCAGCTCCAACTGCTTCTCCGCTTCGCTGCGATCCTTCTGGGCGAGTACCAGAGAAGCTTCCGATTCGGCGCCTTGCGCGAGTCGCTCCGCGATATAAGCGAGATCGCGCGTGTCTTGTTCGTTTCCGTCGTCGTCGAATTCTTCTTCCGCGCGATCCAACGCCCGTTTCGCCGTCGCAAGCTGTGCCTTCGAGTGTTCCGCAGCCGGTCCGCTCGCCGCACGACGATAGGCCGCACGCGCGTCGATGAGCTCCGTGGGAGTCGTCGTCGTCGCGCATGCGAATAGGGGTGCCGCCCCGGCGGCCAAGATGAAGAGTGTAATGTGCTTTTTCATAGTCATATCTCCTTTCTTCGTCCGCCGTTTTCAGGTGTCGTCTTCGCGATCATCGTCGTCTTCTGATCCCGGAATGATGGGAGTCGACTCATCGCTGGGTTCCAACGTCGCCGAAGGCGCGATCGCCGGGGGAGCCTGTTTAATCTTCTCCAGCTCCGTGGTGATCGCGGCGTGTTCTGCGTCCGCGCGGCTCGCCAAACACATCGACGACGCGAGCTCCGCATCCGTGCGCGCACGAATGAACAACAGCTCGGCACGGTGGTCGCGGCCATCCTTCATCTCTCGATGGGCCGCCGCATATTCTTCACGCGCCATCTTCAGGTGGTGATCCGCGCCGGGAGTCGCCGGAGCGATCGATTTCACTTGTTCTGCAGCTTTGATGGCTGCTTCCGATGATGTGATGCGATCCCTCGGAACAGTCGATTGCGTCGCGCAGCCGGCGAGCATCAAACCCGAGAGAGCCGTAGCCTGGAGAATAATTTTAATGTCCATATTTCAACCCTCGAGCTGAGGCATTGCAAAATATGGGCGCGTGGATTTGTTCGACTATTCGCCCAACAGAATACCGGCATAACCTACAAAGCTGGTGGGATCCGACTCACCAGGCCGCGCATCGAAGCTCGTCGTGTAGCCGATCGTCCCAGCTTTTTTCGCGCCGAGCTTTCCGGCGGACGCCAGCGCCGCGGCGATCGCCCCGGCACTACACGCATTTCGGGATTGTCGTGCGTTGAAGATGACTTTCGCAGCATCGAATTCCTCGATCGCGGCAATGATCTGCGGGTCATTTTTCGTCTTCACCCATTCGAGCGCGCGCTGCCCCGAACCCTGGGGCCGATAGTTGTAGTCAGGCCCATAATGCGTCAGGTCGGTCGAGCCGATCACCGCGATGCGCTGATACCCACGCCGCCGCGCCAGCGGAACCAGCTCCGCCCCTATTTTTCCCGCATTCGGCGTCGCGGCGACTCCAATCGTGACCACCTGGACGGAAGGCCAGTGATACTTGATCATCGGCATCAACACTTCGAGCGCGTTGTCGTCGTAATATTCGTCGCAAGTCTCGAGCTCGTGCTCGACCGCCATACTGAAGTCTTCAGCAAGCCCCGCCGCCACCGGGAGAGGACCGAACGGAGTTTCCCAGGCGCCGTCGAGCAAAACACGCGGCAGGTCGCGCGGTTCGAGGTGCCCGCCGAAGACGATGATCAGCTCTGCGTCGCGGTTCGCCTGCGCCAAAAGGGAGATGGTCTGCGCCGCGAGCGCGCCCGAATAGGTCCACCCTCCATGCGGAACGATCGCGCCGACCGGTTTCGTCGCACCCGCCTCAGCCCGGTGCTCTTCGAGAAAACGAGCGCACGCTTCGGCGCTCGCCGGGTACCACTCACCCTGAAGGATCGCCGGTCGCAGCGGGCTCACGCATCACGTCTCGCGCGCTCGAGGCGCAAAGGCAATCTCAGCGACATGTAGCCGTGGGCCATGCGCGTCTCACGTTGCACGTGGTGAGGCCGCGAGCCCTCGCTGCGGCGACGCTCCCGCGCAGCAGTCTGCGATGGCGCGCGCTTTGTACTGTTCGAAAAGACAGCATGTGGCGACGCGCTTCGTTTTGTCTCTTCCTCGCCGGCACCGGATGCGCGGATTATCAGGTACCTGCCCAAGAGATCAGTCGCTTGAGCATCGAGCTCGCTTCCGCCATCGCTCACCTGTTGGAGAAAGACGACAACTGCGGCTTCGAGAGCCCACCAAACAAAGCCGGCCAACGCATCGAAGGTGTGCCCGGAGAGGTCGGATTCGCGATCCGCAGCGTAGAAAATTGTGAGCTCGAGCTGAGCTCCGCCTCTGCACTGCTCTTCGGCTGCGACGGCGAAGGCGAGATCTCCGGCGAGGTCCGCGTCTCTGCCGAGCGCCGTTTGGTCGGCTTGATCACCGAATCCGAAAATCCCGACGAAATGCTGATCCCCGCCGGTCCCGACGCGCTCACGCTGGAGCTGACCTCCGCCGAGATGATCGATTTTTCCGTCCGCGACGGCGAACGCGATAATTTTATTACTGTCCGCGAGGGCACTATCTCGGGAATTATTGCACCGAAATTAGCGGAAGACGAAAACGGGTTTTGCGGCGCGCGTACGCGGCACACCGGCTTTCAATCGATCAATCTCGAACGGGCTATGGTCCGTTACACGGACGCCGGTCGCGAATTCAACGCGATCATCCAAGGCTCACTCTTGAATGCAGTCCGCGGCGAATATGCAGACAATGAAAATATCCTCCAGGGCGAAATTGCCATCAACGGTACGCGGCAGCGGATCCCGGTGAGCGCGGACGACGTCGAGCTCGATCCCGACTACAACGCTGGCACTTTCGAGAAAACCTTCGCCTGCCCCGCAAACACAACGTTGAAGCTCCCCGTCGCCTACGAGTGTCGCGGCAGCGGATCGATCGTCGCTCCCCCGGATCTCAGCGGCGTCGCCGACGACCTCGGCCGCCTCTCCATCCGCGGTTTCGCGCAGTTGGTCTCTTATCTCGACGCTGACCCGCGCTGCGGTTTCTCCAGTCCTACGGCAAAACAAAGCGCAGTCACCGACGGACCGATCGGCGGCGAAGGCACGATCACCTTCAGCAGCGATCGTTGTTTGGTGGATCTCTTGCCGGGCTCCGTGCTCGGCACCGACTGCAGCGGCGAACAAATCATCGCCGGCGGGCGCGTCGCGCTCAGCGGGAAAAAGACAGTTCGCGGCCGCCTCACCGGAGATAACTCGGGCGACCCGGTCATTCCGCTGACCGAAGATGCGGTCACCATCGAAGTCACCGAAATGCGCTTCGATCAATTCGAGCTGGTGGAAAATAATCGCCGCATTCGCTGGGACGACGGAGTCTTGCGCGGCAAACTATCTCCGCGCCTCGCCTATGATACCGAGAGCACCGCTTGTTCGTTCGCCACCGACATCGCACGTTTCGAGAATCTCACTTACGAAAATACGAACGTCTTCCTCTCCGAAGGTGACCAAGAATTTTCCACCACCATCGCCACGGCGCAGCTCCAAGCGACCAGCGGCCTGTGGGGCGATAAAGAGAACTCTCTCTCCGGGATAATTTTTTTCGCTGGCCAAGAGTACAGGATGGGCGGCGAGCTCCAACAAACGTCGCTCGACCCGAACTATGATCGTTCCGCCTTCGATCGTTCTTGGCAGTGCGGAACGGTCAAGCTTCCCGTGACCCATACGTGCAACATCACCGATCGCCTCGCGGAAGCGGCCTCACGCGTCGCCATCCTGGCGCTGGGTAACATCGGCCAATTGGTGAACACCGAGGCGAGCTGCGGCTTCGAGAGCACCGCGGTGAAACAAGCCGTTCAAAGCGCAGGCACCGTCGGGGATCCGGGCGGCAGCGCCACCTTCCAAATGAGCAGCTGCCAGCTCCAATGGCCCGAAGGGACCTCGGCCGGCACGGACTGCAACGGCAAGACGACGACCGTGCGCGGCTCCGCGCGAATCACCGGAACGAAACGTCTCGATGGATGGCTGACCGGCGACGTGAACGAACCGATCATTCCCACCACGCGCGACGCGGTCGCCATCGTGCTCGACATCGAGCTCCAAGACTTCAAGATCTCTTTCGCAAACAGCGAAGACGACCTGACCATTCGATCAGGTCGCCTGAGCGGTATCCTCAAGCCGCGCGCGGCGGTTTCGCTCGCCAACGGCACCTGTACTCTCGGCACACCGGTGGTCACTTTCGAGAACGTCGTTTGGCAAAACGCGGCGGTGACCGCGACCTATCAAGGCAAACGTTTCGACGCGACGATCCTCAGCTCCGCGCTGAACGCCCAAAGCGGCGGAAAAGACGGCGTCGAGAATCGGTTGAATGGATCGATCACCGTCGACGGAGAAACATGGTTCACACCCGCCGATCTGCGGCTGGATCCGGAATATGACCGCAATATTTTCGAGCGCAGCTATCAGTCGTGCAACGGCGACATGCGAATTCCGGCGAGCGACGCCGAGTGCGACTTCCGCCCGCAGCTCGCTGAACAAGCCGCGCGCGGGATCGTCCTCGCAGGGGCCACCGCCGCCAGCCTCATTCACGCCGACACAAACTGCGGATTCAGCGACTCGAACGTTCAAGAAAATCCAACACGCGTCACCGGAGATTCCGGCGACTACGGAACGATGGATTTCGCGGTCAACAATTGCAGCATATCTCGAGGCTCGAGCTCGCAGTCGGACGCCGGCGGCAATATTTATGACTTTGCACAACGTATCAATCGCGACTGTCTAAATCGCGGCCTCTACGCAAAAGGCAGAATCACCGCGAGCGCGCGCGAGACGGTCGAAGGTGAACGCGACGAGATCTGGTTCACCGACGTGATCTATCCACGTAAACCGAATTCGCTCATCATGAATTTGGATCAAGTCTCCATCCAAGATCTGACGCTTTTCACGCGCGACGACACCGAAACACCGCTTTCCCGGCTGATCATCCACAGCGGAACGCTCAGTGGCGTGGTCTATCCCATGACCGGCGCGCGCGCCGATGAACGAGCCGAATATACGATCGCCACGCCGGTCGCGAAGCTCGAGCGTTTGGTGTTGAGCAACGGCGACGTCACGCTGATCGACGAAGACGGTAAACACTTCAACTTGCGGATCACCACGAGTGATCTCAACGCGTACAACGGTATGTACAACAACGATGGAAATCGTATCGCCGGAAACATCACCATCGACGGCCAAACAACAACGCTTGCGCCCGCGGGCTTGGACCCGGTCTACAACCAGACCGACTTCGACCAACGCTACGCTTGCACGAACAATCTGTACCAAACGTTGCCGCCGAACAGCGCGGTCGGCCGCCCCTGAGCTAGAGAGTCTAGCGGCGGTCGCGACGGGCCGGCGCGCGCTTGCGAGCTGCCGCGGCCTTGGCGAAGATCAAGAGGAAGGTGATCGCACCGAGCATCGCGAATACTCCGCCGGTGATCGTCAGCTCGGTGATCGCCAGCGAGCGAAGCACATTGTGAATGATGCCGCCGGCGAAGGCGCCACAGGTGGCGAGCACCATTCCACGGAAGAAATCTTCGCCGAAGATTCCGTCGCCTTTGGAACGTTTGAGTCGGCTCGCGAGGAGACCGGTGAGCAATCCGATGACGATCCAACCGATCATCCTCCCGATGTAACGCGCCCGCGTACCGTTCGATAATTCCAAAGTTTGCGCGTAATAGGTTGAAAAAAACTACGTGTTCCTGCTCGGTCGGACCCGGTTTCTGCCCAAAAAGCCGCGTGGCGCCGCGAGGTGGCGCGGGCTTTCGAGGAGTGGCAAAACAGGCTCGTGCGCCGCTTCGCGCTCCTTCTGCTGCTTCTTTTCGCCGCCTGCAAGAGCGTCGCGCCCGAAGAACGTGGCAAGAAGATCCTCCACACCGCGCTTCGCACCAAGATCGGCTCCATGGATCCGCTTCGCTGCGGAACGCAGTATGACAACGTCGTCGTCAGCGCGATCTTCGAACCGCTCTTTCAATATGCATATTTGAAGAGACCCTACGAGCTCGAGCCCAACCTATTGGTCTCGATGCCCGAGGTTTCCGAAGACAAGCTCACTTATACCTTCACCCTGAAGTCCGGTGTCCGTTTCCAAGACGATCCCGCGTTCGCCGGCGGCAAAGGACGCGAGCTCACTTCGGCCGACGTCATCTATTCGATCAAAAGAATGGCCGACATCCGGTTTCAGCCGACGGGTTGGTGGGTCTACAACAACCGCATCACCGGCTTCGACGCCTATAAAAAATCCCAGCAGGAACAGAAGCGTTTCGACTACGACGTCCCCGTCGAAGGTCTGGAGGTCGTCGACCCGCTGCGTTTTCGGATCCATCTCACCAAACCTTTTCCGCAGTTCTTGAATATTCTCGGCATGTGTTACGCGAGCATCGTCGCGCGCGAGGTCGTGGAGAAATACGGTGAGGAAATCGGGCTTCACCCGGTCGGCACCGGACCTTTCCAACTCAAACAATATTTAGCGGGCACAAAAGTCGTCCTCGAAAAGAATCCCAACTATCGCCTGGAAAAATATCCGACGGCCGAAGGTGGTGAGCTCACCGTTCCCGAGCTCGACGGCGTCGTCATGCACATCTTCGAGCAAGACCAACCGATGTGGCTCAAATGGCGTGTGCGCGACCTCGATTTTATCCAGGTCCCCTCAGACTATTTCGACGTCGCTTTCGACGCTGAGACGAAGCTCCGCAAAACGTTCCGCGAAGAAGGGATCAGCGTCGCAGTGCAGCCCAAGCTGGACTTCATTTTCCGCGCCTTCAACATGGAAGATCCGCTCGTCGGCCAGGGGGAAAAAGGACGCCTATTGCGGCAAGCGTTGTCGCTCGCCTTGGACACGAGCGAGCTCGCCGACTCCTTCTACAACAACACCGCGGTCTGTTACGATGGACCGATCCCGCCGGGCTTGGAAGGACACGAGCCGGGCATTATTTCGAAGTATCGCGGTCCACAATTGGAGCTCGCGAAGAAAAAATTAGCCGAGGCAGGATATCCGAACGGGCAGGGCCTCCCTAAAATCCGCTATCACACGAATCGCGGCGGAAATTCTGCGGAACAAACGGAGATGGTCTCGCGGCAATTCCGGAAAATCGGGGTGGAGCTCGAGGTCAATATTCACTCCTTCCCGGAGCTCGATGCGATGATCCAAAAGCGTAAAGCGCAGATGTTCAATTTCTCCTGGGGCTCGGATTATCCGGACGCGGAAAATAATCTGGCGATGTTTTACACCCCGAATTCCACCCCGGGCTCGAACCTCTTCAACTATTCCAATCCCGCCTACGACGCGCTCTACGATCAAGCGAAAGTGATGTTGTCCTCGACCGAGCGCACCGAGCTCTATAAAAAAATGCGGGATATCATCATCGAAGATGTACCGGCGATCGGCAGCATGGCGCGCACGCGTTATTTCCTCGCCAACCCGCGTGTAAAAAATCTGCGCCCCGATGAAACTTGGTACACCTGGATCAAATATGTTCGCGTGGAGGCGGCGGACTGATGCGCACCTATATTTTGCGCAGGCTGGGTTTCGGTCTGGTGGTGGTCCTCGGGGTCACGCTGATCACCTTCTTTCTATTCCATGTCTTCGGTGGAGATCCGGTCGCCCAATTTCTCGGAATCAAAGCCGGTGCCGCGGAAATTGAAGCTTTTCGCAAAGAGTATGGTCTCGACCGCCCGCTCTTCGTTCAATATTTCGACTATCTGTGGAGTATCATCCGCCTCGATTTCGGCCGTTCTTTCGTCACCCGCGAATCGGTGGCCGGCATGTTGTACCGCGGCGTCGGCCCCTCGCTCTCGCTGACACTCCCGGCGGTCGCCGCGATCACCGTTCTCGCCGTCTGTATCGGGCTGATCGCGGCGTATTTTCGCGGGCGCCCCATCGATCGCGGTTTGATCGTCCTCGCTGTGTTCGGGATGAGCGTCAGCTTTTTGGTGTACATCGTGCTCGGACAATATTTATTGGCCTTCAAATTCCCGCTCTTTCATATCCACGGATATGAAGCGGGATTTGCCGCGCGCTGGGCCTATCTGGCGCTGCCGATACTCATCTTGGTGGTCGTCGGCACCGGCTTCGACGCACGTTTTTATCGCGCGGTGATGGTCGAAGAAGCACAAAAAGATTACGTGACCACGGCGATTGCCAAAGGCCTCTCCAAACCAAAAGTATTATTTCGCCACGTATTACCGAACGCGGCGGTTCCGATCATCACCCGAGTGATGATTTCGGTTCCCTTCTTGGTGACCGGCTCTCTTTTGTTGGAATCATTTTTTGGAATTCCCGGCCTCGGAGGTGTGCTCCTGGAAGCGCTCGATCGCGCCGATTTTCCGGTGATCAAAGCCTATACCCTGATGGTCTCGATCATCTTTGTCCTCACGAACATCGCCACCGACGTGTTGTACGCGTTCTTCGATCCGCGCGTGAGGCTCTCCTGATGCGCGCGATCCTCCGTTTGCGCCGTGATCCGCTGGCGATGATCTCGCTGGCCGTCATCCTCGTCTATGTGGTGCTCGCGCTCTTGGTGGCGCTCGGCTGGGCCGGCACCGGCTGGGAGGAACGTGTCGGCGCAAAGTTTCTCGATCCCGCGCCCGGACATTGGTTAGGGACCGATCGGCAAGGCCGCGACGTCCTCTCGCGGGTCCTTTATGGCGCAAAGATCGCGCTTTCGGTCGGCGGTCTCACCGCAGTGATCTCGGTGGTCATTGGTACAGTATTGGGCATTGTTGCCGGCTGGTATCACGGCAAGGTCGATACTTTTATTGTCGGCCTTTATTCGACGGTTCAATCGATCCCCTCAATCCTCCTCCTCATCGCGCTGGCCTATGTCGCCGGACGAGGGCTCAGCGGAGTATTACTCGCCTTCGCGGCCACCTACTGGGTCGTCCCCTGCCGAGTGATCCGCGGAGAAGTATTAAAGATAAAAAACGCCGAATATATCGACGCCGCCCGGACGCTCGGGTTCAGCACCTGGCGCATACTCACCCGCCATATTTTTCCCAATACCATCCACCTGGTCTTGGTGAATTTCGCTCTGGTCTTCGTGGCGGCCATCAAAGCCGAAGTGATCCTCTCTTATTTGGGCCTGGGAATTCAGGGCGAGCCGAGCTGGGGAACGATGATCCAGCAATCGCGCGGCGAGCTGATCAACGGCTTTTTTTGGCAGATCGGAGCCGCCTCGGTCGCGATGTTCATTTTGGTGCTGGCCTTCAATGTTTTCGGCGACGCGCTCCAAGACGCGCTCGATCCCAAGGGTTCACGGTTTTCATGAGCCCAATTTTGGAAGTCGAGAATTTGTCGGTCGAGGTCGGGCCGAAACGACTCCGCGCGGTCGACGGCGTCAGCTTCAAGCTCGAGCGCGGTGAATCGGTAGGTTTGGTCGGTGAATCGGGTTGCGGCAAAACGTTGACCGCGCGTGCTCTGATGCGGCTCTTCGACCGAAACGTCCACCTCGCGGGCGGTGCGATCCGGCTCGAAGGAGAGGACCTGACGCGGGTCTCCGAACGCCGCATGATCGAGCTGCGCGGCTCGAAACTGGGGATGATTTTCCAAGAACCGATGACCGCGCTGAATCCGGTGATGCGCGCAGGTACGCAGCTCGTAGAAGCGTATCGCGCGCACCAAACGATCTCACGGCATGACGCGCTCGCTCGCGCGAGGGTGCTCCTGGAACGTGTGAAGATCACCGACCCGGACCGCGTGCTCGAAGCGTATCCACATGAGCTCTCCGGAGGGATGCGGCAGCGGGTGATGATCGCCATGGCGCTCGCCAACGATCCTCCGATCCTGCTCGCCGACGAACCGACGACCGCGCTGGATGTCACCGTCCAAGCGGAAATTCTCGAGCTGCTCGCGGAGCTGCAGCGTGAACGGGGAATTGCGATCGTATTGATCACCCACGATCTGGGGATCGTCGCCAGCGCCTGTAAACGCGCCATGGTGATGTACGCCGGACAGATCGTGGAATCTCAGCCGGTCGAACAGCTCTTCAAAAATCCCCAACACCCATACACCGTGGGGCTCCTCCGCTCGTTGCCGAACGCAGCCGACCGCGGAAAAAAGCTCCGTACTATCCCGGGAACGGTGCCTTCGCTCGGCGACTACCCGGTGGGTTGCCGTTTCGCGGATCGCTGCGAGAGAAAAGAAGACCGCTGCGAGCGCGAGCAGCCCATACTATTCGAAAGACCAGCACGCTGCTTTTTCCCCGGTGAGGTCCGGCGATGAGCTGGTTGCACGCAAAAGATCTCACCGTCACTTATGGATCGCTGCGTGCGGTCGACGGCGTCGAGCTTTCCATCGCGCGCGGCGAGACCGTCGGATTGGTCGGCGAATCCGGCTCGGGAAAGAGCACGCTCGGAAAAGTATTACTCGGCTTGGTAAAGCCGGCGGCCGGGGAGCTGACCTTCGACGGCATCTCGCTGGTGGGCCTGAACAACCAAGGTTGGCGACCGCTGCGGCGCCGCATGCAGATGATCTTTCAAGATCCCTATGGCTCGCTGAATCCACGCCTCACCGCGGGCGCCGCGCTCGCCGAAGTGGTGCACTTTCACGCGATCGCCCCCGACGCTCGCGCCGAAGCCATGCGGCTCTTGGAGCGTGTCGGCCTGCGAAAAGAGACCGCCGAAAAATATCCGCACGAGCTCTCCGGCGGACAACGCCAGCGTGTCGGTATCGCCCGTGCGCTCGCGGTGCGGCCCGAGCTCATCATCGCCGACGAACCGGTCTCCGCGCTCGATGTCTCCATCCGCGCGCAAATTTTGAACTTACTTTTGGAGCTGCGCACCGAGCTGAATTTGACGCTGCTCCTGATCACCCACGATCTCTCGGTGGTCGAACAATGTTGTGACCGCGCCTTGGTGATGTACGGCGGAAAGATCTTGGAAGAGCTCCCTGGTGGTAATCTCCAAGGTTCCGCAACACATCCCTATACTAAAAGGCTACTGTCCGCGCGGCCAAAGTATCTTTTCAGCGAGGACCCGTAACCCGCCGCCCGCGAACGGCATCTGCACCGCCGAGTGTGTCGAGTAATTCCGCCAAGATCAGCCTGCATTTCTCCACCTCCTCTGGACCGTGGAGCTCCGCGAGCTTCTTCGATAGTTTCGCCCGGATCTTGCGGGATTTGGCGACCGCCTCTTCCGCTTTACGGGTCAGCGTCACCGCTCGTACGCGCGCATCCTCCGGCGAAGGAATCCGTTCGACGTAACCCATACTCTCTAATTCGACCACCACCTTCGAAGCGCCCTGCTGAGTGATCTTCATTCTTTTGGCGAGCTCTCCGATCGGTTTCGGTCCGTCGACCAGATGCTGGAAGACGAAGCCGTGCGAAAAACGCAGATCTCCGAACCCAGCCTCGTCCAGCTCCGCCTCTGTCAGCTCGGCGAACGCATATCCCACGAAGAGCGCCAGGTGGCCGACGTCGAGCTGTTTCGGATCGATTTCGGCCATGAAAATTATTCTAGACCGGACAACCGAAGTTGTGCAACATAGGTTGTATATCAACCACCCCACGCAACTGGACATTGCCGGGTCGTTCCTCGAGGTGCTCTCCGGGTGCGGCGGCCCCGAGCAGGTCGCGCCCTAAGTCCCGAGCACTTGGGCCAACATAAAATCTGCGGTGCGGATCGCCAGCGCGGTCATCGTCAAAGTTGGATGAACACCGCCGGAGCCACCGACGAAATTGCTCCCGCCTGCGACGAATAAATTAGGCGCTCCGTGCACGCGGCCAAAAGAATCCACCACGCTGGTCTTCGGATCAGCACCCATCCGGCAGGTGCCCATGTGGTGCGAACCGGAGCTGAAGACCTTCAAGTCTTCGACGAAGGAACCTTCGACCGCACCCGACCCACGCAAAAACTTCTCATAGAGCGTGCGTGAATATTTATGAGTTTCGTAGTCGAACTCCGCACAATCATAATGGAGGTGCGCGAAGGGGTCGCCGAAACGATCCTTCACCTCCGCGAGCCCGACATATTTCTTCGGACTGGGAATCGACTCCGCGTGAAGACCGAGCAGCTTGGAGCGCTTCATCTTTTCGAAGTCTTCCAGAACCTCGCGTCCACTGGTGCGCTCCCACGGATTCGGTGCGGCGGCCCAGGAATGAAAATCGACCTTCACGCCGCCGTGTTTACCGCGCGTTTCCGGATTGAGGAATTGTTGTGTTTGTCCGGTCGGTGGCCCGAGGCGACCCGCCCAAAGTGGGTCCCTGTACCAAAGGACATTGGTATAATAATGATGAAAAACTAAGTTTTTCCCGACCTGTCCGGACTGATTCCCAGCGCCGTCCGGATGCGCACTATCTTTGGACATCAACAACAGACGCGCCGATTCGATCGCCCCCGCCGCGACCACGATCGCGTCCGCGCCGATCTCTTCTTCGCGAGAGCTGTCGTTTTCGCGGATCAACAACGCTTTGGCTCGACCTTCGGCATCGAAGATCACCCGCCTCACGGAAACTCCCGTCTGCAGCGTCAGCTTCGAGCCGCGCATCCGATCGAGGTGATGGTTCGGCGAATATCGCACCCCGACCGGACAGGTCGCGCAGACACCAAAATTCATACACCCCGGCCGGCCGTCATACTCGAGGCGCGTGCGCGCCTGCGGCGTCGTATGAATCCGAATGCCGGCGTCGCGCAGCTTCGTCGCCAGCTGCACGTCGTCCCAAGCGAGCTCGAACGGCGGCAGCGGAAAAGGTTTCGAGCGAGGCGGCGCGAAGGGGTTGTCTTCGTCGGTGCCGGAGACACCGATATGTTGCTCCGCGCGGCAATAATAAGGCTCGAGATCCTCATAGGTCATCGGCCAGTCTTCGCCGTAAGCGAACTGGGCTTTTGTCCGAAAATCCTCGGGCCGCATACGCACGGTGACGCCGCCCCAGTGGGTGGCGCTACCGCCGGCGACCATCCCCATTTCGCCGTCGAGGTCGAGATAGGTTTGTGCATAATCGCCGCTGAGCACCACGTTTTTCAGGTCGCGCGGTAAATGATATTTCGTGCTGCGCGGATATAGATATTGGACCGTATCCGCGAATTGTTCGGCGTGCGGATACGGAAAGTCCGGACCCTTTTCGAACATCAGCACGTTGTGACCCATCTGGGTCAGATGCCAGGCGATCGTCGTCCCGACGATGCCCGAGCCGACGATGGCGATGACTTTGTCGGTCATGGCTGCTCCAAAGGTCGAGGCGGATTTTTGTAGAGCTCCAACCCACGAGGGACGCCCGGAGGATGCCCATAACCGGCGAGCAGCCAGGCATCTGTCCTCCCGAACAGCGTCAATATTTCGCGCACGATATATCGTTCGTAGAGTAACCACTCGCGTTCGAAGAGCGCGAATTTCAGACCGCCAACTTTGTCATCCTCGTTGATCGTCCGGCGTACCGCGGCGGCTCTTTCCAGAATATTCTTTCTGATCTCTACGCTCGCTTCCGCGAAGCTCGGAGCACCGGTCGATTTCGCCGCCTCCTCCATCGTCGTATGAAATTGGCGGTAGAGCGGAAAATATCCGGGAGCATTTTGTGCGTGCCACCGGAAGAAGTCTTCGTAACGATTGAGATCGATCCCTTCGACCAACAGCGGGATAGTCGCGGTCATCAGCGTTGCCAGCGTGGCGTCGTCGATCGCGCCGGCCTCTCCGGCCGGCAGCTCGACCAACTTCCGATAATATTCGGCCGCGCCGCTCTTCGCCGTGCGGTATGCCAGCGAGCCCGCAAGCACCGCGCCGCCCGCTGCAATGCCGAGGATTTTGAGAAAACGCCGCCGCGTCCAGACCATGCGCGCGGGAACTATCTCGGAGGCCAGCCGCAAGGTCAACGGCGGTTGACCCACGCCGCTTCGAGCGCGACACAGTCCCTATGCGCGCGGTGTTTCCGTCGGTCGCTTTGGTTCTGCTTACCGCCTGTGCTTCGGACGTGGTGATCGAAGCGCGCTACACCAGCGAAGGTTTGGTGGCTGCGGTCAAAGAATTCGAGGTCTCCGTTTTCGAGGGGCAAGGCTGCGAACGTTTCGATCCGCGGGGTGCGCCGAGTGGCGATGCTTCGACGCGCAGTGGGATCTCCGCAATATTCACGAAACAAGGGCGCACCGGCGAAGAAGAGCTCGCGGAAGTCCCGGAGCTGGCGGGCGAACGTTACGCCGTAGTCATCGACGGCTACGGTCCCGCGTGCGACGAAACCCGCCGCGAAAATGGGGAGAGTATCTGCGCCGAATTCAACCCCGATAAACCGCGCGTGCACCGCGCGCACGGGTGTATTTCCATCTCGCAAGAAGCAGCCTCCGAAGGAACGTTGGCGTTGGCAATGGTGCAAACTGCCCCGCTCGGCTCTTTCATCAACGTCGAAGAGATCGGCCTCGTGGTCTACGACGAAGAGCGCCCGCTTCCGGTGATGAGCGGCATCGCCGCGCGCGAGCCGTTCGTCGTGCAGTTGAAGGACGACCAGAGTGAGTCCGTCAACGGCGCTCGCGTCCACTGGCGAGTGTCCAAAGGATCAGGCTTCCTCGACGAAACCCAACCCACACTCACTCGTCCCGGAACTTATGACACCAGCAATCAGACCGACGTCTTCGCCGAAGGGCTCGCGTTTGGGCTGGTTCGCGCCGGAATTGACGCGTCCGATGAAAACGGAGGTGTGTTGGAGGTCGAGGCTTATGCTCCGGGATATGAAAATTCGCCGCAGAAATTCCAAGCGCGCGCCTTGCCCGGCGCGGGAGTCGAAATCGAAACTATCCACCTCGATCCCGGCGAGCTGAAATTAGCGCGGCTCGACGATATTCAGCCGTTCTTGGTCGATGATTTCGACGGCGACGGCCTGATCGATTTTGTCTTCACCAGCTACGACCAAACCTGTACCGCGCGTGCCTCCTCGCACCGCATCGCGGTCATTTTCGGGGGCGGAGACCGACCGATTATTTCCGCGCCCGCCGGCGGTTTGGTTTATTCCATGGCCGCGGTCCGCGATGACTCCGGCGGAAAATCTTTGCTCGCTTTTGTCTCCGACCCTTGTTCGGAAACTTTCCGCGACGGATACACGCGCGTCGTCGACGTGGCGATCGAAGCGTGGTCGCTCACCCGCGAAACTATCTCTGCCTCAGGGCGTGTGGTCGCTGAATCCACCTGCGACGAAAATAATAGTTGTACGGCGCGCGCGCTCGATAAAATCGCCGTCTCCGCACACGTCGGCGATCTGAATCCTTCCGATGGTTTCGACGATATCGCGGTCTCACGCTGCTCCTTTTCCGCAGGTTCTTCGCGCCCCGTCGATTGTTACGCGATGCTCGAACAAAATCACGACGGCGAAATCGCCGTGCTCCGCCCGCAATTCGTCGAAGGCAGACTATCTCAGGTCATCGCCATTTCGCGGCTGGAAGCTGAGAACACCATGAGCGGTGCTTCCGAGCCCGGTGGCTTCGGCGAAGCAGTCTTCGCCGATCTCAACGGCGACAGCCTTCCCGACCTCACCTGGGCTCGGCCGACCCTCGCGCTCTCCTTGTGCAGCGTGAACCGTCCCCAAGCGGGCTATCAGCTCGAGGACGTGGAGCGCATCTTCCAACACTCAGCGAGCCTCACCGGTGGATATTCGATCGGCGTCGGAGACTTCACCGATTACCCGGGAAAAGACGTGATCATCAGCGGTGGCTTTCGAGCGTCCGGTCCCTCCTCGGGTGCGACGTTGATGGAGACCGAAGGCTGTGCCTTCCGCGAGGTCGCGAGCGACGTTCTCATCGGTCCCCGCGCCAGCGCGGTCAACGTGTTGGTGCGTGTCGCCAATCTCAACGGAGATAGTCGCGACGACGCGCTCGTCCTGCATCGCGCGCAAGGCGTGCTTCATGTGTATCTCGGCAGCGGCACCCTCGATCTCGGCATCGGTCCCGTCATCGAAGTCGGTGCGCGCGGTATCTCCAGCTTAGCGGTCGGCGCCGAGGGCGAAGGCGCCGACCGTCGCGTCGTCGCCGCGACCTACTCATCCGACGAAAACCGCCTGGTGATCGTGCGCTTCGGTCGCTGATCTGCCGCGATCACTTCTGTTCTGCTCGGCGGGTATGTTCGCGAGCCGGCATCCCGTGCGCTACATTTTCGCCGAATATTTGGCGCACGAAGAGGCGAGCAACACCAAACACGATCTACCGCTGGCATCGATCGCCGTGCACATCGACGTCGACATGGCCTACGGCGACGCCCAAGAGCGGCGCTGAGCACGTGTACGAAGATGTCGCGGGCTTGCAGTCCGCTTACGGGCGCGTATTTCGGTAGACGTAAGCGAAGATCGTCGACGCGTTATTATTGTCGGTCGGATTATTTCCGTTCGAGTGGAACGGGAGCGTCGCGCCGGCGAAGATGAGATCGGTCTTACCGTCGTTGTTGAAGTCGGCCATGATTTGTCCGCCTTCGCCGACGTCCGGCATACCGAGATCGATCTCCGTAAAGTCGGTGCCCGCAATATTTAAGAAGAGCCGACTATTGTAGATGTAACGCCCCGGATCGGTCGCATAGTCTCGATGATGGCCCTGCATGAAGACTTCCGGGAAACCGTCGCCGTCCAGATCGCCGACGGTGCTGCTCGGAGTATCCAAATTGCCCGTGCCACCGTTCGTCGTGCCATTGGCGAATTGTTCGCCCGCATTTTCCCAGCCCACCATATTGCGGCCGGTGCCGTCGCGATTAAATAGAACGACAAAGTCATAGTGACTGCCGTTGGATTGCGGAGGGCCGGGCGGCGGCCCGGGGAACGCATCTGCGGAGCCGACGACGACGATATCGAGCGTGCCGTTGTTGTCCATGTCCGCGAGCTGCATGCTGGCGTTGTCCATACCGTTACACGTGGGCGGATTGTTCGGATCGGCGCGCATCGCGAAACGGCCGAGGCCCAAACCTTGGCTCTCGATGCGACGCGGATTCACGTCACCCGCGTTGAAATGGAGCTGTCCGTAGAGGAGCGTTCCCGAACAGTCATAGCTACCGAAAGGAACGTCGGAGTTTCCGCCGACGGCGATATCCGCGAAGCCGTCGCCGTTGAGATCACCCGCGGCGATCGTGCCGCCGTAAGTGATGCGGTGCGGGAAGTCGGTTTGCCGCTCTTCGAAGCGCGTACCATTCCACCTGTACCAAAGACCAGGTGCCGCTCCATAGGCGTCGGAGTTGAAAACGACGTCGTCGAGCCCGTCGAGATCGAAGTCACCTTTGGCCATACCGAGCGAGGTGCTCTGTGTATCGAAGGAGCCGAAAGAATGTTTGGTGAAGCTCCAATTTCCGTTGTTCAGGAAGGCCGACGCGTCGCTCTCCGGCGCTTCACCTTCGCGGAACTGCGCCGCGAAATCCGGGCGTCCGTCGCCGTTGAAATCGCCCACTGCGGTCATTCCGCCGCCGCCGGCGACCGTGTTCGGCATTTCGGCTTGAAGCACGAACTGAATCTCTTCACCCGGACAACTCACATTTTGATAAACGCGGACACGATTGTTGATCCGATAGTTACCGCCACCGGGAGTGAACACCGAGTCGAACGCACCCGCCATGACCAGATCGATGCGGCCGTCGCCGTCGAAATCGGCTGCGTCCATTCCGCAGCGATAACAGCCCGGCAAACCGTGATTTTGCGTTTCAGCCAAATTGATCGGCCCAGCTGACCCCGCGGACAGTGACGCGCCCGTGGGGCAGCCGCCGACGTCCGGGACAGTTGCGTCGGGATAGACGTCTCGAGGGCGTGCGTCGCGACCTCCACCGAGATCGGGCTCGCCGGCGTCGCTGGGATCTTCCGCGTCGCCTACGCCCGCATTTTCGGCCCCTTCTTCTGCATCGCTGGCCGTGTTCATCGCGTCGCCGCCGTCGACTCCAGGGGCTTCATCGGCATCCCGGGTTACGTTGAGAAATCCACCACCGTTTCCGCCGTCCGGCACACAGGCCGAGGCAAGGAGGAAAGAGCAGGAGATGAAAATCATCAGCGTTCGGCTCACGGTGCACCCCGGTATACGAAAGCCCGAAGAGTCGAGATATCGTTTTCGTCTTCGAAGTTGTTTCCATTCGAATGGAAAGCAATCGTCGCGCCGGCAAAAATCAGGTCGTTCTTACCGTCGTTGTTGAAATCACCGATCCACTGTCCACCCTCGCCGACGTCCGCCAAGCCGAGGTCGATCTCGCGAAACTCTGTCCCGCCGATATTGAGGAACAACATCGAATTGAACAAATACGACCCAGGGTCACCAGCATAATCTCGGTGATGTCCCTGGATGAATACTTCCGGATACCCGTCGTTCGTCAGATCACCGGTGGCAATATTGGGCGAGTCTAAATTTCCGGTACCGCCATTGGTGGTGCCGTTGTCGAACTGCGGGCCGACATTTTCGAAGGTGACAAAATCAGCGCCCGTACCGTTCGTGTTGCGGAGTACCGCGAAGTCGTAGTGAGACCCGTTGAGGCCAAAAGGACCGGCGAACGCGTCTGCTGATCCGGCGATCAGGATGTCGAGGGTGCCGTCGAGATCGACATCGGCGACCGCGAGGCTCGCGTTATCTTGCCCCGTGCAAAACGGCGGGTTCGCGCGATCGGAGCGCAGCGCAAAGTCGCCGAGCGAGGCGTAAGCTCCACGTTCGATCCCTTTTTCCAGGGCGTTTGCGCCCTTGTTTTTGTGGATTTGTCCGTAGAGCAGCGTCGAGGTGCAGTCGTAGTCCCCGAACGGAATACTCGAGTTCCCGCCGACCACGATCTCCGGATATCCATCGCCGTCCAAGTCGCCCGCGGCGATCGCCCCGCCGTAATCCATCAAATGTGGGAACGTCGTCTGTTGGCCCTGCCAGCGATCGCTCGTCGGATCGTACCTGTACCAAAGTCCAGGTGCGGCCCCATAGGCGTCGGAGATGAACACCAGGTCGTCGCGTCCGTCTTGATCGATGTCTTCTGCGGCCATGCCGAGCGAGGTACTATTCGTGTCGAAACCTTCGCCCAGCGCTTTGCGGGCGAACTCGAAATTGCCGCGCGCCAAATAAGCGGAAGTATCGCTTTCGGGTGACTCACCTTCACGGAATTGCACCGCGAAATCCTGGCGACTATCTCCGTCGAAGTCACCGATCTGCACCAGCGAGCCGCCGCCTCCGCGTGCGCCGGCGATCTCGTTCGCCAGCTGAAAACGAATATTCTCTCCGGGGCAGGAAATATTTCTATAAACGCGGATGCGATTTTCGTAAGTATAATTTCCCATGCCGGGCACCCACGCACTGTCGAAGGGACCGGCCATGACCACGTCGAGCCGTCCGTCGCCGTCGAAGTCCGCCGCACCGATGCCGCAGCGGTAACATCCGGGGAGGCCGTGGTCGGGTGAAGGAGCGAGCTTGATCTCGTTCCCGATCGGCGGCTCGAGAGCCTGGCCAGAAGGACAGTCGGTGGGAATCGGGATTCCGCCGTCGCCGGCGGTGGCGAAAGGTCTGTCGCGCGCCTTCTCGCAGCCGAAGAGACACGCGCAGAATGCGAGCGCAGAAAGCGCCGAGAAAAAGAAGCGCTCGTGCGACACTGAAGAGCAGTATCGACAATCCCCGCGATCCTGCCAATCCCCGATCGGTTACGTACCGAAGCTAATTTCTTCGCGTGTTAAGCTGCGCAGGTGATCTCTGTTTTGAAGAAGGCCGAAATGTTGCGTCAAAGAGCGGGCGCGATCTTCGTCGATGGTTTTTTCCGCTCAGTTTCCAGCGCCGGGCGCATGCATCCACGCGCGAGACCGGAACGCCACAACGTCGAAGTGATCCGCGACATCCCATATGTCGCCGGAAGCGAGCTCGCTGAACACCGGTTGGACATCTATCGGCCCACGGCGATCCCCGGGCCACATCCCGTCGTGCTCTACGTTCACGGCGGTGGATTTCGCATCCTCTCCAAAGAGAGCCACTGGTTGATGGGTCTCCTCTTCGCGCGTCGCGGATTTTTGGTCTTCAACATCAGTTATCGTCTCGCTCCGAAACATCGATATCCGAGCGCGGTCGAAGACACGTTCACCGCCTTCGAATGGGTGCTCGATCATGCCGCGGAGTACGGCGGAGATCTCTCGCGTTTGGTCCTCGCCGGTGAGTCCGCGGGCGCAAATTTGGTGACCACGCTGGCGCTCTCCACCTGTTACCGTCGCACGGAGCCGCACGCGGAGAGAATATTCGCGCGCAACGTCGTCCCTTCGGCGGTCGTTCCCGCGTGTGGAATATTTCAGGTGAGCGACACCGAACGTTTTGCGCGGAGCGGCGGCGTCAATTTTTTCATCGCCGACCGACTGCGCGAAGTATCGTCCGCCTATTTGGGAACCGAGCCGCCGGCCAGCACCGGACATTGGGATTTAGCGGATCCCTTGTTGGTGTTCGAGCGCGGCGAAAAACCGGACCGGCCGTTGCCTCCGTTTTTTCTTCCCTGCGGTACGCGTGATCCTTTGATCGACGACTCACGCCGCATGAAACGCGCGCTGGATAAGTTGGGGGTCGAATGTTCGGCTCCGGAATACGAAGGCGAGCACCACGCATTTCACGCATTTATTTTCAAAAATAATGCGCGGAAATGTTGGCGGGATACTTTTGATTTTCTCTGCCCGCGCGTGGGTCTCCCAAGTAATTTTTAAGACTTCGGGGGAGGCGGCGGAAGGCTCGGCGGCGAGGGCGGTGCGACGAGAGCGGCCGGTTTGGAGATCGGCGCCGGAGCGGGCCGATCGCTGATGACCTCGGACTCTATTTTTTGCGCCAAGAGAAGTCGCTCTTTCACGGAAGAGATCTCTTTTTGCTCCGTCTCCAGCGTGCCGATCTCTTTTTTCGCCGCGGTAATTTGTGATTCGAGCGTTTCGATATTTTTTCGCAGCGTGCCGATGCGGTCTTCGATGACTTGCTCCTTTTTTGTAGCGCCGTCGATGATCCGCGAGACATCGACGTGCACCGACTCCAACGTCTTCTTCACCACCTGCATCACCAGGTCGGTATTTCGCGTCGGGAGCTGACGGACCAAAAGCACCGCATCGTCGATGCCGAACTCGAGCTCGACGGGCGCCGGCGGCGGCGTCATCTTCGCACCCATGACGATCGCCGGCGGAGCGGTGGGTTCTTGAGATACCATTTCCTGCAACTCCGCTGGAGGTGGCGGCGGCGGGGTGGTCCGGGCGATCGGCGGTAATATTTCGCCGGTCACCACACCCTCTTCTTCATCTTCGGGACGACGTTTTTTGTCGAAGAAACCCATGACGGGCGATAGTACTCAGATGTTGCTCGATGGCTAGGCTGACATCAGAACCGTAAACCCACCGCTTCCGTCAAAAACTTCATGAACGGCTGCGCGGCACGCGAGGCTTCGGTGAAGTCATCCATGAATCCCGGCGCACATACTTCTTTTTCGGTGAAATTTGCCACGGCGATGAAGTCTTTGCGTTTCAGATCTTCGATCAATGTATGGTCGGGATCATAGCCGCGCGGAGGACGTGCGAGCTTCTCGCCGCGAAGCTCATATTTTCCCCGAAACGCCTTGTTCGCGAGCATCTTCTTCCATTCAGTAGAATCTTCGGCGATCGCGTCGCGGATCTTTCCCAACGTCGGTGGATCGGGGTGCCACAGACCGATACCGATGAAACATTCTTTCGGCTGGAGGTGCAGATAAAATCCCGGCGCGTGTACGTGTTTTATTTCTTCGTGCCGAAAATGGGCCGCGGCATGGAGCTTATAGGGCGATTTATCTTTCGAGAAACGGACGTCGCGGTAGATGCGAAACATCGACCCGCCGTTCGGCCGCGGATCGGCGACGAAATGTTTGCTGATCTTTTTCAGCGGACCTGCAAAGTCTCCGATAAATTCCAAGAGCGGCGCTTTGACGAATTCTTCGTACCGCGGCCGATTTTTCTCGAACCATACTTTGTCGTTGTGTTTTTCTAGGCCTTTGAGGAAATCGAAGAGCTCCGGCGAAAAATAGGCCTTGTTCTTCTTCTTCTTGGTCGCGGCCATAGTTTCAACCCTCTTTTTCGATTTCCGCGAGGAAACCATCGATCGCCGCGTTGACCTTCTCTGGAGCTTCGACGTTCGCCAGATGTCCGGCGTTGGGTATTTTCAATAGTTGCGCGCGTGAAAGCACGTCGACCATTTGTTGTGCCTTTTCGGGCGTGGTGATCGGATCGGCCTCACCGACGATGACTAAGGCGCGGCCGGAATGGTTCTTCAGCACCTCGCTGCTGTCCGGGCGAAGCGCGAGGCCGCGCAGGCCGGCGGCGACACCCGCGGGAGTATTCGCACGCATCTCCGCTTCGACAGCCGCTTTCATGGCTGCGGTCGCGTTCGGAGATAGTAGTCGCGGCAAGAAAGCTTCGACGACGGGATCGAGCCCACGCGTTTCCGTCGCTTTCGCGAGCTCTTCGCGTTTCGCTTTTCCCGCTTCGTCGTCGGCGCCCATTTGGGTGTCGATCAAAATAATTCCGCGCGCGCGCGCCGGGCTCTCGCGAAGAAAAGCCATGGTCGCGTAACCACCCATCGAAACTCCACCGACGACCGCGTGGGGAATTTCGAGATGATCGAGCAGCGCGATCGCGTCGAGGGCGATTTGTTTCATCTCGGTCGCACCAACGCCCGGCGGCGTACTTTTTCCGAATCCGCGGTGATCGGGGGCGATTATGCGGTATTTCGAGGAGAGAGCCGCAATTTGTGGATCATAAGTTTTCGAGGACAGCGGAAATGCGTGGAGCAAGAGGAGCGGCAGGCCGCGCCCTTCGTCGCGATAGTGAATCGTGGCGCCGCCGGTGCTGAAAGTCGAAGTGCCCATGGTGTTCGCTATAGCACTACGGCGTCACTTCAGTCGCGTAGCGAGCGCGTCGAGACCGCCGCGAGCCGGGCACGTGAGGGGCGAGCAGCCG
>WUUC01021637.1_pt1 | contig 58644 bp, 94 predicted proteins | sample 6278441 | NCBI WGS metagenome assembly WUUC01 (sample SAMN13675441, study PRJNA597444) | soil metagenome | isolation source: soil | place: USA: Washington | collected 2017-10
GGCTGTGCGGGACGAGTGGCTGCGCGTGAGGGACACGACGGAGACTCAGTCGCCGCCGGTCAAGACGTCCGCCGAGATCTACGGCGAGGCACGAGTGATCGAGCGGTGGGATGGGTGATGGCGAGGAACACCGGACTGCCGACGAGGCACAGGCACGCGGCGACGTGCCCGCGGTGGCCGGCGACGGTACGTCAGACCTGGGATGGGCCGGTCGTCACCTGCGCGTGTGGCTACAGGCGTTGGCCGCGGTGTCAGATCGTGCGTACGGCGGCGGGGATGCGCGTGAGGGTCACCGCTCCCCGCCGCCTCCTGCACCGTCTCACAGACGCGCTCAGGCGCGCTGTCGGTGCTTCCCGCTCGAGCCGTGGGACGACGACGAGTGCTGGGGATGTCTGACCATGATCGATCTGCCGTGAGAGGAGGAGACGATGCGCAGCACACATGCCCGTCCGTGGCCGGAGGGACAACCCACGCGCCCGGGTGCACGGTGTGAGATGAGCGACCTGCTCGAGACCGAGTGCGCCTGCGGTAAGCACAGGAAGGAGGAGACCAGTGAGCCGGGACCAGCCAGCGAGCAGGAGCTCGACTTCCGAGACTGGTGACCGCGTCGTCACGCGGAGCCTCAGCTACGACCATCTCGGCAGACGGGTGACGCTGATGGGTCGAGACATAACGCTCGGTCTGCACGGCGGACCCCGGGTCGAGCTGACCGGAGTGCTCGAGACCATCCGCATGAGACAGGGCCGGGTGGTCGTAGTCATGCAGATCAAGCTGAGGAACGGACGGCCCTCGGAGATGCGGACGATCGAGGTGCTCGAGTGACGTTCGTCGCCGATCCGTGGAGAGTCGAGGCGATCCAGTTCTACAAGAACGGTCGTCGGATGGGTGACGGGGACACGCTCAACGTCCTCACCTCTAAGATCATGCGGCTGGGCCACCGGAACTACGACGTGCGCGAGGTCGACTGGCTCGGCATCCGGCTGGTGTGGGTCGACACCCCGGAGATGGCGGATGAGAACGGTCCTCTCGCGGCACGGCAGCTCACCGACTGGCTGGGCCGGGCGGCCGGACTGGGACCGCTGAGAGTGGACCTCTACGAGAGCGGCGGATGGGACCGCGTGCTGGGAGACCTGATCGACGCCCGGGGCGAGCATGCCTCGGAGTGGCTCATGAGACCGATCGAGCTGGGCGGCTGCGGCTGGCCGGCATACCTGGAGGACTGAGATGACTGCACCACTACCCGCGCCCGTCGTGCACCGGGGGCGCAAGCTCGACTACGTGCCGGATCTGGACGACCGGAACAACGACTACCTGGTGCGCCGCCTCATGGCGGAGACGGGTGCGCCGAAGCCGGACTGGAACCGATCGGTCTGGTGGACCGGTGGGCCCGTCCTGGACCAGGGCTCGGAGGGGGCGTGCGTGGGCTTCGCCGCCACGGCCGAGTACGCCGCGAGTCCGGTGCGGGGACACGTCGGCACGCCGCAGCGGGGGAACGAGCTGGCCCTCGGCGTCTACAACCGCGCCAAGGAGATCGACGAGTGGGAGGGCAAGGACTACGACGGGACCTCGACGCGTGCCGGCCTGCTCGTCATGCGTGAGCGGAAGTGGATCGAGTCGTTCTGGTGGGCCAAGACCATGGACGAGTTCCTCGGCGCGCTGCAGGCGTTCGGTCCTCTCGTGATCGGGTGCCGCTGGTCCGAGGCTCAGTACGAGACCCAGGGTTCCGACGCCGAGGTGGTCGTGGACGACGACTGGGTGGGCTGGCACGCTCTCCTCGTCAACGGGTACTCACCCGTCTACGGCAACAAGAGGAAGCGGAAGCTGCGCTGGCGGAACTCCTGGGACCTGTCCTACGGCAAGAACGGGAACGGCTACATCGACCCGGAGCTGCTCGAGCACATCGTCTTCGGCCAGGGCGGCGAGGCGGGGGTCGTCGTCGGGAGGGCCCGCGCGTGAGTGCCGCACTCATGGTCGTCGTCGGCGGGGTCGCGGTCACCAGCGTGGTCATCCGCCACTGGTTCTCTCACCGCATCGTGAGGAGGAGAGTCGATGCCGCCGACCGCGCCGGTCCAAGCTGAGCACCAGCCCTGGTGCGTGCGACCCAGCCACACCGGCCAGTGCTCGGAGAAGCGGGGTCACTGGGACAGGTCCACGAACACCTGGTCCAGCGACCTCACGGACGACGGTCGGCGGATGATCGCCGAGGCGCTGAGACGCTGGCGTGAGGACGGACAGGCGCGTGAGCAGGTCGTCTCCTGGGTACGGGCGCACCCTGGGTTCGAGCAGGTGGGCGACGAGGTGCTCCACACCTGGTGGATGACCCACCGCCGAATGGCAGGGAGGGGTAGGAGATGGCCGATCTGACGGACGCCGAGGAGCGCTGGACCACCACCCACGGCGACGTGGTCGAGGTGTGGCGCGTGCCTCGGGCGGACCGAGTCGAGGACTGGCGCTGGCACGTCCAGGCTCGGAACGGTGAGATCGTCGAGCAGGGCGAGGGGTACACCCGCAAGGAGAGCGCGTGCGCCGCGGCCAAGCGGCACCACCCGTACATCCTCGATCCGGACAACATGCCGGACGTCTCGATCGAGATGGGCCGGGTCGTGCGCGCTCAGCAGATGGTGCAGCAGGTGCTGAGGGCGAAGGATCTGCCGGTCGAGTCGTGGATGGTCGAGTTCGTCGCACGCGCGCTCGAGATGGAGGCTCGTCATGGAGCCTGACACGACGGACGAGATTCCCGTGGTCATGGGACCAGCCGCTGAGGACGAGATCGACTTCTCGGACCTCGACAAGATCATCTTCAACATCGAGACCCGGGACGGCCGGCAGTTCTCGCTCATCGTGGGCCGAGAGGAGGGGACCACTCTCTCCCTGACGTCCGAGCATGAGGGCGACTACGTTAACATCATGGACGGCAGCGGACGGGTCGTGGATACTCGCTTCAGCGGTCCTCAGGCGTGGCAGTTCGTGATCCTCCGTGAGTGACCGACCGATCATCCTCGGCGAGGCTCCCGGGCGGAACGGCGATCCGGATCGGCCTCTCGCCGGGGCGGCTGGCAAGCGCCTCGCGCTGATGGCGGGCTTCCATCACTGGGACGAGCTGGCCGAGAAGTACGAGCTGACCAACCTGCTGTACGAGTACCCGGGCGACGCTGCCGACGGTGTGGGCGCACGCTTCCCCGCAGACGTCGCCAGGGCGGCCAAGCACGATCTGTGGCCATTCCTCGCGGGTCGCGTCGTCGTGCTGCTCGGCGGGCGCCTCAGGCGGCTCTACAAGGTGCCCGAGATGCACCGCTGGGTCTACTTCCGTCATCGGCACGTGGCGATGGTGGCTGTGCCACACCCGTCGGGGCTCAACCGGCTCTACAACTCGCACGATGAGCGAGAGATGACAGCCAAGGTTCTCCAGCAGGCACTCAGCCTGCCGGAACAGCTCGAGGAGATGGTCTGACGTGCCCTTCCTGACCAAGGGACTCATCGTCCGGGAGATCAATCCCCGGGACTGGGCGATCCAGCACGACCTCGTCTACGAGGGCGCCAAGGAAGTGTTCACCGTTCCTCGCGGATTCGTGACTGACTTCGCCTCGGTGCCGCGGTTCGCCACGTGGCTGATCCCTGTCTACGGGCTCTACACCAAGGTGGCCATTCTCCACGACTGGTTCATCAAGTACGCCATCGGACGTGGAATCATCTCCTCGAGTGACGCGGACGGGATCTTCCGCCGGGTGATGCGCGAGGAGGGCGTGCCGTTCCTCATGGCGTGGATCATGTGGACCGGCGTGCGCTGGGGCGCGCTGCTCAACCACAGACGACGGGCAGGGTGGTTCCGGGGCAAGGACCCGTGGCTCGTCGTGCTCATCACCCTGCTCGGCGCGCCCTTTCTGCTGCCGGCGTTCGCTGCCGTCGGGCTCGGGTTGTTCGTGTGGGAGATCCTGGAGCTGTTCCTCTTCGTCATCGGGAAGGGGGTGAGATGGTGCCTGCCAAGAAGCTCCGCTCGATCAAGCGTCCGCGCCTCTACGAGGCACTGAGGCGTCGCGGGATGCCGAAGAAGACCGCCGCGCGCATCGCCAACGCCAGCCGATCACGTCATAGGAAGAGGAAGTAACGGTGGCAATCTCGTCCAGGAAGCGCAGGCGGCTGCCCAAGCGGGCGTTCGCGCTGCCGAGTCAGCGGAAGTACCCGATCGACACCAAGCGCCGGGCGGTCGCTGCCCTCGCCTATGCCCGGAGACGCACGACCGCGGGGGCGTATGCCACGATCCGCCGCAAGGTCATCGCTCGGTATCCGAGCCTGAAGAAGCATCGCTGAGGAGATCTCGTGCCGGTCGTTCTGTTCCTCCTGTCCATCCTCGGAGCCAACCTGGCGGTGACGTACATGGACCCGGTGGGAGTGGGCTTCGGACTCATGGCTCCGGCCGGCGTGTACCTCGTCGCGGTGACGCTCGTACTCAGAGACCTCGTGCAGCGTCTGAACGGCGCCAGGGGCGTCCTGCTGGCGTTCGCCGGGGGAATCACCCTGTCGTACCTGCTCGCCGACTCAGCGATCGTCTCAGCGTCTCTGAGCGCGTTCGTCGTGTCCTTCCTGATCGACACTCTGATCTTCTCGCTCGTGGGCCGGTTCACCCAGCGTCTCTGGGTGGCCGTCCTGTTCTCCGGGCTGGTGTCGCTCGTGCCGGACACGCTGGTGTTCCTGTATCTGGCCGACCTCGAGCAGTTCATCCCGGGCCAGCTCCTCGGCAAGGCGTACGGGACGGTGATCGCGGCAGCGATGATCTGGGCGGGGGCTCGTGGTCGAGTGCGGACGTGAGGTTCTATCTCGGGACGCACATCAAGAGCTGGCTCTGGAGGGGAGACACGGAGGACCTGGGTCCGCTGTTCGTCTCGTGGGTGAGGATGAGGCGCCGTAAGACGCCGTTCACTCAGCGGGCCCGGATTCCGTGGGCACTCGACTCGGGCGGCTTCTCTGAGATTGCCATGCACGGTCGGTGGACACGCGAGGAGGCCGAGTACCTTGACGCGATTGAGCAGTACGTGGAAGAGGTGGGCAGCCTGGAGTGGGCTGCTCAGATGGACTGGATGTGCGAGCCCCCGATGGTTGCTAAATCTGGGCTGTCGGTACTCGAGCATCAGCATAGAACGGTGGAGAACTACTGCCGTCTCAGGACCGCAGCGCCGCATCTACCGATTGCCCCTGTCCTCCAGGGTTGGGATCTGGACGATTACCCACGATCCGTTGCTCTCTTCGAGGCGGCGGGAGTGGATCTTCGTGCGTGTCCGGTGGTGGGTGTGGGTTCTGTATGCCGGCGGCAAGCCAGCTCGGAGATCGAGCGACTCTTCCAGTCGCTGAGCGCGTACGGGCTGAGACTTCACGGCTTCGGCGTCAAGACCGCCGGCGTGGCTCGATACGGCCAGCACCTGCACTCCGCGGACAGCATGGCCTGGTGCGCCGCTGCCAGACGACACGACGGCGCGTGGTGTGGCGGCCCACACCTGAACTGCAGCAACTGCCCGGAGTGGGCTCGTGTCTGGCGTCGTGCTGTGCTGGACCGCGTGCCGGGGGACGAATCGCCGTCCTGACGGAAGATCTTGCCGCACCGTCCTTGACATGCCGTGGCGCCCTACGCTAGACAGAGATGCATGACGACGACCGACCCCGACGAGGCCCGCGCCAAGGAGCTGTACTACAGCTCGTACCGCGTGACCGCGTACAACGCTGAGGAGGACAGCCTCTCGATCCGCCCGCACCACCAGCCCGACACCGACGAGGCGCGCGAGGCGTTCTACGCCGAGGGTCACGAGGCTGGCCCGTTCACTGCGGGCGAGGCGCTCGCCTTCGTCCGCGAGGCTGGTCGTACCGGGCGCCGCACCGACGACGACGGCCGCTACATCATCGAGCCCGTCGCCCTCTACCGCGTGTGGTACTCGCAGTGCGACCGCCACACCGGCCACGTCGAGGAGTACGCCGCACCTCGTACCTCCGCTCATTCGACCTGCACTCACGCCCGTACCAAGGCAGCTCGTGCTGCCTGTCGTCGCGCCACCAAGGAGAACTGACCATGTCTCGTCGCCGCGCCTTCCGTCCCGCCCTGCCGCCCGAGCCCGGCGAGGGCTTCCGCGTCGTCACCGGCGACCCGCTGGTGGACCGCACGTTCGCCACGCTGTCCGACGCCGAGCAGGCCCTCGCCGTCTACCACGCGCTCGGCATCACCGACGCCCGCGTGCTCGAGTGGCCGCAGCGGCCCACCGACTGGGCGGGTCAGCCCGTCTACACCCTGCCCGAGAGGAAGAAGCGATGAGCGCGCACGCCTCCTGCGATCACGAGAACACCAAGGCGGCTCGAGCGGCCTGCAGACGAGCCCAGGGCGGGACGGGGGTGTCGTCACCCTCGGGCGGTGCGTCCAAGCGCTCAGGGACGCGCTCAGGGCGACAGCAGAGCGTCCCGCACGACGAGGAAATGCTCGAGCGGATGCGCGGCTACCGCGATCGTCCGACGGTGCGCCAGCACAACCGCACTGTCCGCGACACCGGTAAGGCTGGCAAGGAGCCAGAGAGCGACGTCTGCAAGCACCCGCGCGACCTGCGATTCCGCGGGATCTGTGTGGACTGCGAGGCCGTCGTGCCCATGCCCACTCGTCCTCGCACTGCCACCGACGAGGTGGTCGCTCGGTACAACGCGATCATCTCGAAGCGGACGCGCAATCCGCGCAAGCCTCACCAGTTCGAGCTGAACTGCGACGCGGTGGAGGGCTCGCCGATGGCGACTCGCTGCTGGTGTGGAAAGCCTGAGACCGCACGTATCCACACCGACGGGCCAGCTGACCTGGCTGCTCACTTCAAGTTCTAGGGGAACCAACCATGATCCGCAGGATTCTGCTCGCTCTTCTCGCGCTGGCGATCATCGTCGGCACCATCGCCGCGGGTGATGCCATTGCCCCGTCGCTGGCCGATCTGCCAGCGACGGCGTCCGCACCTCAGTCGCCCGCGGAGGCTGTCGGTCCTCAGGTCGAGCCGGCGGCGATTCCCTCGCTCACGACGCTCGAGCAGCGGGACGAGTACATCCGCCGGCTGGTGGGTCCGGGCGCGGACTACACCATGAGCCTGCGGGTCAAGCTGCTCGACGCCGGGTACCGGGTGTGTGAGCGGGTAGGAGACTACATCTCGTCCGTGCGCTCAGTGCGCTGGGCGATGGACGAGTACGGCATCACCCCAGCCGAGGGCTGGACCCTGTACCGCGCGGCCCGCACCATCCTCTGCTGACCGCAAGCCCTCAGCATCGCACCACGCGGGCGCAAGCCTGCAGACACGCCGCCCCGGGACGCCGCTCCTTGACGTCTCGGGGCGGTGGTGTATGGTTCACCACATGACGACGACGAAGCACACCGACTGCACGCACCCCGCGACCAAGGCTGCCCGCGCTGCCTGCCGTAAGGGTCTGGCCCCGACCGACGTGGCCCGCATCGCCCGCTCCTCCGCCATCGCCGCCAAGGACAACGCCGAGGCCGTTGACTACTCCACCGTCGACTACGCGTTCGAGACCGCCGAGTGCGACCGCTGCTTCGGCTCCGGCCAGCCGGGCTACCTGTCGCACTACGCCGGCGTCTACGGCGGGGTGTGCTTCAAGTGCAACAAGTCGGGCAACAACAAGTCCGCCGGCCGCATCCTGACCCGCGCCGGCCGAGCCGCCAAGGAGGCGCACGACGCGTGGATCGCCGACCACCTCATGATCCCCGTCACCGACCTGCAGCCGGGCATGAAGTTCCGCGAGGCGCACTCGGGGTGGCGCACCGTCGTGTCCGTCGAGGGGCTGCGCACGAACGGCGTCTCCGTCACCCGCGACGATGAGGGCAACGAGGTCCGCACGCCGATCACCCACTTCACCGTCACCACGCAGAAGATCACGATCAGCTTCCTCGCCAATGCCACCGTGCAGCGCGTCGCCACTCCCGAGGAGCGCAGCCAGCTCATCGCCGCCATCGCCAACCGCAAGGGCACCATCCTCACGCCCAAGGCGTGACCGTCCCGGGGGCGGGGGTCGATGATGACCCCCGCCCCTTCCGCAGTCCTCACCCCACCACCCCAGGAAGGCCTCCAGTGACCGCCTCACGCACGCGCGCCCACCGTCCGGTGTCATCACCCCACCACGTCATCCCGTCGCCTCGTGGCGCGTCTGACGACACGCTGACCCCGTTCGACCCCGTCGCCTACGACCGTGCTACACGCGCGGCAGCCCACGACTGGGAGGACCAGCCGTACTCGCCCCTCCTGGCCCAGATCGTCATCCTCGGCGTGTGCATCCTGCTCGCCGCCCTGGTCGGCCTCGCCGTGTGGCTCGGCCCTGACAGCCCCACCACCCTCTGGTGAAGCGGCTCGTCGCCTGCGGGCGCATCCGCAAGACCCGCGGACACGTCTCGTGGGAGGGGCTGAAGTACGACACCGAGGGCGAGGCAGTCACGCTCGTCCTCCACGTGGCGATCGACGGCCACCTCCGGGGAGTGGTGACCCATGGCTAGGTCTGATCGGTCCACGTACCGCAAGACTCAGCGGATGCTCGACGCGACCCACACCGTGCCACACGGACCGTCGATCATCGAGAGCCTGGAGTGGGAGCTGTCCGACGCGGCGCAGAAGTACGTGCTCGCCCGTCGGGACGGGAAGCCCGTCGAGGAGATCGCCCTCGCACGTGGAGAGGTCCGCGGTCTGGCACGGGCCGTGGCGAGGATGCGTAGCCCGTACCAACCACACGTCAAGGAAGTTGAGCGGCAGTTCGTCGCCGAAGTGAGGGAGAAGCTCGATGCCCAAGAGCGCAGCACCACGTAAGAAGTCCACCCGCCAGCCTGACCAGCTGAAGGAGGTGCTCGAGCGGGCGATGGCGATGGACCGTCGTCGCCAGGCGCAGATCGCTAACCAGGTAGCCAGCATCAACCGCCTGTTGGCTGGGGCCGAGGAGCACGAGTGCTTCCCGCACGACCCGGCAACGGGGCATCCGATGATCCAGAAGCGGCCGTACGGGTACACCGACGAGATGCGCGTGCTGCACGAGGGAAGTGCCGTCCTCACTGTCGAGAATCAGGACCTCCGTGCCGTGCTGAGTGAGCTCGTGCGATTCATCGACGCTCGGGAGCCGACGACGCTGCATGGCGACGTGCTCGCCCAGGCTCGAGCACTCGTCGGCCTCAGCGCGCCTGTGAGCGAGCAGGGGAGCGCCGAGGGGTGACGAGGCGGGGGAGCGTCCTCGGGCGCGTCAGGGCGCGTCTCAGGGCGATGGTGGGCCGGTCTCGTCACGACGCGTCGGACGTGCGTCGGTCGCGGGTGCACGTCGCCCAGTTCGAGCACACCCACCGGGTGTGGGAGCCCCCGGACCCGCCGCGCCGCTACTTCGTGGAGCGGGGGATCGAGCCCTGGAAGTGATCGTCCTCGTGTGAGCTCAGCGGCGAAGCCGCTGGACCCATTCTGCCCGCAAGCCCGTTGGCATTGACGTCAGAGAATCTGACGCCTATTGTCCCTAGTGTCGGTCTCAGGTCAGCGCCAGAAGCTCGTCACTTCTCGGCCGGTCGTCGTCATGCTGACCTGAGGCCGACTCTTGGCGGAAGGGGGTCTCTGTGCCGAGGAAGACCGCCCGCCCACTGAGCGAGAAGCCCACTGCCGTCCGCCGCCGAATCCGCACCAACGGAGCGAAGATCGAGCGCGACGTGGCGATGCTCTACAAGCCCATTGAAGAATGGGACATGGAAGAACTGGCCCGGGGTCGGCCGCGAAATCGTGCGGGCAACTTTACTGGCCCACCGCCAGCCTGGCTCACTCCCCTCCTCATCAAGGAGGCGAAGGACCGCCTTCGCGTGCTCACGCGTGATGAGATCGCGGTGTTCTCGGGCGATGCCGTCCGCGTCATGCATAAACTCATGACGAGTGAGGAGACGGATGACGACGGAAAGCCCATGGTCTCAGCCTCAGTGAGGCTGCAGGCTGCTCAGTACCTGCTCGACCAGACCGTTGGCAAGGCGACCAACCCTGTCGAGGTCACGGGCAACGTCCAACTCCAGCACCTCATGGCCAACGTCCTCGTGAATCCGGACGGCTCACTCAGCCATCCGGTGATCGACGGTGAGGTGGCCGAGGATGAGGACGACGAAGATGACGAGGAGGGTTCATGACCACACTCGGTGACGACGAGGTCACGCCGTACGACCCCGACGAGCCGCTGCTCCCGGAGCTCGACGAGCTGCCTCGCAGAATGCTCGCGGGCGAGCCCGCCGAGAACCTGCTGCTCGACTTCCACGACCTGGGCGAACTCACGCCCGAGGAGATCGAGGAGGGCAACCGACTCGGCGCGGCGATCGACCCGGACGATGACCTCGACAGCGGGGACGTCCAGGGGCGACGGGCAGCTCCGCCAGCCGGAGTCCTGACGGCTGCCCGGAGCCTGGCTGAGGCGCTGCAGGACTACGGCGTCAAGACGTCCATCGAGCTGAGGACGGACGCCCAGGGACTCTACCGAGTCAACCGGTTCGTCCGGAACCTGTCGCACCACACGGTGTCCCGGCCCAGCAACGGCCTGACGCCGTGTCTCAACCTGGTGAAGGTCGGCCGCTCGGACCTGTCCGGCCCACTCTGCAACGGCTACGGCGGGTATGACCTCGTGGCGCGGATCATCACTCTGGGATACGCCAACCACTCCGGTCTCGGCGGTCCGTGGAGCGTGTCCGGCTGGGGCACCGTCCCTCGGGACAACGGACGCCCGTACAACTTCGGGTGGGAGTTCGAGGGCGGGTACTCTGACTCCTGGGTCGGCTCGCTCGGCGAGAAGATGCATGACTTCATGGCACGCTGTAACGCGGCGACGCTCGACTGGCTGGGGACGCTTCCGGGCAACCCCGGCCCGGCTCCGATCGCCTGTCAGGGTGAGCATAAGACCTGGGCTCCGGGGCGCAAGATCGACCGCTACAACTACACCACCGCATCCGGACAGGCGCTCACCGCCAAGGCGCGCGCGTCCAAGAACCCATCGGAGGATGACATGCCCAGCGCTGAAGAGGTCGCCGACCTCGTCGTGAAGAAGCTCCGTGCCGCCGACATGAGCCCGACGACTGGGACGCAGTCGTTCGAGAACCTGCTGTCGCAGACCCACACCATGCTGAAGGACCTCACCAAGACGCCGCACGAGCGGCTGGCGGCCACCGTCGGCGCGGCCGAGGGGGAGAAGCTGGAGCCCGCGACGGCGCTGACTCAGATCCGCTACCTGGACGCGAACGTGCGCCGGCTCATCGAGCTGCTCGAGCCGCAGCAGCCCACGGGAGGCTGAGAACATGCCGCCCCGGGACCGTCGCCCCGGTGAGTTCGGCGGGGTCCCGGGGCGCATCCAACCCCCGCCCCACGAGCCGACGACGGATGAGACGCTGTCGCTGATCTACGAGCTGGACCCCGCGGTCACGTACGAGGTGGTCCCGGAGACCAAGAAGGCGAAGTGAGTTCGTGACGTCTCCAGTGATCTACCGTGACGTGGTGTGGACAGTTGAGGGGCTGGCAGAGGAGACGGAGCTCAACGGTACGGTGACGTTCACGGCGACCCCTCGCTCTGTCGCCGTCAGCGATGCTGTGACGCCCTTTACGGTGCTCCCCGCGCCGGTCACCCGTCGCATTGTCAACGGGCGTCTCACAGACGACGACGGGGCGTCCAGCGTCGCTCTCGTGACGACCGACGACCCCGACGCGGCGACGCAGGCATGGACGTATCGAGCCGAGTGGGCTCTGGACGACGGGGTCACGTTCGGCACGTTCGTCTTCGACTTGCCGGCGGCCGCTGCTCCGCTCGACCTCACCGAGATGCAACCGGTCGATGAGTCGAGTGGCGTTCCGATTCTGCGTGGTCCACAGGGTGAGCCTGGTCCGGTGGGTCCTCACGTCATCTCCATCATCGGCCAGTCTGGTGAGGTGGACGCTACCGAGCTTGCTGCCGGACTCGACACTTCCGGCAATCGACTGTCCTCGCAGGTTCTTCAAGAGACCTTCACATCCAAGATACTCACCACCAACTACGCTATGCGTCCTGAGCAGAGCGAGCGGCTTGGTGGAAACCAGAACATCACGGTTAGCATCATCGGGATAGATGAGACCGCAAATGTCATCTTTGCCGTCAACACCTCGAACACTCGGGTCATTCAGTCCGATAATTACGGCACTACTTGGTCGGCCGCTCGCACCTTGCCAGCCGACGTTACCTGGAACAACGTGACCCGGATTGTCCGCTTCGGTGCTTATGTCTACATGCTTGCTAAGACAACTGCGGACAACTTGATAAAGGTCTTTCGTGCCACGCCGGTAGCGCAGGGCGCGAACTGGGCGGATTGGTCCACCCCACTGCTTACCTTAGCGGCCGGCACCACGGCTTTCTCCTTCGCCATGGAGGCGTCGAAGTGGGGCACCGGAACCGAGTACCTGTTCGTCGCCGAATACGGTGACCCGGTCGGCGGCCCCTCGATCCACCGAACCGCCGACGGGATCACCTGGAGCAGGGTTCATGGTCCCGACGCGACGATGCGGCACATCCACCACGTCATGCCAGACCCGTTCAACCCCGGGCATGTGTGGGCCACCTGCGGCGACGGCGTCTCTAAGACCATCATGCGGTCGACCAACTCCGGCTCCACCTGGACGACCGCGATCGCATCCGCCGCTTGGCAGGCCGTCCAGATCAGCTTCACCGAGGATTACGTCTGGATGGCTGCTGACTCGCGGCAGGGTACGGCATTCGTCATTGACCGCGCTACCAATACTCCGTACCACGCGTCACCGAACTACCATCACCACACGGTGCCGCCGAGTGGAACTCCCGCCCGCTCGGTCACCGACGGGGCGGTCACTTCTGGATCGGTCACTGTCACCTCAGCGACCGCAAACTTCACCGCTGCCGATCTCGGCAAGTACATCGCCAACAGCAACGTGTTTCCGCCATTCACTCGGATTCAGGCGATCAACTCAGCGACTTCTGTTCAAGCGTCCGCAGCGGCTAACTTCACAGGTACCGGTCGCACGCTTAACATCGGCAGTGATCTCTACTACGCCAATGCCTACTGTGGAGCCATCGATCCAGCGACCGGCATCTACTACTGCGCTGCGATGGACACCAGCAACGCCGGCACCACGATGGGTCTCTTCTACATCCCGCGGCTCGGGGAGCGTGCGGAGATCCTCGACCCGGGGGGCTCTTCAATCTCGATGAACACGCGGGTCTACATGCTGGGTGGATACCTGTTCTGCGGTCAATGGCGAAGGCCGCTACTTGCTGCGGCACTACCGCCTAGCTGACCCTTTGACTTGGGAGAGGAGGTGGCCATGACCCAGGGGAGGGCGCTGCGGAAGGACCTGTACTACAAGCACACCGGGTACGAACCGCACCCTGGGCAGGCCACCATCCACTACACTCCCGCCCGCTTCAGGGTCCTCTCCAACGGTCGACGGTGGGGAAAGACCATTCTGGGTGCTAAGGAGATTGAGCCTTGCGCGTTCGTCCCTTCTCGGCACATCACCGGCGGACCGCAGATCGGCTGGATAGTTGGTCCTCAGTACGGGGACGCGGAGAAGGAGTACCGCATCGTCTACGACCAGTTCCGGAAGTTGGGGATCGAGAAGGATGCCATCAAGTTCGTGAACAATCCGGACAACGGCGCCATGCACATGACCACCGCCTGGGGCTTCGACCTGTCGTGTCGCTCTGCTAAGCACCCTGAGACGCTCGTTGGCGAGGGACTAGACTTCGCCCTGATGGTCGAGGCCGGTCGGCACCGTCGCCGTACCTGGGGTCAGTACATCCGTCCTGCGCTGTCAGACAAGCGGGGATGGGCGCTGTTCTCTGGCGTGCCCGAGGGCAAGTCCGAGCACTCCCTGCTCTACTCGCTGTGGCAGCGGGGGCAGTCCGACCGCTTCAAGTCGTGGCAGTCCTGGCGGATGCCGTCGTGGACGAACACGCTCATCTTCCCCGGCGGTCGGCGTGACCCCGAGATCCTCGACGCCGAGGAGGATCTGACCGAGGACGAGTTCCGCCGTCAGTACGGCGCGGAGTTCGTGGAGCACGCCGGCGCGGTGATGCAGGAGTGGGATGACGAGATCCATCTCAAGGACCTCGACTTCAACCCGGACTGGCCGCTCTACGGCGCGGTCGACTACGGGTTCACTAACCCATTCGTGTGGCTGTGGATCCAGCTCGACCACTGGGGTAACGTCTACGTGATCGGTGAGCGTCGCTGGGAGCGGATGGACACGCTCGAGGTGGCACAGGATCTGCTCCGTACGTCCGACGGCCTCGTGAGCTCCTGTGCGGCGTTCTACCCAGACCCTGCCGAACCGGACGACACGCTCACGCTGTCCAAGCTCCTCAGGATCCCCGCACGCAAGAACACCGGTGGCGAGCTCAAGACACGGCTCTCACTGATCCGCCACGCGCTCAAGGAGCGGAACACTCACCTGCCGTACGGTCACGTGGACCGCCAGCCGGCGCTGTTCGTGGACCGTTCGTGCACCACCCTCGCCTGGGAGATGCGCGAGGGCTACCGCTGGCCCGAGCATCGCTCCGAGGTCAAGTCGGACAGCGAGCACCCGCTCGACAAGGACAACCACGGCACTGAGGCGCTGGGCCGCTTCTTCCGGGGCTACTTCGGTATGCCTGGCCAGGATCAGAAGCCTGCTCGATCGCGCGTCCGTACAGCGAGGATGGGGTGAGATGACGACTCCGGGTGTGTTCACCCCGTATTCCACGATCCGCAATCTGCTGGGTCCGCTGCCCACGTGGATTCCCGATGCGCTGGACCAGGAACGGGTCCTCTCCTACCAGGTCTACGAGCAGATCTACTGGGGTGTGCCCGAGACCTTCAAGCTGGTGGCGCGAGGAGCTGAGGACCGCCCGATCTACATCCCCACCGGCCGGACGATCGTCGAGACCACTCACCGCTACACCGCGACCGGCTTCCACACCGCAGTGGACCTGCGCAGCGGCGGCGTGGCCGCTCAGTCCCAGGACGCCCAGGCGCTCACCCTCGCGCTGGACGACCTGTTCACCCGCGAGCGCTTCAAGTCGAAGCTATCTGGCAACAAGCGCTACGGCCTCATCCGCGGCGACTGGTGCTGGCACATCGTCGGCGACGACACCAAGCCGCCCGGGTCGCGCATCTCGATCTACGCGCTCGACCCGGCCTCGTACTTCCCGATCTGGGACGAGGATGACTTGGACAAGATCGTCGGCTGCCACATCGTGGATCAGTACCTGGACGAGGAGTCCGGGGACACGGTCATCAAGCGCCTCACCTACCGCAAGACCGAGGCCGGCACGGTCACGTCGGAGGAGGGTCTGTTCGAGCTGGACGACTGGGGCCTGCCGTCGTCCTCGCCCATCCGGGTGCTCAAGCCGGTGACCGAGCTGCCGCCGTCCATCACCGCGCTGCCGGTCTACCACGTCAAGAACTTCGAGGAGCCGGCCAACCCGTTCGGTTCGAGCGAGCTGCGCGGACTCGAGCGGATCATCGCGGCAGTGAACCAGACCATCTCGGACGAGGAGCTCGCGCTCGCACTCGACGGTCTGGGCATGTACGCCACGGATGCTCCACCGCCGACCAACGACGAGGGCGAGGAGGTCGACTGGCTGCTTGGTCCGGGCCGTGTGGTCGAGCACCCGCCGAATACCAAGTGGGAGCGCGTGTCCGGTGTGGCGTCGGTCAAGCCCAGCCAGGACCACCTCGCCTTCCTGCTGTCGCAGATGCACGAGGCGGCCGCGCTGTCCGACGTCGCCCGGGGCAAGGTGGACGTCTCCGTCGCCGAGTCGGGGATCTCGCTCATGATCCAGATGGCGCCGATGCTGGCGAAGGTGAGCGAGAAGGACGACCTGGTCGCGGCCACCCACGATCAGATGTGGTTCGACCTCGTCCGCGGCTGGTTCCGCGGGTACGAGGCAACGGACTTCGGCGAGGACGTCAGGGTCAAGACGACGTTCGGCGAGAAGCTGCCGCAGAACCGCAAGGAGAAGTTCGATGAGCTCTTCGCCATGCTCAAGGAGAAGGTCATCTCGGTCCAGTTCTTCCGGGCTGAGGCGTCCAAGCTGGGGTACGAGTTCCCGGCCGACATGGACGCGCAGATCGTCGCCACCACACGCGATCTCTCGACGGCCCAGGCGGACCCGTTCGCCAGCCGCATGAACGAGGAACTGGAAGGAGTCTGACGTGCCTTTCATCGACTCAGATGAGGATCCCGGCTGGCAGGAGCTGCAGCGTCGGATGGCTGAGGCTCTCGCGCCGTTCGCCAAGGATCTCGGTGCCCGTGTCTGTGAGCACGGTGACTGGTCCGAGTGCGCCGACGTCCGTGAGGGAAAGGGCTGCCTGTTCGCTGACACTCAGCCGAAGCCGGGCTCCATGCCGGTGCTTGCCGAGTGGACTCTGGTCAGCAACGTCGTGGACATGAGCACCGGTCGGTTCGACTTCACCGGGATCAGCGCGCCGGACCAGCGGGCCACCACCACGAACGGTCTGCTCTGGACCGGCCTCAACGGGATCTGACCCGTGGCCGTCGATCCGCGCGCGCCGCTGCGTGAGTACCTGCGGGCACAGCGTCGCCTCGACGCGTCGCTGAACGCGATCCTCCAGCGTGCTGCTAGGGACGCTGAGAGACGCGTGAGGGCGCTGGAACTCGCCCGCCCGGGCATCGGGGTGCGCGTGCGCCAGGCGCAGCTCACAGCGACGCTGACGGCGATACGGGAGCTCCAGGAGGAACTGTGGCAGCAGGGGATCGGTCCGCTCATCACGAGCAGCCTGCCCGAGGCTCAGGCGGCAGCCGTCCGGGCAGGCGAGCTCCTCGACTCGGTGCTGTTCGAAGCACTCCGCCCGCAGCAAGCCGAGGCGATGCGGGACGTGGCTCGGCGAATGGCCCAGTCGGGACTCATCACCGACGCCAACCGCCAGGCGGTTGAGCTCTCGCCCCGGGTGTACCGGAACGCGGAGCTGGCGTCGGGCGCGATCGAGCGGACCATCCGGTCGGGGATCATCCAGGGACTCTCGGCCCGGGAGCTCGCGGGAACGGTCCGGCTCTTCATCAGTCCGACCACACCGGGAGGCGTGTCCTACGCGGCCAAGCGTCTGGCGAGGACGGAGCTCAACAACGCCTTCCACAACCGGCAGATCGCTACCGCGCAGAATAAGCCGTGGGTCCTCGGAGCCAAGTGGAATCTGTCCGGCTCGCATCCCAAGATCGACGAGTGCGATGACTTCTCCAGCCGGGACGCGCACCGGCTCGGAGCGGGCGTGTACCGGGCGGACGACGTGCCCCAGAAGCCACACCCGCACTGCCTGTGCTTCCTGACATACGAGACCATGAGCGTGGACGCGTTCATGGACGATCTGGCACGCTTCATGCGTGCCGCCTGATCTCCCCTCCCGAGCGAGGGGCGCTAGACCCATTCCGGACCGTGCGCTGGTGTGGGGCATGACCGGGTCGTACAGAGCGACGACCGTATTACCGGAGGAACTGATGAAGCGAACGATCCTGTCTGCCCGTGACTTCGAGGCGCAGGCCGCTGCCATTCTCGCCGCATCCAAGACGAGGCGTGGCGACGGTCTCCGCATGGAGAAGATCGACGGGGACGACAGTGATCCGCCCGGCGCTGACGACGACGACTCCGACGATGACTCGGACGACGACAGCGACGACGACGCGGACGACGATGACGACTCGGACGACTCCGACGACGACTCCAAGGATGACAAGTCCAAGGGGAAGAAGAAGGACGACGAGGACGACAAGGTCGACCGCGCGGAGTACGAGCGGGTCAAGCGGCACCGAGCGGCCGCGGATCGGCGGAACGCGGAACTGACGACGGAGAACAGCCGTCTGAAGACCGAGATCACCGCGCTGAAGGCGGAGGGCAAGAAGGGTGAGCCCGACGAGGCGACGACTGCACGAGTCAGCGAGCTCGAGTCGAAGGTCGCCGAGAAGGACCAGACCATCCACCAGCTCCGCATCGGGAACGCCTTCCTGTCCGCGAACACCCACGCCTGGGCCGATCCAGAGGACGCGCTGCGTCTCGCCGATCTGTCCGACGTGGAGATCGAGGACGACGGCACCGTCCACGGGCTGAAGCAGGCTCTGGACAAGCTGGCCCGTACCAAGCCGCATCTCCTCAAGAAGAAGGACGATGACGACGACGGCAAGGGCAAGAAGGGGGCCTCCGGTTCTGCGTCAGGTGGTCAGCGTCGCAAGGGCAAGGACACCAAGCAGACCCGCGAGACGCTGTCCAAGAGCTACCCGATCCTCGCCACCCGGCGCTGATCGGCTCATTCGAAGAGAGAAGGTGAACCATGGCACTCGGTGCCCACTACGACAAGTACGACCCGATCAGTGGCGGATTCCGTGCGCCGTCCTCGCAGGTGTGGACGGGAGCGGACCTGCGCGTCCCCCGGGCAGTCTCGCTCGACGCCAACGGGCGAGTCGTCCGGGGAACGGCGGGTGTGTCCGGCTTCGTCGGCGTCGTCGTCGCTCACAAGGACGTGGCGATCGGCGACGTCCTGGACGTCATGACCCAGGGCGAGATCGTGGACGTGACCGGTCTCACCGCCGGTACTCGGTACTACGCCACCGCCGCGGGTCCGCTCGGTACCGCTGCTCCTGCCGCTGGTGTCAACGCCGGTCTGGTCGGCTGGACGGTCGAGTCCGATCGCCTCGTCGTCCGTGCCGGCATGGTCCAGGGCTGAGAAGGGAGAACACATCATGCACAGCAACACGCTCTCCCTCGGTCGTCGCGGTCTCGCGATCGACATGGGCCAGCCCGCCTGGGCTCGGCAGCTCCGCCCTGGTCGGGGCATGGAGCTCGTGGACCTCCTGAGGCTGGGCATCGTGCCCGGCATGGCCGGCGGTGCCGGCGGGTTCAACACCACTGGTGACCTCGTCACCCGCACCACGGACGGGCTCGACCTGAACGTGCTGTGGAACGAGTTCATGGCGGTCAACGAGGAGTACAACCGCCAGCGTCAGGCGATCGTGGACTTCCTCACCTACTCCGTCGCCAACCCCGTCGAGGAGGTCCCGCTCACGTCTGGCGGCGGCAACTTCGAGGAGGCGTCGGAGTTCGGCGTTCCGCGGGCGTACCGCACCGAGGTCGACAGCTTCTCCATGGGCTTCGGCTTCCGGTGGTACGACCTCGCCAACCGGTTCACGTGGCAGTTCCTGGCCGACGCCACCGCGGCGCAGGTCCGGAACGTGGAGAACATCGCGCTGGAGGCCGACTCCCGCCTGGTGTTCACCAAGGTCATGCGGCAGCTCTTCCGCAACGTGACCGACTCGGCGTCGATCCGCGGCAACGCGTACAACGTCTTCGGGTTCTACAACGGCGACACGGACCCCGACCAGGTCCCCCCGCCGTACAAGACCAACACCTTCACCACCGGCCACCAGCACTTCCTGGTGTCGGGGGCGGCGGTTGTGGACCCGATCGACCTGCAGGACATGCAGACGCATCTGACCCACCACGGGTACGAGCGGATCAACGGGTACCAGACGGTGCTCATGGTGAACCGGGTCGAGGCCAACGCGATCCGGCTCTTCCGCTCCGCGGTCAACGGCGGGCCTGCCGGCGCGCTGTTCGACTTCATCCCGTCCCAGGGCCAGCCGGGCGTCCTCATCCCGCAGGACATCCAGGTGCTGGGCCGCGGGCAGGTCGCCAACACCCTCAACGGTCTCAACGTGATCGGTTCCTACGGGGACATCTTGGTGGTGGAGGAGGACTACATCCCCGCCGGGTACATGGTCATGTTCGTGACGGGCGGGCGGGACAACCTGCAGAACCCGATCGGCTTCCGGGAGCACGCGACCCCGGGTCTCCGGGGAATGCGGCTCATCAAGGGCCGGAACGCCGACTACCCGCTGATGGACGCGTACTACGTCCGCGGGTTCGGCACCGGTGTCCGCCACCGTGGAGCGGGCGTCGTGATGCAGGTCAAGGCGTCGGGGTCCTACGCCCCGCCGGCGCAGTTCGCCTGATCGAGTCGCTGGGCAGAGGCCGGATCAGCAACGCCGGCCTCTGCCCAGCCACAACCAGAAAGGAGGTGTCCGCGTTGAGCAGAGTGATCGACCCCGAGAACATGAGTGACGCCGACCGGAGGTACCTGAGGGATCGAGCGATCGACCCCGACGACTACTCCGAGCGTCACCGTCTGCTGAGCGAGGACGAGGTCGAGCCGGTCGAGCCGGAGGAGGGACAGGAACCCGCCCGCCTGAACCAGGAGGGTGGTCCCGAGGCCGACGAGGACGGCGACGACGAGGACGTGCCCTACTCGGAGTGGACCATCGCCGAGCTGCGCACGGAGATCGAGGGTCGTCCGGGCGTCGAGATGCCGGAGGGCCGTGCCCGCAAGGGTGAGCTCATCCGGCTGCTCGAGGAGGACGACCAGAAGGAGGGCCCGACCGGCGCGACGGACGACCCGGACGAGGACGAGAGCCTCGACGCGTCGGACCCCCAGCCGGCGAACCCGAGCAACCCCGACAGGGGCGTGCTCAACAGGGAGTGATCCCAGGCCCTGAGATTGCCTGAGAGCGCTCCGGGGGTGTCACCCGGTACGACGACACCCCCGGGGCGTTCTCACCCGCTTACAGACCGACTGGAGGCGTCCTCGTGGCAAGTCAAACTCAGATCACCGAGCTCCGTCGTCTCGTGGACGACGTGACCGCGCCACAGATGTTCACTGCTGCTGAGCTGAGCTCCTACATCGACGCTGCTGGCGGAGACGTGCGAGCAGCTGCCGGTACGGTGTGGGGCGTCAAGGCGTCGCGCTTCGCCGGACTGGTCGACGTGACCGAGGGCGCGAGCAGCCGCAAGAACTCACAGCTCCACGCCCAGGCCCTCAAGATGGCTGAGTACTTCAGTCCGGGCAGCAGCGACGGCGGCTCCGTCACCGTGGCGCGCTCGAGGACCCGGCCGATAGTGAGGCCGTAGTGATCGCCAGCCAAACTGAGCTCTTCGTCCAACGCCGGAATACCGCTGCTTTCATCGCTGCCGATCCCGAGGAGATCGTGCTCACACCGCGAGTCCAGGAGAGGACCAGTACGGGTGGGTTCAAGTGGGTTGAGCAGCCGCCCCGGGCAGTCCAGACGTTCAAGATCATCGAGCGGAACACCTCAGCCGCAACCATCACCCGAGTCGTCGGCGGCGAGCAGCACGAAGTCGAGCTCACCCTCCTCGGTCACTGGGACGCAGTCGTCGGAGCCCACGACATCTTCGAGCACCGGGGAGCTCGCTGGGAGGTGCTCTCGGTGGACCACTTCAACGGATACGAGCAGCGCGCCCAGGTGATCCGCTATGGCCGGTAGGGGACGCATCCGCTGGGATCAGTCAGGACTCACCACGAACCTCAGCACCCTGGACCGCAAGATCAATGCCGGCGTCTCGCGGATCGTGCAGATGCAAGCCACACGGAGTGAGTCGTTCCTGAGGACGAACGCGCCGTGGACTGACCGGACCGCGAACGCGAGGAACGGCCTCTACGCCCGAGCCGAGAGCAGCCGCGGGAAGCACAGCATCCTGCTCGCGCACTCGATGCCGTACGGGATCTGGCTGGAGGTCCGCTGGTCCGGCAAGTACGGGATCATCCCCGAGGCCGTACGTACCGGCGGCCAGGAGGTCATGGCGATGCTCAGCCGACTGTTCCAGATGCTCTGAGGAGGCGACGTGCCGACAGCTCGAGAGACCGTCTACGCCGCACTGACGACCGACGCGGAACTCAGCAGCGAGGGCATCACCGGAGACTCTGTCTGGGGCATCGAGTCAGTCGACAACCCCGAGCGCGGAAAGCCGTTCCTGGTGCTCTCCTGGTCCACGACGCCACGTCCCGCCTTCGCTGCAGCCCGACGCCGTGACCTGCTGGTGTGGGCGCACGACGAGGGCGGGGACTACTCGCGGATCGACCGCATCCTCGAGCGAGTACGACAGATCTTGGTCGACCTGATCGACCAGGGCGGAGTCACGCAAGTTGACTGGGAGGGCGCTTCCGGCGACCTCTATGACGACGGGTTCCGCACCATCACGAGAAACTCCGGATTCCGCGTGATCGGCGCGGACGGAAGAGAGAGGTCAGGATGACGACGAGGACGAGGGCCGCCGAGCCCACCAACGTCAAGGCACCTGCGCCCACCGAGGGCGGCGGCGACCAGCTCGAGACCCCCCGCGCCGCAGCCGCGCAGGAACGCAGAGCAGAGGAGGAGCCCAAGGAGGTCCGCTACGTCGGCGACGCCGGAACGCGGGAGATCACCGCGGCCCAGTGGAAGGGTGCCGGCGTCGAGGACCAGGAAGGAGTGGTCTGGGACGCCAGCAACGACTACACACTGCCCGCCTCGGACTTCACCCCGGACGCGCTCAGGGTGCTCGCCCGGGACCGCGGCCTGAAGATCAAGTAGTCCACCGATGCCCACCCCGCTCCGCTGCGCCAGCAAGCTGCACGCCATCCAGATCTCGGACCACGTGATCGAGGTCAAGTGCTCTAGCCGGTTCTGCGGAGCTGGAAGGGGCACGGTCGTTCTGCACCGGTTCGACCTGAGCAGCGGCGAGACGTCGACTCGATGCTTCGCCGATCCGCACCATGCGATGGACAACAGAAGGAAGGAGACATCCGCATGACCGCTCTTCCCTACGGCATCCGAGACGTCAAGGTCACGCCGTTCTTGGACGAGAACCTCGAGACCCTCGGGGTGCCGGTCGATCTGCCCAACATGCAGACGCTGAGCTTCACCGAGGCCGAGGACTTCACCCAGCTCCGAGGAGACGACCGCGTCGTCACCACCCGGGGCCAGGGGTCCAACGTCGAGTGGGAGCTCGAGGCCGGCGGCCTGTCATTCGCCGCCGTGAAGACGATGTACGGAGGCGTCATCACCGAGACTGGTGTGGCTCCCAACATCGTCCGCAAGTTCCGCAAGAAGAGCCGGGACACCCGCCCGTTCTTCCGCATCGAGGGCCAGGCGATCAGCGACTCGGGCGGCGACGTCCACGTCGTGATCTTCCGGGCCAAGGCGACGGACAACCTGGAAGGCGAGCTCGCCGACGGGGAGTTCTGGACGACCGGGGCGTCCGGCGAGGGGCTGCCCTCGGTGGCCACCGCGACCGATGACGTGCTCTACGACTTCATCGAGAACACCACCGCCACTCCCATCGCTACCGTCTAGCCCATCCACACCGATCGGGTAAGGAGCACCAGGATGCCAACCCGCAAGAGCACGACCAAGAGCACGACCACGAGTAAGACGCCCACCAAGAAGACGCCGGTGAAGCGCACCACGGCGACCCGCACGCGCACGACGCAGGCACCGCCGTCAGACCTGTCCGGAATCGCCCTGAAGCGGGCCCAGACGCGCGGGGAGGACGGCCCTCAGGTCGACCCCTACGCGCCCACCGTGTGGGGCTCTGAGGAGAGCTCAGGTGCCCTGGTCGATCTCGATCTGCCCAGCGGCCAGAAGTGTCTGGCTCAGCGTCCCGGTCCGGAAGGCCTCATGGCTGCCGGGCTGCTGGACGACCTCGACATGCTGGCGACCGTCGTCCCCAAGATCATGGGTGGCAAGTCGACCGCCAAGAAGTTCGACCCCTCGGTGGCGATGAGGAACAAGGAGATGCTCGCCCAGGCGGTCAAGCTCATGAACCGCGTGGTGGTCTTCGTCGTGGTCAAGCCGGAACTCACCGAGGAGCCGGATGATCCCCGGGACAAGGAGCGCGGGAAGATCTACCCGTCGTCCGTCTCGATGGAGGACAAGATGTTCCTCTTCAACTGGGCCGTCGGGGGTACCCGCGACCTGGCTCGATTTCGTCAAGAACTCCAAGAGTCTGTGGCAGATGTGGAATCTGGCGCGGACGTGGAAGGTGCGGCCGAGTGAGCTGACCAGCATCACCGATCCACTCACCGCCTTCTACTTCGACCGAGCCGTCGCCACGTTCGGGACGGAGGTTGAGGCGGCGATGGATGAGGCTGCAGATGGAGCGAAGAACAAGAAGGAGTCCCAGCGAAGGCGTCAGATGGCGCTGGCCCGCTACATGAAAGACGAGGACGGACGACCCTCCGCGGGCACCTTCCGAGACCCAGCCGCAGCCGCACGACAGCAGTAGGAGGGCGAGACCCCTATGGCCGACTACAACCTCGGTACTGCCCACGGCGTCATCGAGATTGACTCGAATACCCAGGGCATCGACCAGGCACAGCGGTCCATGCAGGGTCTCCAGAAGACCTCTCAGACCACTGAGCAGGCGCTCGACAAGACTGCGAACACGACCGGGATCGCCGGTGCTGCCATTGCCGGTGGTCTCGGTCTCGCGGTCAAGACGGCAACCGACTTCGAGAAGCGGATGTCCGCGATCAGTGCGGTCTCCGGTGCTTCGGCTGGCGACCTCGAGAAGCTCCGTCAGAAGTCACTGCAGCTCGGCGCGGAGACGTCCTTCTCGGCCGGTGAGGCAGCCGGCGCGATCGAGGAGCTAGTCAAGTCCGGCCTGAGCGTTCCTGACGTGATGAACGGAGCCGCGGACGCGACCGTCGCACTCGCCGCAGCCGGTGAGATCGAGTTGCCCGAAGCGGCGTCCATCGCCAGCCAGGCTCTCAACCAGTTCAAGCTCACCGCTGAGGACCTGCCGGGGGTGGCAGACCTCCTCGCCGGTGCCGCGAACGCGTCCGCCACGGGCGTGTCTGAAGTCGGTGCTGCACTCTCGTACGTGGGTCCCGTGGCGCAGGCTGCCGGCCTGTCGATCGAGGACACGGCGGCTTCCGTCGCTCTGCTCGCCAATAACGGCATTGACGGGCAGCGGGCCGGTACTGCCCTCCGCGCGATCCTGACCCAGCTGCAGCCCGCCACGAACAAGGCGCGCGACGCCATGACGGACCTTGGTCTCGTGACTAAGGACGGGCAGAACCAGTTCTACAACACCAACGGCACGCTCAAGGACATGGACCAGATAATCGGCTTGCTCAACGAGTCGATGGCGGGTCTCTCCGAGGAAGAGAAGACAGCTTACGCCCGGAACATGTTCGGACTCGAGTCGCTGTCCGCGATCAGCGCCATGGCGGGCACGACGGCCGGCGAGTTCCAAGATCTGCAGGGCGCCATCGGCGAGGTCTCGGCACAGGAGGTCGCGGAAGAGCGGCTCAACAACCTGTCCGGGTCGATGGACGCGCTGATGGGTTCGGCCGAGACGCTGGGAATCCAGCTCGGTACCGCGCTCATTCCGTTCATCCGCAGTCTGACTGATGCGCTCACCATCGTCGTCAACTGGTTCTCCTCGCTGTCGCCGGAGACTCAGCAGTGGATCGTCACCATTCTCGCTGCCTCGGCGGGACTGCTGCTGCTCACCGCGGGAGTGATAAAGACCATCCTCATGATGCGGTCGTTCATGGCCACGCTGAGGACGTTGAGAATCCTGTCCACGGCCACGCGTGCCGGCTTTCTCAAGATGGCGCTCCAGGGCATCGTCAGTCTCATGAGGCTGGCGCTCCAGGGTGCCATGTGGCTGGGTCGGTTGGTCATCCGGGTCACCGTCGCCACTGCTAAGATGGTGGCCCGGTTCGTGTGGTTCGCCATTCAGTCCGCGGCGCAGGCTGCCCGGGTGGTTCTCTCGTGGACCCTCGCCGGAGCTCGCCTCGCCGCACAGTGGGCCATGATGGCACTCCGTGCCGGCCTGTCGGCTGCTCGGATCGGTGCGGTGTGGTTGGCCCAGACCGTTGCCACGACGGGACGTCTGCTTCTCTCCTGGGGCCTGGCCGTGGCTCGTGTGATCGCCGGCTGGGTGCTCATGGGCATCCAGTCACTGATCCAGGCAGCACGCATGGCTGCGGCGTGGCTCATTGCCATGGGTCCCGTCGGCTGGGTCATCGCGGCAGTCATCGCGCTGGTCGCTCTCATCATCGCCAACTGGGACAAGATCAAGGCGTGGACGACCAAGGCGTGGAACGCCGTCTGGGGATTCATCAAGAAGGCGGCGGCCTGGATCTGGAATCTGTTTCTCAACTGGACACTCATCGGTCTCATCATCAAGCACTGGGACACGATCAAGAACACCTTCTCGAAGGGTGTCTCCGCGGTCATCAACTTCGTGAAGAACTTGCCGCAGAAGATCAAGGACTTCTTCTCGGGAGCTGCGTCCTGGCTGGTCAATGCCGGCAAGAGTCTGCTCGAGGGTCTCTGGAATGGGATCAGCAACGCAGCCGGATGGCTCAAGGACAAGGTGCTCGGCTGGGCAGGCGGTCTGATGGACGGGGTCAAGGACTTCTTCGGCATCGGTTCACCGGCCAAGCTCTTCGAGGACGAGGTCGGCAGGTGGCTGCCTGCCGGCATCGCCGTCGGGATCGAGGCGAACGCCGGTGAGGCGCTCCGGGCAGCGTCGTCGCTCGTCGATGCGGTGTCGGGGAGCGTGAGCATGTCTGCGAGCGGCCCAGGGACGTTCTGGGACGATCGGGGCACGGGGTCGGGGTACGTTCCCCCGTCGCGTGAGGTCGCGTCTTACGCGGCGTCTCAGGGCGACGCAGCAGCATCCGGGGGCCAGGGGCCAACGTACCAGTTCATCACCAACAACCCGGTGGCCGAGAGGGCGTCTGACTCGAACGCCCGACGGCTGCGCTCGCTGAGCAGCCTGGGACCGTTCGGAGGGAACGACTGATGGTGAACACGACCACCGAGATCCTGTCGGTCGACGGCGTGGTCCTCAACACGCTTGCCAAGAACATCGAGTCACTCGCTGGTCGGCTGAGGACGCCGGCCCGGAGAACCGCGAACCTGACGGTCCCGGGCCGGCACGGCCAGGTGCGCGTGGCTACTCGGATGTTCGCCGAGAACGTCCTCGCGCTGCCCATGTGGGTGATCGGTGGGGACGACGACGGGAAGATTCCGGCAGGGCAGACCGACCGTCGGATGCTCTTCTCGAACATCGATACGTTGAGCCGTCTGTTCCTCGGGACGTCGGGAGCTCTCGACGTGCGCCACACCCTGCCGGACGGCTCGATCCGTCAGTGTTTCGCCGACGTCCTCGACGCCATCGACTTCACGACTGAGTCGGCAGATCCGATGGCGAAGTTCGGCGTCTCCCTGGTGATGGCGGATCCGTTCTGGCACGACCTCAACTACATTACCCAGCAGGTACAGGCCAACGGGGCGACAGCGTCTTTCTCTTCCTTCGCCGGGGCGACGGCGCCGATGGAGAAGCTCCGCTTCAAGCTTACCGGCCCGTGGAACTCGCCCGTCCTCACGTTCTCCGACGGCTCGTGGCTGGCGGTAGACGTGAACATTCCGGCCGGGGCCACGGTGACGGTAAACTCCGATACGTGGACGCTCACCTCAACCGGCGTGACCACGATCCTAGCAAACCTGAGGCGCTCGAGCCCGACGGGTCGGTGGGCGACTGTGCCGCCGAGCTCAGGAGCTCTCGTGGTGACCACGGCAGGCGCCTCTCGCACGACGGCCACACAGCTCGAGACCTACGGGAAACGCGCCTACCTCGTGGGCTGAAGAGAGGAGTTGACGCGTGGGTATCGCACTCCGCCTGGTCGACGCTGCCGGTACGACCGAGACGCACGAGCTGCCGGACTTCGAGAGCATCACCGTCTCCCCGGTGTTCTGCGAGGAGGGTGCGATCGAGTTCTCCTACCCGGTCGACGGGGTGAACTTCGCCCAGATCGCTAACCGCGACGAGTTCCGCGTAAACGTCTATCTAGACGGCATTCTCTACCCGGAGATGGAAGCTCTCTGGATCAAGGACGCCGATGGGGACGACGTTGCCGAGACAGGCGTGTGGAAGTTCACTGGCTGGATGGGGAACGGAAAGCTCAGCGAGGCCGTCGTCTACCCTGAGGGCTGGCCCAGCTACAACGCGGACGATCCGGCACAGAAGTACGCCAACAACACTCCGGGCTATTTCTTCACCAAGCTGGTGGTCAACGAGGCGCAGGCACGCGGTGCTCTGGCTGCCATGTGGCTCGACAACGTGGCCGCTTCTAACGCGACCAACGGGGCCGCGTGGACTCGCCTCATCACCATGGAGCTCAAGCCAGGTACCGACTACCTGGAAGTGTTCGGAGATCTGTACGAGTCGGAGATCTGTGAGTTCCTGGTTGCTGGCAATCGGCTGAGGGTCTACAACTACGGCGAGGCGGGAACGGACCGGACGGTCGGTGCCAGTCCGCTGGTGTTCCGGTCGGGCCGAGACCTGTTCGACTCACCCCGCAAGCTCACCAGCCGGGAGCGTGCCAACTCGCTGCTTGTGGAAGGCGCCGAGGGCGTCTACATCGAGCGCAAGGACACTGCCGCGATCGCCGCCCGTCGGCGGGTCGAGGAGGTCTACAACTACAGCGAGACGGACAACGCGGGCGTGCTCGACTCGTATGCCGGTGTGGAGCTGCAGCGCCGGTCCTTCGGTGCCTTCGAGGTGGCCCACGGACTCGCCCTCGCCGACAGTGCCTCACCCCGTCCGCTCCGAGACTTCGACGTCGGTGACTGGGTCTACTCGGACACGCGTGCCGGGCTGCAGCGACTCCGGGTCAAGCAGTGGACGATCAGCCAGGATGCCGAGGGCATCGTGAGCGGGTCGGTCATCCTCAACGAGGCATTCCGCGGGCGAGTCTCGAGGGTCCACCGCCGTCTCCGCAAGGTGGTCCGTGGAAAGGTCAAGACGGGGACGTCGAAGAAGTCTCCGGTCCGGATGCCGCCCGAGGCTGCGGACAACGTCGCCCCGGCCGCACCTACCAACGTGACCGGCTTCGGGACTCCGTACATCGACAACGACCAGTACTTCGCCCGGATTACGGCGAGCTGGGCCCAGGTCTCGACCAACTCTGACGGCACAGCCATGACTGACTTCAGTCACTACCTCGTGTCGTATCGCCAGCCGAACATCTCGGCCGGCTGGAGTGCCTCGATGAACGCCGGCATGAGCACAACCATGACCTGGTTCCCGACGGCGCCGAGCCAGACTACCGAGGTCCGTGTGGCTGCGGTGGACAAGTGGGGCAACGTCAGCGCATGGTCGACGGCCGCGTCCTTCACCACACCCGGGGACACAGATGCTCCGCCCGTCCCCTCACCGCCCGTCCTCGACAGCTATCTCGGGCTGATGAGGATCCGCTGGGACGGGACGTTTGCTGCTGGCGCGACTCAGCCGTACGACTTCAACCGCGTCGAGGTGCACGTCGGCACCACGAGTACGTTCACACCGACCGACGCGACGCTCCAGGATGCTCTCAGAGCGCCTGGATACGCCCTCGCTAGGGGAACGTACGGCACGACGCTCTACGCGCGTCTCATCGCCGTTGACGAGCTCGGGAACCGATCTGCTCCCACGACCGGTGTGGCCGGCACGGTGGCGAAGGTCGCGGAGGGAGACGTCGCCTCCGTCAACGTGGGCCAGCTCGTGGCTGGCACAGTCAACGCGATCATGGTCAATGCCGGTCGCTTCACCACAGCTCTGACCGGCGCGCGGACTGAGTTCAACTCGGCAGGGTTCTACCGCTTCGACGCCTCGGGCAACACCCTCGTGGCGATCGACGGGGCGGGTAACCTGCTGACCGGCACGTTCCGCACGGCACTCACCGGTCGACGGATCGAGATGGTGTCCGGCGGAACAGCCGGAGACATAAACTTGATCGCTCCGGACGGCAAGCGGGGATTCGTGCGCTCGTACACTCAAAGTACGGGTCAGGAAGCCATCCAGTTCGGGATGCAGATCGACACCAGCGCCATCGCCAACATCCTCTGGAACCGGCTCACCATCAACTCGTCTTCTAACGGCGAGTACGCCACTCTCCGGTCCGGTACCTGTGAGTTCATCTACGACTCGGCGACGCCCAACAACGGCAGCTTCAGAGTCTACGAGACCACTAACCGGGGTGAGTCGTCCTCAGACGTCCGGATCTTCTCCCACTCGACGGGGAACTGGCTCTACCACCCGATCGCCGGGTCCTTCCGGGTGTACGACCGCAGCGACTCCTCCGGCGTCGAGAGATTGCGGTTCTACGTCTTCGACACCGGGACAACTCAGTACATTCCGATCACGGGCGGGTACGACGTCTGGTTCCGGAACTCAGACGCTAGTACCTTCCGTCGTCTGCGAATCGAGAAGGACTCTACCTACTTCAACTGGGAAGCCGCGGGTGCGGGTTACCTGAGGTTCTACGAGGGTGCCAGCGGTACTACCCGGCAGAGTCCAAAGATTGCCTTCGTGGATGCCAGCGGCACTGGGGCGATCATGCGTGGCGGCTGGTCGTCCGCGAACGGATCTCGCATGGAGGTCCGAACCATCGTTGACGGCGGCTTCGAGAAGATCTTCGCCTCTGCCTTCGACGTCCAGTCGACTCGGAAGGTGAAGACGAGAATCCAGGATCTCGGGGATGCCCGGGCGATCGCCCAGAAGTTGAGGGTGCGCTCCTACCGCCGGAAGGACGTGGAAGTTACCGACGGGGTTCCTGAGCTCGGTCTAGTGGCCGAGGAGGCACCCGAGGAACTCAAGACGCCAGACGGTGAGGGAATCAACCTCATGTCCGCGACCGCGCTGGCTCTGGCACTTGCCCAGCAGGCACTGGCCGAGATCGACCAGCTCAAGAACGGAGCAAGCAAGTGACGATGCTGCCCAGCGGCAAGTTCGTCTGCGACCGCGACGGAACCGACGTCGGCAACGGCGGTGTGGATCTGTGTGTGATCGTGTCCGACGTGGACCCCGACCCGGAAGCGAGGGGAATGGTCCGTAATCTGCACTTCTGCCGTGAGAACGGTTGCGACAAGAAGGTCCTCAGCGCCCGCAACCTCGAGCACTACCGAGCTAAGATCAAGAAGGAGAAGTAATGCCCAGGGAGCCCCGAGAGGCCAAGCCGATGGAAGCACCCACGCCCGAGGAGGCGCAGCAGCCCGGGGGTGAGCAGATCACTTACGAGGAGATGATCGAGGAGTTCAGAGAGATGCTCGGTGAGAAGGATCAGCAGCTCGCCGGTCTGCGCATCATCACGAAGCGCCAGGCGAAGACCATCGAGGGTCTCCAGGAGGAACTCACGAAGAAGGGGAGCTGAGATGCCATGTGGCGGGCGATTCTGAAGCACACGGTGTGTCCGCTGCATCGAGCGGGGCCTCACTACGTGTTCGTCTCCATCGGCGGCGTGTTCGGGCTCATCGCGCCACCCCCGACGGTACAAGAAGCCGCCATTCTTCCCGCCGCTGTCTACTTCTGGCTGGGAAGTCTGGCGATTGGAGGCGCACTGTGTGCGATGGGCCGATGGAAGGGGTGGCGGGGTCCGAAGATTCTCGGGCTTCTACTCATCCTGTTCTCTATCATGACCTACGAGTTAGCACTTCTCGGGATCCTACCGGAATCGGGCACGAACATCTTCCTTCTACTCGCCCTCTCTTCCCTCCTGGCGTACCGGCTGAGACATGCCTGGAGATGCCGTGATGCAGACATTGTTGTTAGCGGTCGAGGCCGCCGAGGATCCAATCTGGCTGCGTACGCTCGCAACGGTCCTCCCATTCCTGGGGCCGATCGTCGTCGGTTTGATCGCCGCGCCGTGGCTCGTCCAGAAGGTGCAGCACAGTCGCCAGCCGAGAACGAGGACCACACAGCCTGAGTCCACGCCGGAGTCTACCGGTCCGGGGCTGCCCGCCCCCGTGGCGATCGAGGCACAGCAGCGGGCGCAGGAGGATCCGCTTCTCCGTCTGCTCATCGAGGATCTCCACGGACGCCTGAGCCAGGCCCACCGGGAGGCTGTCGCGGCACAGCAGCAGCGGGCCGCGGATGCTGCCCAGATCGCACGCCTCACCGCCGAGGTGGATGACCTCGAGATCCGCTACCAGAATGCTCTCACCGACCTCGGCGAGGCGAGACAGGATCTGCGCGCGACGCGTGCTCGTCTGCAGGAGATCCACACCGAACTGGAGCAGACGCGTCGGCGCCTGCAGGTCTGCATGGAGGGATACAAACGAGGATGACGAACCGACCCGGAATACCGGACCACGCCGCTCCTGAGCCGAGGTACGAGGTCCTACCAAGCAACAAGACAGAGCCGAAGGTGAAGGCCGCCACGGCTGGCGCGGGAGCCGGGTCGGTCATCACCACGTTCTCCATCTGGGTAATCGACGAGCTTTGGTACTCGGGCGAGTCGCCCCCAGAAGTCCCGTTCGCCGTCGTCGCCCTGGTCGGTCTGGCGGTGACGACTGGTCTCACCTATGCCGCCGGCTTCTTCGCCCGACACGTCAACCGAGCCGAGTAGTTCTTCTCTCTTTCTCTTACCCCTCCCAGGGGTTCGTGAGATTGGGGAGGGGGGTGTAGGGTAGGCGAGTGCGCACGGCCCCCAGGCCGATGCGCCACTACGCCATACCGCGTTCGCAAGGGCTCACTCCACCCTCACCCCCGCCCCCTTCTCGCACGACACCACAGACGGCGCCCCCGCTCTCGTCCGTTCCCCCCGGATGAGGCGGGGGCGCTCAGTGGTAGATGCGGGTCCCACGGGCCGAGCACCACAGTGCCTCCGCACGATTCACCCTCCCGAGAAAGGCAACACCATGAGGAAGTTCCGCACGCTCATCTCCGCCGCCGGTGTGGGAGCGATGGTGGCTCTCATCCCCGCGCCCGCGCACGCGGCGTCCGACCCGGACCTGTGCAACTGGATCCAGACCGACGAGACGCAGGAGTCGGTGCCCGCCCGGCTCGAGACCGGGGTGCGCTTCAACCTGGCCCCCGGCTACTGCACGCAGCCCAGCCAGGCGGTGCGTCACGCCTTCGTCCGGGACGGAATGAGCTACGAGGTCTACTGGCGCGACCCGGTGACGAAGCACACCGGCACGCGCTGGGTGGACGGCCCGTACGTCATCCGCATGTCCGCCAACGGGTTCAAGATCCGCATCCTCGACGCGGCAGTCAACGAGGCACTCTGAGGTGGTCACCGACCGACAGCTCCGAAAGGAGCTCGAGCGTCGGGCACGCGTCGTCGCCGGCTGGCAGCAGCGCAGCCACACGAAGCGCGAGAAGGACGTCATCGAGGAGTACCTGATCGGGGGTGACGCGAGGAAGCTTCCTGCGGGCTACCAGTCGCTCCACAAGACGGTGAAGTGACGCACGCGTACACACACGAGGGGGAACGGGCAGGGGGCGACTGACGCGCTCCCTGCCCGCTCTTTGACACGTCAGCAGAGGGCGTGTACTGTCCTTCCTGTCGCCACGACGACGACACCGAACGGCCCCATCCCGGGGCACACCGATCACAGGAGCACGAGATGCCGCGCAAGCCCAGCACCGCCACCAAGACCAAGCCCGCCGAGGAGGAGGTCGAGGACCTGGAGGTCGAGGAGACCGACGAGGACGAGGACACCACCGGCGCCGCCGAGGACACCGACGAGGTGGACGACCTGGAGGTCGAGGAGGACGAGGACGAGGAGCCCGCGCCGACCAAGGCGAAGGGCAAGACCGCCGCCAAGAAGACCGAGGCGAAGCCCAAGACGCCGGAGATCCAGTACGGCTCCGCGTGGCTGGCCGAGCACGTCAACGCGCAGACCGGGTCCAACTACAACGCGTTCGGCATCCGGACGCTCCTGCGCAAGCTGGTCAAGGACGGGGTGATCCAGCGCGACGTCGGCACCGACCGCAGCCGGTACAACTTCGAGGCGGGCGCCAAGGACCCGGTCGTCAGGGCCGTGGTCAAGGCCGTCAAGGACGGCTCGGCCGAGACCGCCAAGAAGGAGAAGATCGCCGAGGCGAAGGCGGCCGCCGCCAAGAAGACCGAGGTCACCAAGGCGAAGCCGGCGGCCAAGAAGAAGGCCGCGCCGGAGCCCGAGGTCGCCGACGAGGACGACGACATGGACGAGGACGTCGAGGACCTCTGATCCACCGCCCAGCCGGCGGGGGCCGCTGACGCTACCCAGCGAGCCCCCGCCTACTGGGCACGCGGCTGATCCTGGCCGGGAACACGTTGTCGCCCTCGCGTGTGATGGTTCGATTCCATCCGTGCCCGCTGCCCCGTCCGGGGCGCCCCGCCCCTGCTCGCCGCGGCCCGTCGTCGTCATAACCTCGGCCCGCGAGCAGGGGCGAAGTGGCGGAGAAGTAGTTGAAGTTTCAAGAGGATCGACGGGGCTGGCGAATCGCCGGCATGATCGGTTTGCTCTGTCGCGCCCGGGGCGATAGCGTCTCCCGTGTGACGACGACACAGCGCCCTGAGAGAGCCTCAGAGCGCACGACGTTCCCCGCTGGGGACGTCACCCCTCACGACACCGACCGCCGCTCCCACGGCGATCTGAGGGCGTCCACGGACGTGTCGTCGTCGCGCACCCTGACGCACGACACATCACCCGGAGATCATCTGCCATGGACACCCTGTCAACCAAGACCGTTGCCGAGACGATCGGCACCGAGCCGCGCACGCTGCGCCGCTTTCTGAGGGACGACCCCACCTACCGAAATGCCGGCTCGGGCGGCCGCTACGTCTTCACCGAACGTGACATGCCCACGCTCCGGAAGCGCTTCGACAAGTGGGTCGCCGGTGTGGAGGCCCGCCGGGCCAAGCGTGACACGTCCGGCCTCCAGAACCGGCGCACCGCCAGTCAGGAGGAGCCGGAGGTGATCGTCATCCCTCGGTGCACGCCCGAGCTGAGGCGTCTCGAGCGCGAGCAGGTCGCGTGGCTGCAGATGCGCCTGAGGGAGTGCGGGCTGTCCGTGCCTCAGATGCGCCACGCCGAGGGCTGGGCGGAGCTGGCATCATGACCACGGTCGCCGACGGGATCCAGTTCCTCCTGCACCACACCGAGGGCAGCCACGAGCGTGCCAAGCGGTTCGTCCACGATGTGCTGGACAACGGCTACTTCCACGGCATGCAGCTGACCGATCCCGAGCGCGTCGTCTGGCGCCTCGTGGAGGGGCTCGGCTGGCGACCCAACCAGGTCTGGGAGGCCGAGGCGTCGATCCACCGCGCGATCGACTACCACTGACACGCCGACGGCCCTCTGTCTTGACGGGCAGGGGGCCGTCTGTTAGAGTCATGGCATGACGACGCACACGAACTGCAGCCACCCGAAGACCAAGGCCGCGCGCTCGGCCTGCCGCGCAGGCAAGGCCCAGCCCGACGGCACGCCCGCACGATCCGCAGCCGAGAGGCTCGCCGACAAGGCAGCCGCATCCTCGGCCAAGGTCGGCAAGCCGAAGGCACACAGCGGGGACTTCCCCGAGCCGAACGCCGAGGAGGTCGGCAAGGGGCCGTATGCCAAGATCTACACCTCCGGCCACTGCAACATCGGCAACCACCACATCTGCACCGGGCAGTACACGCTGACGCCCTGCACCTGCACCTGCCACGCGGCTGCCTGACTGCCCCTACCGCGCTGCCCCTCGGTTGACTCGCCGGGGGGCAGCGTGCTGGACACGCCGGGCAAGATTCCGCGCCAGCCTCCTTGACGGAGTCCGTGCTAGCCCATAGAGTCTTGGCATGACGACGACGAGCCCCACCGCGACCGACGCCCAGCTCCGCAAGATCTTCGCCCTGCGCGACCGCGCGGCGCACGCGAACACCCCGGCCGAAGAGGCCGACACCGCCATGACCCTGGCCCGCAAGCTGTGCGCCAAGTACGGGGTCGACGCGTCGATCCTCGACAAGAAGCCCGAGCAGCACGTCCGTCCCGGCGTTGCGAACGGCCAGCAGGCCCCGACCCGCAAGTACTCGTGCCGCTTCGGCTGCGGCGCGTTCGTGCAGCACACCATCGACGAGCTCAACGCCTGCGCTGCCAAGGCCCGCGAGGCCGCTGGGGGCAACGCCTACACCAAGATGCGCGACCCGTGGGCCGACCTGTTCGGCACGTCGCGTCCCAAGGCTGACTACACCCAGCCTCGTGACTACGGCCAGTCCAAGGCCCGCGCCACCGGCAGCCATGCGTACTGCAGCCACGAGGCGACGAAGGCGGCCCGCGCCCGCTGCCGCAAGGACCGGGGCTTCTGATCTAGCCCGCGCCACGTCGCCCCTGCCGTCACCACGAGGCAGGGGCGATCTGGTGGCTGGTGGAGAAGTAGTTGAAGTTTCAAGAGGTTTCTAAAAGATCTTGAAGAACTTCCGGCATGCTCCTTGCCAGCCTCCCGCGGCAGGCGTAGAGTCCTTCACATGACGACGACGCGCAAGCCCACGAACTGCACCGACTGCAACAAGAGCCTCCGCTCGAACCGCTCCGACAACGATGACCTCTGCGTCCGCTGCTACGACCTCGCCGCCCTCGAGAACGACCACCAGGACGGCCACCATGAGGACGAGGCCGTTGCCGACTGCCTCATGTGCGACCCGAACGCCCGCACGCAGCACACCGCCAAGGCTGGCCACACCAACGGCAAGCCCCTCTCGCACACGAGCCACGCCGGCCACGACCACCCCGCCACCAAGGCTGCGCGCGCCGCGTGCCGCAAGGCCGCCAAGGCCTGACCCCCGCGCGTCGAGCCCTCAGCCCTCCGGGGTTGGGGGCTCTTCGCTTGGTGCGGTAGTTAGCCAGGCTAACGATCTCTTGCCGCGGGTGGCAGAAAGTTGCCAGCCCCGCCTAAAGCCCGGCACGTCTCGTGCCGATGACATGAGCATGACGACCGACACGATTACCTCCGCCAAGATCACCGACGCCGCTCTGCACCGCGTGCTCGAGCACCCCGACAGCCTGCTGGTGTGGCTGCCGCTCGTGGACGAGGTCGAGGTCGCCGAGCGCGGCCTCACGTACGCCCAGGCGCAGTCCCCGCACATCGTCCCGATGTTCACCTCCGAGGAGGTCCAGATGTACGTCACGGCTCAGCACGGCAGCCGCGCGCTGGCCGCGCACGTCCTGACGATGGTCCTCCGCGAGGAGCTCGCGCGATGAGGCACCGGGCGATGGACGACACGGGACCGATCAACCTCCTCCCGGGCGACGACCCGTTCTGGGAGGACCAGCCCCGCGACACGAACGGACGGTGGGCAGTGAAGGAGAAGCGGCTCAACTACGACCGACTGGCGCAGCCGGAGCCACTACGCGGGCGCGTGGTGGACATCTCGGGCGGCAACGGCGCCGCGTTCGTGTTCTACCCGGAGGGGCACTCGACGTTCGTGGCCGTGCCGCCGCGTCGTCGTCAGCCCGAGCAGGCTCCTCGTCCCCGGCGGCGTCGTCGTGGCTGAGCACGAAGTGACGCGACAGCTCGCCGAGCTGCTCGAGGCGTCGCGCGACCCCGCGGTGTGGGGCGAGTACAAGTCGTGGCGCGCGTACCTCGTCAACGTTCACGGGCTGGCCCCGTACGTGCGTCGCCCGCGCGTTCGTCGCAAGGCGTCCGTCAAGCGGCCTCAGATCGCCGCTGAGACGGTGGGCGACGGCGACGCGACGACGACACGCGTGGCGGCGTTCCGACGTGCTGCGGCGCTCGTGAGGGCGTCGGGCGACGGCCTCACCGTGCGCGAGCTGCGCCCGCTCGCCGGCTGGCACCACGGGCAGGCCTCGTCCGCGCTCAGCGAGGCGGAGAAGCGGGGGCTGCTGACGCGGCGCGGCGACAGGCGCGAGCGGTGTGCCGTCTACGTGTCGGCCGCCTGACCTGCGGTTTGGTACGGGAGGTAAAGATCTTGAAGAAAGTTCGCGTTCCTCCTTGCGGATGTGCCAGCCCCCGTCGTAGAGTCTTGGCATGACGACGAACACGAACCGCCCCGCCGCCCGTTTCTTCGCCTCGGCCACGCCGAACGCCGAGGGGCTCTACACGATCACCGACCGCACCGACGACTCGATCGTCGTGACGATCAAGGGCCGCACCCACGCCCGCTTCTTCGCCAGCCGCCTGACCGAGCTCGACCCGGCCCCGCGTGTCGAGGAGCCCGTCGCCGACGAGCCCACGACCGACGAGGCGAAGCCCGAGGCCAAGCGTACGAGCCACGCCGACTGCGACCACGCGTCCTCGAAGCTGGCCCGCGCGATCTGCCGCCGCGAGCGTGCCAAGGCCGACGCCTGATCGACCCCCACCCACCGACGGCCCCCGTCCTCCTCGTGAGGGCGGGGGCTCTGTCGTGGAACGGCCCGCTGAGCGGCCTCAGTTCGCCTGTGACGCCCTGGGACGTCGTGCTGGGCGTCGTCGCCCATGCGATCACCCCCGACACGTCACGCGGCCGCTGAGGGCATCACGCCGGCTGGCGCGTGCGGACGACGCAGCCCGCCGACAGACGCTTGCTTGAAGGTTCAACTACTTCTGCGACACGCGCTAAAGATCTTGATCGAATCGGGCTCGACACGCCCCACACGAGCCGCGCACGTGGTACAGTTATGGCATGACGACGAACAACGAAAGGGCCGCACAGCTCGACCGTGCCGGCCGCTTCCTCATCACCGCCCGCCTCCTGTCGATCACCGACGCCGACGCGTACGCCACCGCCGACGACGCGCTCGACGTCGACCGCTACGACGACGTGGCCCGCGACGCGCTGCTTGCCGTCGCACAAGCCTCGTTCTCGTCCGACGACGACTACGACGACTTCCGACACGAACTGCGCGTCCTGCTCGGCCCGCCGTTCCTCGATGACGTTGACGCCGACTGGGAATGATCGGCTAGCCGACGGCCCCCGCCTCGCGCGGGGGCTGTTCGGTGGACGCGCCCGCGCGCCGCTGCGCGCCAGCCGCTCGACGTGGTAGAGTCGTCTCATGACGACGAACGCTCTGCCCAACAACTCCCTGACCCGCTTCGCCCGCGACGTGTGGGACCTGCTCGAGCCGCTCCGCGACGCGATCCCGCCGCTGGGCTGGGGTGCCATCGCCTTCCTCGTGTTCAGCGTGGCCCTCGCCCTGACGGTCGGCAAGGGCATCCGCCGTGCCGACCTCCGTGCGGGCACCTGGGGCGACGACAACCCGCCGCGTGCCGACGAGCTGCCCGACGACCCGCGCGACCTGTCTCGCTGACACGCCGACTGCGCCCTCGTCCTTGTGACGGGGGCGCAGTGGTGTAGAGTCATGGCATGACGACGAAGCACGCTACCTGCACCCACCCTTCCACCAAGGCCGCTCGAGCCGCCTGCCGTCGGGGCTACACCGGCCGCAAGCCGCTGCCGCCCATGTCCGACGAGGCGAAGACGCGCATCAAGGCTGGCGGGCCCACCACCAGTCGGGGTGCCAAGGCCGAGCCCGAGGCGAAGCCCGAAGCCGCCAAGATCTTCATCGACAGCCTCGGCGTCAAGATCGAGATTGGCGACCGGGTCATCATCAACGCCTGGGGTGGGAACGTGCGCCTCACCGACGTCGGTAGCCGCGGTACCGTGAACGGCTACGGCCGCAGCCGCATCTACGTGCTGTGGGATGACCTCGCCGACTTCCCAGCGGGGGCCGTTCGCTCCGACCTCGTCGCCGTCCTGCGCCGCGACGGTCGCAAGGGCTTCCAGGGCAACGTTGACCGCTGATCCGGCGCGCCAGCCGCCCCCGTCTTGCACACGACGGGGGCGGCGTGGTAGAGTCTTGGCATGACCACGACGCAGCTCACCACCACCGACGTTGACCGCTTCCTCGCCCTCCAGGGCATGATCCCCGACTCCGACTACACCGTCGCTGACGTTGCCGGCGCACCGCACGCCGTTGCCATCACCGTCAACCTCACCGGCCTGACCACCAAGATCCGTCGTACACTTCGCACCAACGGTCTCGTGCTCGAGCCCACCAGCCACTTCGCTGACGGCCGCGACTTCGTCGTCGCCTCGCTGCCCCAGCCGATCCGTACCCCGGCCCTGGCCCGCGACTGACACGCCGACACGCCTCGACGGCCCCGTCCTTGCCACCGCGAGGGCGGGGTCTTAGAGTGGACGCATGACGACGAACACGAACCACACCGACCGCCTGCCGTGCGAGGGCTGCGAGGGGTCAAGCGGCCAGCAGCCCGTCACCACCAAGGGCTTCTGCCCCGCGTGCGAGGCTGCGGCGATCAGCCGCCACGGCGAGACTCAGGGCCGCTTCTACGTGGGCTACCGCTCGCTCAACATCACCGAGGCCGAGCACTACGAGGCGATGGAAGCCGTCTACATCGGGGCGGCCCACGAGCTGTACCGCTGCCCCGTCGATGACAGCCTCCAGGGCGTCATGTTCACCCGCGTGGTGGGCCCGACCAACTCCAACGCCTTCGACGGGGGCGAGGTCATCACCCTCCGCTGCGGCCACGTCATCGTCTGACCACTCCGACCTCTGCCCCTGGCCCCGTGCCGGGGGCAGAGCGGTGGACGGGCTGGCTCAGGTGGTTAGCTCGGCTAACTATCGCTCCGTCAACCGCCGAGAAGCCCCCGCCCGGACACACCCTGTCGGCCCAGGCGGGGACTCCTCGTGACGCTGACACACCTTCCCGTGCCGGACCCCAACCGACGGACACGATCATGGGTGACGGCACGTGGGCATGCCAGCCCATGGGCTTGCTAGCCGTACGTCAGATCGCCCCCGCGACTCTCGTCGGTGAGCAGCTCGCGCGTCGCCTGCCCCGTCGTGCGTCGGTGCGCACGCACAGGACGTCCGTTAGACGGCCTCAGATCGCCTGTGAGCGCCTCGGGGCGTGCGTCGGGTGTAACCACCCCGTCGAGCACCGTCAACGCTTCTGAGACGCTGTAGGCGACGACGACGCGCGCGCCAGCCTCGCGGAGCTTGCCGATCACGAAGTCCTGCCGCCGGCTGGTGGTGTTGCCGGGCATCTTGGTCTCCACACCGATGAACTGCCCGCGGTACACCCCGATGATGTCCGGCAGCCCCGCCATCATGTGCTCGTTGCCCCAGACCTTGAAGACGAACGCGCCCCGCTGCTTGAGTGCCGCGATGATCGCCCGGGACAGCTTGGCTTCCGGCTGTGCCACGTCGTGCTCCTTCCATGAGTGAGGCCCGGCGCCTGGAGAGGGTACAGGCGCCGGGCCTCGGCTGGGTGTGGGCGGACTAGAGGTCCTCGACCTCCAGCTCATCCATGTCCTCCTCGGACACCTCGTCCTCCTCGGGCTCGGGAGCCGGCTTGCGCTTCGCCGCGACCTTCTTCTTGGCCGTGGGCTTGGCGACGGGCTCCTCCACCTCCTCGATCTCCTCGACTTCCTCCTCGACGTCCTCCTCGACCTCGTCTTCGTCGTCGGCGGACGGGGTGCCGTCGTCGTCCAGGTCCTCGGCGGGGAAGACCGCGGTGATGACTGACTTCATCTTCCCCTCGTACTCGTCATCGTCCAGGGTGACGCCGATCTCGCGGCCGACCAGCTTGTTCGGGTCGACGTTGACCTTCTTCTTCGGCACGGTGACGCCCGCGGCGATGAGCAGGTTCCGCACCTTCCACAGGCTCTCGGCGTTGAGCGTGCAGTAGTACGGGTAAGCCGCGGAGAGCATGTCGGTCGGGACCATGACGAAGACCCACTGGTCGTTGCCGGCCTTGGACTTGTCCTCGGTGACCTTGGTGATCTTCACCCGGTAGTCGCCAGCCGGGCGATGCTTCGGGTTGATCCCGGACGACTCCTTGACGTTGGTGAAGTCGAGGACCTTCTTGGTGGCGGTGCTTGCTGCAGCGGTGGGCATCAGGCTGCCTTTCCTGTCTTGAGAAGCTGGGTGAGCTTCTCGACGGTGGGGTTCTTCAAGTACGGGGGCATCGGGTGGTCAGAACGGAAGCCGGTGTCGTACGAGACGTGAGGCTCGACCCACAGGCGACGCTGGATGACCTCCTTCTCGACGACCTTCTTGGTCTCCGGATCGCGCACCTTGACCGTTGTCTTGACGGTGTAGATGCGCCCGATCACGTCCACGATTGAGTTGACTGCTCCTCGGACTCCCTTCGGCAGGTCGGGGACGTACATGATCGCGGCGTCCTCCGAGTCTTCATCCTCGTCTCCGGACGGAAGGGCATCCATCATCCGTTCCTGTGCGGAGAAGATCACGCCCATGTTCTCGAGGGCGTGGAAGTTGTAGAGCATCGCCTTGACGGCCTCGCCGGACTTTCCGTAGTCCTGCTTGCCGACCTGTCCGGGCCGGCGGTCGAGGTCGCGCTGCTCGGCCTGAAACATGACCCAGCGCAGGCTCATGTTGGCGATGCGAGTCAGGCCGTCGATGAAGACCCACTCGTAGTTGTGCTTCCCCTCGCGGAGGAACTTGTAGACGTCGTCCATGTCCTCCCACGAGTTCACCGGCCAGACGTCCGGGTCGATCTTCTTCTCGTGGTCGGTTCCCTTCTCGGGGTCGATCACCAGGACGTTCGGAGCGGTCGCGCCGAAGCGCGTCTTGCCCTTCTTGTTCCGGCCGTAGACGAGGATGCGAGGCTTGCGCTCCGCCCGCTTGGACGGGCTGGTGATGCGGGCGCGAGCAATCGCGTTGTAGTCCTTGGTTGGCATGTCACCTCTCTCTCAATGCACCCACGATCGGTGGGGTCCCTGGGGACGTGAAACTCAGCGGTCCTCGCGGTCGTTCTTGCCCTTGTCGTCCTGGTAGTAGTCCATCGGGTCGCCGACCGTGTAGTTGGATCGGCGGATGAACGGGGCGTCCCCGGCGAACAGCTCGGCAGTGCAGAGGTCGGTGTACGAGCACATCCACGAGCACGAGCGGTCGACCACGCGCTCGACGGCATCGGTCGTCTGGAAGTCGTACGTGCCCATCCGCTCGGCGGTGTGGACGGCCTCCATCGCCACGCGGTCGAGCATGTCGTCGGACTTCTCGAGGATGTGCCGCTGGAAGAACGGGCTGGTCTGCAGGCGGTCAGGGTCCCAGCGGTCGGCCTTCAGCGTCGCCAGCCACGGGCGGTACGGCTCGGGGTCGAGACCGTGCTTCCTGATCGTGCGGACGAGCGTCGGGTAGTCCGTCTCACACTTCGCCCTGCTGAGCCGGCTGCCGTCCTGCAGCAGAGCGGGCTCGCTCGGCGTCTTGGTGCGCAGGTAGTTCCAGATGAACCCCTGGACCCTGACGCCCTCCTGACGCAGTGCCCAGAGATACAGCGCTGACTGTGCGTCGAGGAGCCTGAGCGTCAGGTCAGGGATCCGCTTCATGTTCTTGTGGTCCACGACCCACAGGCCGAATCGGTCGCGCACGAGGAGGTCCACACGCCCCCGGTAGAGCGCGCCGTTCGGGAGCTGAGTCTCGATAGTGAGCTCAACGTCCTCGACCTCCCAGCCGTGGAACGGATCGTCTGCGTTCGCCCCGTAGTGCCAGAGGTAGCTGACCATGAGGCGGGCGCACTCGCGGGGCAGATCGCCGAGTGCCTCCTTCTCTTCATCGAAGAGCTCCGCGTACTGGGCGGACAGCTCCCGGTGCCTCGCCTTCCAGTCCCGGCCGGAGTAGTACTCCTCGAGCAGGAAGTGCATCCACGTGCCCTTCCGCAAGGGCTTAGACGTCTGGAGCCTCGGCTTCAGTCGTTCCACGTACTTGTACTGAGCCTGCTTGGGACAGCGGCGGAAGGACTTGAGCATGGAGTGGGTGACGATCTCCTGCCCTGTCTCGTCCACGTAGAGCTGGTTGAGTGTCGTGGTACTCATGCGGCGGGAAGCCCTCTCCAGTCGTAGATGTCATCAGTGGACAGTTCTGTCGCCCCGCCCCAGCGGAAGCCAGCCTTGAGATCGGCGACGATCGGGACGTCGAGATTGACCCCGAACTGCTGACGCAGTGGGAGGTTCTCCATTCCGTCCTTGATGAGGGGCAGGGCGACGGGCATCTCGTTCTCGGGGACCTCCCAGTTGATGGCGTCATGGACGGTGCCGATCGGGTGCGCGCGCATCCCGCGGCGCCGGAACTCCCGGGTGATCCGCACCATGGCGAGGAGGGCCATGTCGGAGGCGAACGACTGTACCGGCGAGTTGATCGCCTGTCGCTCGGCCTCAGAGCGGACGCCCTGGTTGGGGGAGTCAATGTCGGGCAGGTGACGCACGCGGCCCAGGGGCGATTCCACACGCTTGTACTTGGCGACGAGCGAGCGCTGGCGGGCGTGCCACCTGAGCAACATCGGGAACTGCCCGAAGAACGCGTCCCGGAACGCCTTGGACTCGGCCTCGCTGACGCGCACCCCGTAGTTGCTCCAGGCTGTGCCCATGAACTTGAGCACGCCCATTCCGTACAGGAAGCCGAAGTTCACCGCCTTGGCTTTCTTGCGCTCTTCCTTGGTGACGGCGTGCGCAGGCTTGCCGGTCATCCGACATGCCATCGCCATGTGGATGTCCTGGCCGGTGGCGTACAGATGCAGCATGGTAGTCTCTCGGGCGAGAAACGCGGCGACCCTCAGCTCGATCTGAGAGTAGTCAGCCTCAACGAAGAACGACCCGGGAGGCGCGCCGAAGATGCCGCGCACGAAGTCGTCTCGGGGTACTTGCTGCAGGTTGACGCCCCGACTCTGCTTCCGGCTCGTCACCTTGTCCTGGTCGGGCTTGCCGCTGCTGAGTCGGCCGGTGACCGTGCCGGTCAGCTTGAAGGTGGTGTGGATGCGGTCGTTGTCATCCACCTGCTCGGCGTACGCGCTGAAGAACGCGGTGGTGTACTTGACCCACTTAGTCCTCTCGAGCATGAGCTCGAGCGCGCGGTGTGGGTGCTTGTCCTGCAGGTCGAGCAGAATGGCCTCGGCCATGCTCGGCATGCCCTCGCTGCCGTCGTCCTTCCGCTTGCCCCTCGCCATGACCGGTAGACCGAGATGCTCGAACAGGAACCAGCGAGCGAAGTTGGAGGGGTTGAAGTTGACGGCGTACGGCGCGTCCTCGGGCACGAACGAGTTGAGTTCCTGGTCAATGTCCTCGAGCTCTCGCTGGGCGATCTGCCAGTTCGTCATGAGCTTCTCGACGTCGGTCCAGACGCCCTCGCGCTCGACGTCCACGAAGATCTCGGAGCACGGCATCATGATGTGCCCGAAGATTCTCAGCTTGCGGCGGTTCTCGGGCCGACCGAGCTGCTCCTTGAAGATGCGGTACAGGCCGTGGGTGTAGAACGTGTCCTTGGCGTTGTACTCGAGCACATCCTCGATCGGCGTCTCGAGCAGGTCGCGCGTCGAGATGGCCCAGGGCTTGACTCCGAGGAGCTGCTGTGCCAGCGGCTTGAGACCCTTGGGCCGATTCTCGTCGAGCGTGTGGGCGGCCAGCATGGTATCGAACGTGAGGGTCCGACGCACGCCGAACTGACGCAGCCAGCGACAGTCGAACTTGCCGTTGTGAGCCACTGCCTTCGGCACGGCGTCGAGGTACGGCTGGAGCTTGTCGAGCACGCGTCGCCACTGTCGTCGCCAGGGTGACTCAGGATGCATCAACGGGACGGCCCAGACGCTCACAGGAGCGGTGGGATCGTTGCTCGCACACGTCACCGCCAGCGACACCAGCGCGGCGTCTGAGGCGAACTCATCGTACCCGTTCGTCTCCACGTCGAAGACAGCCACGTCCGCAGCCTGGAGCGCGGCGACCATCGCGCGCAGATCGTCCAGCGTGTGGCACGCCGTGTACTGGAAGTCCTCGTCGTCGTCGGTCCCGCGGACCATTCGGTCGAAGTACTTGAGATCTGCCTCGAACCCGCCCTTCAGTCCGGGGTTGCGGTAGATCATGGCGGGGGAGATCGTCGGCAGGATCTTGGCATTCCCGCGCTCGTACACCACCCCGCGGTGCTTCATGATTCCGGACTTACCGGTGAGCGAGTACATCGCCTCATTCCCGAGCGCGAGAATGAAGCGGGGACCGACGGCCTCGATCTCTCGGTCGAGATAGGGCCGGCACGCCTTCAGATCGGTCTTTCCCGGCTCGAGCTCCCATGCCCGACACTTGACTGCCGCGGTGAACACGACGCCGGCCGGGTCGACGCCAGCCCGGGCCAGGTAGGTGCTGAGCTCCTTGTGCCCCTTGCCCGAGAGCGGGGCCTTGGTGACCACCATGACCTTGGCTCGGGCGGGCCCCGATCCGGTGACGCAGACGTCCTTGCCCTGGGCCTCGTTGGACATCTTGCACAGATCGCACAGAGGGTCACGGACGAGGAGCTGGAGCTGGGGGTTCATCCGGTTAGCGGCAGGCTCACTCACGGAACGAGATTCACCACCCGGATGCGGGCACGCGTCAACAGCTCGACGCCTTCGAGCTTGCGGTACGGATGCTCGAACGTGACCGAGACCAGACCGGCGTTGATGATGAGCTTGGCACAGTCCACACACGGCATGTGGGTCACCGTCAGGTCGGCGCCCTCCACACGCAGTCCGTGGCGCGCGGCCCAGGCGATGGCGTTGGCTTCCGCGTGCACCGCGAGCTGGCAGCCCCGCTCCTCCCCGACGACCGGCTCCTCGCCGGCGTGGTTGCAGTGGGGCAGGCCGGCGGGCACTCCGTTGTACCCGGTGCTGATGACGCGTCCGCGACGGTGGACGACCGCGCCGACCTGCAGTCGGTCGCACGTCCCCAGCTCAGCGAAGGCGTGTGCCACACGCATCACCACATCGTCTCTAGTCGGCCTCACTCGACTCATCGTCGTGCCCCGCCCGAGAGTCGTGACGCCGCCTGGCGCAGTGCGTAGTCGTCGTGCTCGAAGGTGTGCAGACTTGAGATGTTCATGGTCAGCACGCCGGGCATGAGATCACGGAACTGATCGTCGTGGCTGCAGCGAGGAACTTCGGTGAGCTCCTGACAGACCCACTGCATGAGACGGCCAGCCATGTAGACGTCGTCCGGGAAGTGACGCATGAGATCACAGGACCGCATGTAGTACCAGCAGTGGAGCTGGTTGTTCCGGATCAGGAAGTGGTATCCCAGGGTGCAGGGCACCCGCTCTCCGTGCACCACTCCCGTGTCCTCGGGGAACCACACGGGGAGGTATGCCTGGCGTGTGGCCGGAGAGCGGCGGAGCAGGGCGACGACGTCCGCGAGGTCGCCGAGGGCGAAGCGGATTCCCCAGTTGTTGCCGAAGATGTCATGCGGATTGTCTCCTGCATACTTGGGCCAGAATCTTTCTGGATAGGTGTGCGAGAACTGGGCCGCGGTGCCGTCCTTCTGCATCTTGTGCGCGGCGTTGCGGTTCTGGTTGTACGGCCACCACGCCTCGCTCGGAGGCGGGTTCAGGGGCTTGCCCGACACGCGCTCCTGGAAGTGGTCCTCGGCCCACGGCAGGTTCGCCGTCGTGTCCTCAGCAAGCTCTGCCCAGCCCGGAGGGATGAAGTACTCCAGCACGACGCCCATGAGCTCTCTGGTGAGCGTCTCAGACGCCTGAGACTGCCACTGACCGACCCCGAGCAGGGGCTGCCCGAGGACGTCGCACTTCATCGACCAGTAGGCGTCCTGGAACGGGAGGGCGCGGTTCGCCTTGTAGTGCCTCACGCCGTCAGCTCCTCGTCGTCGCCGAGCGCCTCGTCGTCCACCCCTGCCTCGTCCGTCGTGGTGACCATGTCCACGTCGTCGGGCGAGGAGGGATTCCGGTTCTGACGCTTGAAGATGGTGGAGAAGTCGAGCGTGTCCGACGACACCGAGGGCAGCGGCTGGAAGCGACGGTTCTGCGACCGACTGGCGTGGCTGCCGCCCTCGAAACGCGCGCCGTACTCGTAGCCGAGGACCTCCGTGTGCCAGCGCTTGCGGATGCGCCGCGTCTGGCCGAAGTTCATGTCGCCGTAGAGCTTGCCCTCCTCGTCCTCACGCTTGAACGAGTCGAGCCACTTATCCGAGTAGTACAGCGCGGGGTGGAGGTCCCGTGTGGCAGGCCTGAGTCGGTCCCAGGCATCCCGCGTGGCCGGGTCGCCCATGAGGTACGCCATGGACTTGAACGCGTGGAACTGGACGCACTCGTTGTGCCAGACGAAGGACATCTGCCGCGGATCGAGACCGACACGCTCACCGATCAGCCGAGCACAGACGTGCGCCACCGTGAGATCCAGCGCGGCGATGTAGCCGAAGTAGGAAGTTCTCGAATGGAGAGTGATCTGCGGCTCCGGCATAGCCCGGTACCCAACCGCCAGCATGCATGAACCCCAGCGACGCCAAACACGGTCCTTCTGCCCGTTCGTCCGCTGCGCCACCTGATTCGTCCGCATGACTGACACGCCACGCTTACGACCCTTGAGCTTCGCTTCCACACTGTCGAGCCACTCCTCGAGCGCCACGGGGTTGATGTACTGGCGGACCATGCTAGTCCACCGCGCCCTGCCCAGCCACATCCGCTTGAGGTCGAACTCCCAGTCGAATGAGGCGGCCCGGGCGATGACGTTGTGGAGCTGGACGTCCACCGAGGTGACGAGGTCGAGCTCTGCCTTGGAGCCGAACGCCAGCCGCTGGGTGATCCCGTCGTGCAGCGCGGTACCTGTCAGGAAGTTGTATGCGTGGATCGGAGGCATCAGTAGTTGTTCTCCACCCGGTTGAAGTTCTCTCGACTCTTGCCGAAGTACTCGATGAACAGTGATTCTCCGTCGATGCCCGCGAGAATGCACAGCTCGAGGAAGAAGTGCACGACGTCCGCGACCTCCTCTCGGAATGCTTCGCGGTTCACGGCGCGAGGGCTGAGCTTCCAGCTCTTGCTGCCGTCGAGGTGTGCCATGGCCTCGGAGAGCTCGCGGACGATGTGCCCGAACGTCTCATGGATCCGTCCCTGGATCCGGCGGTTGTCGAGCTGGCCCCACTCGCTCGGGCTCGTGATGACCGACAGGCCGCTGGCGATCTCCTTGTCCCACACCCGGTGCATGAGGGCTTCCTGCTGGGCGAAGAGGGTCTTGAGCATGTCAGGCACCGAGTCGGCGATCGGATCGACCTGTCCGTCTCCAGACCAGAGGTGGTCGATCCGCTCGTCCGAGGGGGTCCACGGGATGGTGGTCGGGTTGTCAGTCATAGGTGTTGCTCCATCTCTCTCGGTGGGTGGCGATGCGGTGGACGACGGGCACGACCGCGTCGGGCTCGGTCCAGTCGTAGTGGACGATGCCGGTGCTGACGGGCCAGCACGCCCTCAGCGACGCGTAGAGCGTCCAGATGGCGTCGATGCCGGTGACCACCCCGGGCATGTCCCGATCGTCGCTCACAGACGCTCTGACGGCCTCCAGAGGGGGGAGGCACACGACGAGCAGGGCGCGGCGCGCGAAGTCACGTCTGAGGGACGTAGCGTGGAACTGCGGGTCGATGCGGCCCCGGCACACCGGCCCGTAGATGTACTCAGACACGAGGGGATGACGGTCGTAGAACCCGAGCGGCCGGTCGAACCAGGAGTTGACGTCCTCACGCGCCCAGCCGTAGAGGTCAGCGACGGGGCCGCCGGTGGGTCCCGACGACGAGGCACGCGGGTGCACGACGAGGTCCGGGAACTCCTCGCACAGCTGCTCGAGCAGCGTCGTCTTGCCCCCGCCGTCGGGACCCTCCAGCACGATCACCGCGGCTGCTCGCTGGTGTGGATGGGGTACCGCACCCAGAGTGGCAGCCGGCGCCACACCCGCCAGGGCAAGACGCGGTACAGCCAGCGGCGCTCCTCGTCCAGGCAGTAGTACGTCAGCCCGTTGTTCTTCGAGAAGGCGTCGCTGCGCCGCCGGCTCTGCCACGTGAGATTGTCGCCGGCGATGCCCTGCTCGATGTGCTGCCACTCGCGCGGATGGCTGGTGAGCGGCGAGATCGGCTTAAACTGCAGCAGCTGGTTGAGCATCGGAATGCACACCGACGCGGACCCGCCGGAATGACCGTAGCTCGAGAACGCAGCCACCGCGGTGATGATCGACGGGCGGACGTCCTCCTCGACGTTCGCCAGCTCGAGCTCCATCCGCGCGTGCTGCACGAGAGGGTTCTCCTCAGAATCCATCGTCGTCCTCCTCGTCGGTCGGTGCGGGGGCGGGCTCGATGCCGAGGTCCACGGGCTCCATGAGTGCGAGCACTCCGGCGGTCTTGCGCTTCAGGTCCTCGAGCGTCGAGGCACTCACGCTCGTGGAGATCATGTCTCGTCCTCCTCCGACCTGCTCGATGCGGAGCGTTGCCTTGTACCTCACTGGGGCCTCCTGGGGCTCGGGGATGTGCGGATGAACCGTACGGCGTCACACGCGGGCGGCACCAACTCGCGGGGTGTGGATGCGCTTCGGCGTCGTGCGGAGCAGGAGGTCGGGCTTCTTGAGAATGGCCCGGCCGACCTCGCCGTCTTCCTGCAGCGAGTTGTAGAGGATCTCGTCCACCGTCCCCTCGGCGAGGAGGTAGGTGAAGGTGGTCGAGTTGCGCGACAGGGCGATCCGGTCGCAGCACTGGGTGTAGTCCACCCACGAGGACGTGAGGGAGTACCAGATCATCCGAGACGCGGTGGACAGGTCGATGCCCAGCGAGCCGGCAGCGGGCTGCACCACGAAGACCGCGCACTCGTCGAGCTCCCGGAACTCGCGGATCGCCCTGTCGGACTCGGCTCGCTTCATGCCCCCGCGGAGCTGGAACACCGGGATCTTCATCGAGCGGGCGAGCGCGACGATGGCGTCCAGGTCGGGCTTGAAGCGGGCGGCGATCACCACCTTCTCGTCGTGGTCGAGCGCGTCCTCCAGCAGAGGCTCGAGCGCCCTCAGCTTCTCCGAGCCGATCCGCTTGACCGTGCCCTCCGTCGTGCCCACCATGCCGCCGGTGATCTGCGCCAGCCGGAGAGCCTTGACGACGGCGATGGACGCCTCCGCGATCTCACCGTCCTCGAACTCCACCACCATCTGCTCAGCCATCTCGTCGTACGCGTACGCGCTGCCGACCAGCGGCACCTTGATGATCTGGACGTCCCGCGGCGGGAGGTCGAAGCACTCCTCCCGTCGGACGGCGAAGGCGTCGAGGTGGATCCGGTGCTGCAGGTCGTCCAGGTGACGTCCACCCAGCCACTGCGGGAACCCGTTGGCATTGGTCCACCGACCGTAGTAGTCCTTGAAGTCCTGTACCGTCGGCAGGTCATCGAAGCGGTGCGGGTTGAGGAACTTCCACTGCATGTAGATGTCGTGTGCCCGCTTCGCCTTGGTGACGGGCGTGCCTGTCAGCAGCAGTCGGTGGGTGAACATCGGGGCCATGGAGACCACCATGTTGGACGCCCGGCCGGAAGGGCTCTTGATCTTGTGGCTCTCATCGAGAACACCCGCGCAGGGCTTCTGCGCGATCCACTCGGCGATCTGCTTTCTTGCCTTGAAGCGACCGCTTGCCTTGGACCGACGACGGGGGTGCCTGCACTCCCCTCGCTTGCCCGAGCACAGCCGACCGCGCCTGTCCTTCACCCGGCAGGGCGTCTGGTGCCCAGGGGTGCCGAACGTCTCGTAGTTGACGATGACGACGGACAAGTCGTAGCCAGGCGTCGGCGGTCGCGGCGCGCCTCTCTTCCGCGCGTCCTTGTCCCACACCTGCACCTCGACGCGTGCGGGCGAGTGCGTCAAGAACTCGTCCACCCAGACGCCGAGCACGCGGTTGGGCGCGATGACGACCGCTCGGTCGATGACACTTCCCAGCGCAAGGATAGAGAGGTAGTCGATCGTGGTCTTGGTCTTCCCAGTTCGCGGCTCCATGAGCAAGGCACCGCCGTAGCCATTGGAAAGAAGCTTCCTGACTGCCCTCACCTGGTGGGCGTACGGCTTGGTCCGCCACTTGTACCTCATCAGTCAGTACCACTTGTGCTCGGGCTGGCGCATTCCGCAGTAGAAGCACCGGTACGGGTTGTCGTCGGCCACCACCGGCCATCTGCGGGTCGCGTGGTGCCGGCGTCCCCGGCGGTAGATCGTCGGCCGCCTGCACCGTCCACACCAGTCGGCGTAGGAGGGCACGCGGTAGCCGGGCGGCGGGGCGAACTCGGTCGGCTTGCAGATGATCGCCACGTCCACGTACAGCGGGTCTTTGAGCATCTTCTTGACGAGCTCGAACCCCTCCGCGTAGGTGGGGAACTCCTTGCCCGCCCACCTGTCGTCCTCGCGCAGCCCCCAGACGCGCCAGGGCAGGGCGGGGCGACAGCCCGCGGGCAGGCGGGGGGCCTTCAGCAGGTAGCGCCGGTAGACCGGGTCCTCCAGCAGCTCGCTCAGCGTGGGCGGGACGATGAGCGTGGTGCTCACCGAGACGCCACCTCCTTGATGAGGGCGATCTCCTCCACGTACTCGACCACGGCGTCGAGCTGCCGCTGCAGCGAGCGGTACGCCTCGACGGCCCGGGCGAACCCCTCCGCGGCGGGACCGTCCTCCTCCATCGCGTCGATGAGCTCCTCTCCGGCCGCGCTGAGATTGGCCATGAGAACGGACGTCACCTCCAGCACGGTGGTGCGCTGGTCGTGCTCGCAGTCGTCGCAGACGGGACAGTTGAATGGGTCGGTCGGCTGTGTCATGGGAGCATTCTGTCGCACGCCTCGTGGGAGCGTCACTTACGGGACGAACGTGATGGAGTCGCGGTGCTTGTACTCGCGGGAGTCGTCGGGGGCGAGCAGAAAGAAGTAGCCGTTGCGGTGGTAGCCCAGCACACGCACGCGGGTACGGCGTCCGTGCCACCAGATGACGGCCCAGGTGGGAATGGGCGGAGGAGTAGTCATGCTGAGCATTCTGCCGATTCCCCGCGAGTATTCCATCCTCGGGAAGGTAGAATACCGTGGACGGGTGACCCGTATGCAGAATCGTCCTCTCGAGCCAGAGGAGCAGCTCAAGGTTCTGTCGCGCATCTGGGGCAACGACCGAGACGGATACGTCTTTCTGCCGTGGATCGACGGCACGGCGCGCGACAGGTCCGCACGACGGAAGAACTACCACGAGGGGCGGGCATTCCGCTGGCCCCGCGAGAAGGGAGCCATTCTTGAACACCTCCGATCGCACGACGGGGACGATCTCTACTTCGCTCCATCTCTCTTCAACGGGAAGCGGCGCATCGAGCACCACGCAGAACCGGAGCGTGCTTTGTGGGCGGATCTGGATCCGGTCAACCCGCGCGGTCTGGGTGATCGACGTCCGACCATTGCCTGGGAGAGCTCACCCGGTCGGTTCCAGGGTGTTTGGCTCCTGTCCACGATGCGGCAGGGTGCTTCTTGGGCGGGTCACGAGAATCATCGGCTCACGGTCGAGATCGGTGCGGATCCATCGGGTTGGGATACCACACAGCTGCTCCGCGTCCCGGGGCGCAGGAACCACAAGCCCGACTACGGCGACGAGCCCGTAGAGGGCCGCCTTCTCTGGCTCGACGGCCCGCGCTACACCTGGGACGACTTCGATGACCTGCCACCGATCGGACAGGTGCAGGGCGGCGAGGACCCGGACCTGCTCGACGATGATCTGCTCAACACGGTCGACCGCCACGAGGTGTGGGCGCGCGTCCGTCTGAAGGTGAGCAAGCCGGTCCGCGAGTACATGGCCGCGAGGACCAGCGAGGGGGCCGACCGCTCCGACGTCCTGTGGCAGATCGAGCGCGACCTGGCGGACGCCGGCTGCACCCTGGCCGAGATCATCGCCGTGGTGCGCCCGACGGTGTGGAACAAGTACAAGGACCGCAACGATGAGCTGAAGCGTCTCAAGGTCGAGGCGGCGAAGGCACTTGCCGACGTTGCCAACGGGGTGGACGACGGCGCGTTGGAAGCGGTGCACGAGGATGACAAGCCGGAAGGCACCATCTGGCTTGACGACGTGATCGCCCAGGGCATTCCGAGGCCCAGGTGGCTCGTGCGCAATGTCTGGGCACGCGGGTCGTGCGGGTTCATCTCCGGAGCTCCCAAGAGCTACAAGTCATGGATCAGTCTCGACCTCGCCACCACGATCGCCACGGGCAAGACATTTCTCAACGATCCTCAGCACCCAGTCGTCGGCGGCCCCCGACCGGTCCTCATGCTTCTGGAAGAGGACGATGACCGACTGGTGATCTCACGTCTTGCACAGGTGCTTGAGGCGAAGGCGCCGGAACTGTACTGGCACGGCCAGCTGTCGCTCGAGAACGGCGAGGTGGTGTGGGAGGCCCCGAGGCGGCGCATTCCTCTCGGTCTGCACATCGGTAAGGGATTCGTCGCCAGCGACGAGGGCTGGCAGGCGTGGCTGGATGAGCGAATCCGAACAGACCACTTCGCTGCCGTCGTCATCGACACGCTCGGAACTACTGCCGGGGAGATCGACACCGACCGTGCATCCGAGGTCATGGCGAGGATGCTCCGTCCTCTGAAGGTTCTCAGCCAGAAGCACAACTGCGCGATGATCGTGGTCCATCACAACAAGAAGGACGACGGCCACACGCGGGGCGGGCGGAACATGCTCGGCAGCGTCGCGCTGCACGCGTGGGTGGAGAACGCGCTGTACGTCTCGACCAAGGAGACGGGACCGCGGGGGACCACGACGGTCAAGGTGGACCGCGAGAGCAAGCAGGCGCAGGACTACCAGTTCCGCGTCAGGATCCCGCTCATGCGAACGCACGACGACGGCACGCGCACGCTGTGGACGCCTGAGGTGCTCGCAGGCTGGGGCGACGCCGACGAGGGGGTCACCACCCCCGACGCCGAGGCAACGTCCTCACAGGACAGCTCACAGCCCCGGGAGCCCAAGCGACGAGGTCGGAACCTGGGGCTCGGCATCGCCCGCCAGATGAGGCAGATGGGCTACCTGCGCAGAGGCGCTCCGGTGGCCGAGCTCGTCGAGCGTCTGCAGCAGGACAAGCGTCTCATCCTCAGGCATCTCGCCGACGCCGTCCGCCAGGGATTCGTCGTCAAGGAGGGGGATCTGTACCGTGTCGTCAGCATTCCGAGCGACTGATCCTCGCGCGCACGCGGACATGACGGAAGGGATCACCGGTCGGGCCGGGCCGGCAAGGCATCGGCACGATACCGGATGATCGTACAACACAGAAACAAACTCAGGGGTCCCCCGTACGGGCATCACGGCGCCTGGGCCTGGCGGCCCGCGCCGAGCCCGACGGGTTGCCCCGCCTACGCGCAGGAGTGGAGAGTGGGGACGTGCGAATGACCGACGAGACCACGGTGACGGGACACATCTTCAACCGCCTGCTCGGACAGGAGGAACCCGAGCAGGGCTGGAGCATCTGGGCAGAGTACGTCCGCGCACGCGTGGGCGTGCCCCTGGAGGAAGCGAGTAGCCACACGCTCTACAAGAAGGGGTTCCTCGGCGATCTCGACTCGCTGGTGAACGCGGGGTATCTGAGGCGGGAGAAGGGACCTCTCGCCAAGGGACAGCGACCTACCCGAGCCAACTCGCTCTACTCAGTCAGCGACGCCGGCGTGGAGTGGTGGGAGGCGTCGGGACGTGAGGAGAATACCGCGGCTCCTCTCGAGGGATCGCAGCCGGTCACCAAGCCGGCATTCTGGCTCGGAAAGCCGATCCACAAGACGGGTAGGAATCCTCCTCCCGCGGTCAGAAAGGCCCTGGACAAGCACGTCGAGTCGGGACGTCTGGGAATCATGTACTACGACCCGCGCCGAGGGCGCCCGGTACTGCGGTATGAGGAGTAGACGCCCGTGACGACGACCGAGACGAAGAACAGAGGCGGAAGCTGATGGGGACCACCGACTCGCCGATCTTCCGGCAGAAGTTGGCTGAGGCTCTCAGTCGTGGTGGACTCTCGGACCAAGCCGTGGCAGCGGAGGTTCTGCTGATGCTGCCGGCTGACTTCGTGGACCAGTACGAGGCGCTGTTCCTAGAGGTGTGGAAGGCTCCCGGAATCAGCGGCGGAGTGAGAGTCGGGGATCCGGAGGCGGAGAGTCCTCGACCGACCCGACACCGAGTGAGCACGTCTCAGACGGCGACGAGAGGGGTGGCGTCCAGCAAGGGCCGGGGCTCGACGGCGAAGGGTCTGGGCGTCAAGAACGTCCGTGCCGAGGCGACGAAGCAGTGGGCCGACCGGAAGCTCCGCAGGCTGGCGAGGGAGATCCGCGACCGCATGAACGACCAGGACGGCCGGGTCCGTCGCTGTGCCGGCTCACGGTGCAGGCGTCTCGCCGAGGACACGTGGCTCTACTGCCCCAACTGCGGGGCACCGACTGAGGAGGTTGACCCGTGATCTGGAACGGGCTGGTGGTCGCTGGGTTGGTGGCGCGGGAGAACCTGCTCGCTCCGAGTCACTCACTGGACGACGACTATCCGGAGGGGCTGTTCGAGATGTTCGGCGCGTGGCTGTCCACCGCGGTCATGGCGTGGCGTGAGTACGAGCAGTTCGAGCTGAGGGTCGGGTAGTGGGCCGCTTCCTCGACGGGCTGCTGCTCCTCGTCGCTGCCATACCCGTCGCCTGTGTGGTGTACGTGGTGATCCGCTTCTGGCCGTGGTGAGTCGAGAGACTCACGGAAGAGGGGACAGGATGCACGCATGACCGACCTCAGGATCTACGTCTCCCATCCGATCGCGGGCAAGACCGAGGAGGAACGCGTCCACTCCGAGCAGGGCGCGCTCGAGTTCGTCCAGCGCGTCCTCGGCACGTTCACCGCCGTGCTGCCCCGCAGGATCCCGCCGTACTGCGGATCGGACGAGGCGTGCACCGTCCCCGGACGCGCTGTGCCGGGCGACGACCGTCACTCGTGGCAGTGCTACATGCGGAGCGACCTGCTCGCTCTGCTCAACTGTGACGCCATCCTCATGATGCCGGGATGGGCCAACTCTGCCGGATGCATGGCCGAGCTCAACACCGCGACCACTGCCGGCATCCCTGTCAGCTTCTACATGGAGGACCCCGATGCCTGACCCGCTGCTCGTCCCGCCCGGCCACTCACCCGACAACGCGACCGTCCTCGTGGAGGTGTGGGACGAGAGGAGGCGACAGGACCAGAAGTGGGGCGAGCAGAACCACCCGGACCTGTCGGCTTGGCTTACTCCTCTCGAGCCCGAGGAGCGGAGTGACGCACAGAAGGTCCGTTGGATTTCTCTGCAAGCTGCCCGCTACTACATGCTTCCGATGGCGGTGAAGGCTAAGGAGATCACGGACACCGAGCACCGAGAGGGCGCGGGATCGTGGTTCTCCATCCACGTCGAGGAACTGGCTGAGGCGCTGGAAGCCGCGGTCCTCGGCGACGAGGACGCTCTCCGCACCGAGCTGGTCCAGCTCGCCGCCACGGTGACCGCGCACGTCCAGGCAATCGACCGCAGGAAGGCACAGCGATGAGTGACGAGCAGGAAGAGGGCTTCGCCCTCACGTTTCCAGGACACACCACACCGATCTTCGGCAGGGGGTCGACGGTCTCGCTCGAGTTTCCGGGCGGGGAGGGCGTGACTGGCCAGATCGCCGGCGTGACCATTGCCGCGGGCGGAGGGTCGTGGGACGTCCACGTGACGCACGACGGCGAGTGGCCCAGCGAGAGCCCTGAGACGTCCTCAGACGGGGCGCAGGACAGCGTCGGGGACGACACCGCGACGGAGGGCTATGAGCGGTTTCAGCGGCTCGGCTTTCCGATGGTTGATCCGGCACTCACCGGAGCGCGTCGTCAGCTCGCCTCTGTCCCGCCCTCGAGCTGGCCCCGCCAGCGTGTGGTGACCGAGCATGAGCAGGACGGCTCGGTGACCATCCGGGTCGAGTTGAGGAGGGATCCGGTATGACCATGGCGCACCAGAACTGCTCGTGCTCGAAGCACCGGCCGTGTGCCTTCCACAAGGCGCAGGCGAAGAAGATGGCGCGCGTCGCCCAGGCGGCTCGTGACAGACAGCGGGTCCAGATGGGCATCGAGCAGCTGCGCGCCCTCTACGGAAGGGACGTCCGTCGGTGATCCACGGACAGGTCTGCGAGTGGTATGCCATGTGCACCAATCTCGCGACCGGCACGGTTACCCACCCCGTTCTGGGCGAGGTGCCGTGCTGCGACCGGTGTGCCATCCGGCACGCTCTCACCATCAAGAAGGAGAGGAAAGCCGTGAACCTCACGAAGAGTCGAATCCTGCTCGACAAGCTGCCCACGCGGGCCGGAGCGTCCACCGTCCGGTTCTCGAACGTGGCGGACGTGGAGGAGGGGGTAACCGAGCTGAGGATGGATCGGAACCGCTACGAGGAGATGGACTCGCCCGAGCAGATCACCGTGACGGTGGAGCCGGGGGACCTGCTCAACGGCGAGGGAGTCGGTCCCGGCCAGGAGGTCATGTACGTGGACGAGGATCCATCCATCGGGGGCATCCGGATCAGCGAGTGGGACGACGGGGAGACTCCCGGTGGGCGGTGACCCGAACGCGCCGCAGACCTCGCCCATGTCGCAGGTGACAGGACCGCTGACCGCGCTGGAGTGGCTGCGCGTGACGCACGCGGGCACTCTCTCGGGACGGCGGATCGAGGAGGCCGTGGCTGCCGCGACCCGTGAGGCCGTCGCCGAGGCGATCGTCTACGCCCGCACCGAGGAGCGTCGCGAGATTCTGGCAACAGTCAGCCGGGAGTTCGGTGTCGAGTGGTCTCGCCGCCTCCGCGACGTCCTGCAGCAGATAGCGGCCCACTGATGCCGCGCAAGCTGGATCCTCTCCGCCGGACGCGTCGTCCCGGGCAGACCCTGGCCGCGTCCCTGCCCTCGTCCCCGACCGGCCGGCTGGTGTCGCCGGAGGCGGTGGGCAGGGACTCCCAGAAGTCGTCCACGATGACCAGCCACTGGTGTCCCGATGCCGTGAGAACTGGCATCACACGCTGGGTCTGCGACGACTGCAGACGCACGTTCGTCTGGCTCGCTGCTCTCGGACGATGGGAGCCCCTCGCTGATGGTCAGTGACCAGGACCGCCTCGACGCCGCGCGGGCTGTGCGGGACGAGTGGCTGCGCGTGAGGGACACCACCGAGACTCAGTCACCGCCGGTCAAGACCTCTGCCGAGATCTACGGCGAGGCACGAGTGATCGAGCGGTGGGATGGGTGATGGCGAGGAACACCGGACTGCC
>WUUC01178610.1_pt1 | contig 58186 bp, 85 predicted proteins | sample 6278441 | NCBI WGS metagenome assembly WUUC01 (sample SAMN13675441, study PRJNA597444) | soil metagenome | isolation source: soil | place: USA: Washington | collected 2017-10
TAAAGCATAAAAGTTCTTGACATATTCTGCAAACTGTGCAATACGGCTTTGACAATCATTGTAAACAGTGCAACGCGAGCGTTTCAGCGCGCGCGCGCGACGCCGTACACGCCGCAAGCTTTCATGTAGTCCGCCGCGAAGATGTTGGCGCGCGCACCCTTGGCCGGACCCTTCCAAGATGCGGGCTTGAAGATGTCGCCGAAGGTCAGCTCGACGAACGCGTAGCACTGGCGCCCAACGCCATCGCGGCGAAACACGCGCGCGTAACGGCGGCCGAGCTCGAACTCATAGCGACCCGTCGCGCCCGGGTGTTTGGCCTGCAATTGCGCATCGAGTGCCGCAACCATCGTTTCGAGCGCCTTCACAATCGTTTCGTTGTTCATATCTATATCTACGGCTCCTGTACGTACAGGTTAAGTCGTTTCGGTCGTTTTTTTTTAAGCCACTCGAGCGCGGCTCAGTGGCGCGCGAGGGCGAGCAGAATTTCCGTCTTAGTGCGGTGGATAATGGCGGTGCCGCGCGCGAGCACGAGGCTTTCGCCGCGCGTGCTGCGGACTTTGAGCGCAGACCAGTACGGGGCGCGGGTGCCGCCGGCCGTGCTGCGCTCAATGACGTATTGCGCGCCGCTCGGGCAGGTGACTAGCTCGCCATCCTTGCCCTTGAAAGTCGAGGGGGTGGCGAGCAAGGTCTGCTCGTCGCCGTTGTATTCGATGGTGATGCTGACCGGCGTCGTTGCGTTGTTCATATCTAATATCTACGGTTCCTGTACGTACAGGTTAATCCGTTTTCGACCTTTTTTTACGCGTCTTCGTCGTCTTCGTTCGATGACCCGTTCGGATCCTGTCCGAGGATGAGGTCAGCGGCTTTCGACGCTTGCGCCGCCGCCTCGATGATCCATCGCGGCTCGCTTTGCAGCTTGCGCGCCCAATTGGCGATGTAGGCGGCCGAGTTTTCGATCGTCGCAGGCGAGATCCCCGCTTCGGCGCAAAGAAACGCCGCGGTGCATTCGGCCACGAGTTCTTCGAAGCTGTAATCGTGCGAGCCGAACGAGTTGATCTGGGCGATGCCCTTGCGATTCAAGCGGTGTGCCGCACCCGTCGAGTGGCCGAGCTCGTGAAAGAGCGTCGAGTAGTATTCTTCCGCACCTTCGAACGCGTTACGTTCCGGCATCGCAACGAGATCGCTCGCGGGAGCGTAGAAGGCGCGCGATCCGCCGTGGCGTACGGTCGGGGGGTTCGCGTAACCGGCCACAATCGCTTCGCAGGCCTCGATCGGGTCAACCGTGCGCGTCGCGGGAGCCTCGCTCTTGGGGGCTTCCAGGCCCTCGCACTGGCTCACGTTAAAAACGGTGTAGTACCGTAGAACGAAGCGTTTTTCGGCCTTGCCCGTCTTCGGATTGACGTCTTTGCCGTCGTACACACGCCAGAAGACAACCGGGATACCGCGCTCACCTTTGCGCACCGAGCCGCCGAGTTTTTTGGCTTGGTTGAACGTAAGAAAGTCAGGCGACGAGAAACCCGCGGCCCAGAGGATCAGCACGTTGACGCCGCGGTAGGCCTTGCCCGTGACGAGGTTGCGCGGCCGCGCGGCCGAGCGGCTCTCCGTCCACGTCTGGCGCCAGGGAACCGTTCCACTTTGGAGCGCGGCAAGGATGCGCGCGGTGATGATCTCGTAAACCGATGCTTTCGTCGTTGCGTTCTTCATACCTGTACTATACGGTTCCTGTACGTACAGGTAAAGCTCGTTTTGGCCTTTTTTCTCGACTTTTTTGGGTGATATTCAGCCACCCAGATGGGCCATGCGAATCATGTCCTCTAGAAAGGGCAGCCACTTCGGCAGGTGCAAAGGATCGCCACGATTCGGCAGTAGGCGACGCACAGCGAGCCGATCGCCGTCCCATTGTGCAACCGCCACCGTGTAGAACGAGCCCCGCTCGGCGCCTTCTACGAGCGGGAAACGCGTGCGGCGCATCTCAACGACGAGCGTCGATGGATCGAACGAAAGTTCCCAGAGATAGCCGCCGAGCTCCGTCCCTAGCCGTTTCATCGGCGCCCCGTGCCGCCGCAATCGAAGCAAGATCCATTCGCGACGTAGTAAAATTGGGCGAGGTAGCCGGTGCCACCACATCGACCGCATCGGCATGCGGGATCGGCAACCAAGACCGGGGTGGCCTTGCCATAAGCAGCGTTGATAGCGTCGCTAATCGCCACCGCGCGCGCGCTTTCGGCGCTGAGGGTCTCGGTCGATGGCGAGGGCACCACGACGACGCGGGCGGCCTCCTCGGCGGCCGAGCGGGCCTCATCTTCGGCCGAGGGGGGGGCGAGCAAGAGGGCGAGAAAGTCGATTTCCGTTTCGTTGTTCGTTCCGTCGTTCATACCTCTACTATACGGTTCCTGTACGTACAGGTAAAGCTCGTTTAGGCTTTTTTTTGAGTTTTTTTGGGGGGGGCGATCCCCCCCCTCGCCGTTGCTCGCTTTAGGCGGCGAGTTTCCAGCCGGTGGCGCCGAAGTCCACGACGCCAGCCTTACGAAGCTGCTCGCACGCCCAGCCAGCGCCGTGCAGCGAAAGCCCGGTCGCCGCGCCTAGGCGACCTAGGTCCGCCGAGCCGAGCGCGCGCATCGTATTCAGCACGAGAACGACTTCGGCGGCGACGGCCGGCGTCATACCATCGGTTCCGTAAAACCAGCTGCATTCGAGGTACCAGAGTTCGGAGCTATTCGAGTAACCGACGATGCCGGCCTCTGAGAGCGTCCAGAGGACTTGCCCGACCGTGGCGGCCGAGAGACCCGTACCCGCGGCAATGCGCTCGCCCGAGGCGGCGCCGAGGCGGCGGAGGGTGGTGAATACGGCGGTGATTTCTTTCGAGGCCTTTTTCGTTTCGCGTTTCATACCTCTACTATACGGTTCCTGTACGTACAGGTAAAGCTCGTTTAGGCTTTTTTTTCGAGTTTTTTTTCTGTAAACAATTGTCATCAATGTACAACAATGAAACCACCTGAACTCGAAGCCCACTGAACGAGCGTAACGTCTCCTGAACAGAGATCGGATGGTAGTCAGGCGTGCCCGCGCGCCGCCGCGGCGCCCCGAGCTGCCCCCGAGCTCGCCCCCGGCTTCGGCCTTCGACGTAGGTAAGCTTTTCATGCGGGGAGGTTTCAACGGGCGGCGGCGACTTCGTCGGCGAGCTGGCGCGCGTCGGATAGGGCGCGCTTCGATTGCGCCGTGGCGACGCCAATGCGGGCGGAAAGAACATCGTTCGCGGCGCGAAGCTGCGCGGTGGAATCGAACGTCTTGGCGGTGGCGGTGCGGCTCATTTGCTCACCGAAGCGTTTTGGGTTCGGGCGGCGGCGCGGGCGGCGCGGAGCGCCTTCAACCGTGCCGCGCGCTTCGCTTCGAAGGCGATTGCCTCCGCGAAAAAAGAGCCGAGGGTGTCGGCGGTTTCGGGCGCCGTTGCTGCGTTGTTCGTCGTGTTCATACCTATACACTACGGCTCCTGTACGTACAGGTAAAGCTCGTCAGGCCGTTTTTTTCGTTCTTTTCTTCTCCAAAAGCTGCTCGATGTAGGCGCCGCGCGGCGTGTCGCCTCGCCTGCGATCGAGCTCCGCTAGGCCCTCGGCGGACATGGTCATCGTGACCATGGGACGCTTACGCTCGTCGTTGGGCATGGTTGCCCACGTCGCAGTGCTCGGCATGTGCGATCGGTCTTTCGGTTCTTCTTTTTTCTTCGTCGTCATTTGGTCGTCTCTCCGAGCTTTGCCCTATCCCACGCGATCGATGGTTCGTTACGACGCTCTTGGACAATCGCAAGATCGTCCTCGTCGCCAAGCTTCTTTTCGACGGCGCGAGACCATGCGTCGATGTGATCGACGATGGCCGCGTAATCGTCGAACACATCCGGATATCCCACCTCCGCTAGTTCGTGCTCGCCCGCCTCTTCGAGGTTCTGCCACGCATCGGCGACCGCGTACGCGGCGCGCCGTAGGTTCGCGAGAGCTTCTGCGAACGCTTGTTTCTGAGCTCGATTCTTCTCGCACTCCGCGCACTCATGCGTCGTCATCAGCACGACACCACTTTCCCGGCGCGCACTTGCTTCACCGGCTTGCCGGCAAGCGCGCCGCATCCGCATTCGCACACGCGGTAAATACTGCCCTCCACGCACTGGCGAGCGGCATCCGCGTACGAGCGCACGGGGACGAGCTTCGTCGAAGTCGAGAGCATCAACAATCTGGCTGCGTTGTTCATGCCCTCACTGTACGGCGCCTGTACGTACAGGTAAAGGCCGCCTCGTCACAATTCCGTTAACCCTCGATTGGAGGGGTCAACGGGCGTGCAGGGCATCGGCTCGCGGGTGCTGGGGATGCTGGGCTTTGCTGGGGATTCCCAACTCAGCACCACACGCTGACACACGTGTTTTTTACACTTACACGGTCGTTTTGAATCTCGACCCCCCTTCTCAGAGCTATGACCGGCAGTACAAAACCCCCAGCAAACCCCAGCATCCCCAGCACCCTCGGAAGGCATCCGGATGGCCTTCGGAACGGCTCAAAACGACATGATAACCGCCACTTGCAGCGCTCACTTCGCATGCAACTCGAGATCGGGGCTCTCGAAACGCGGCGCCTTCGAGGCACCTCGGCGGCGCCTTTTGGCACCCACCCGCCCGAATGCGGCGCCTCCGAGGCGCCATCTTGTCACCGTTTCTCGGCTGGGATAGGGCTCGCCCATGGTCATGGTCCGCCGCACTCCTAAGCCGCGCACGGTCTACCGGTATCCGGTGCGCTTCACGCAATCGCAGCTCGATGTGGCTTCGAACCTCTTGGCGAGCACGGGCGTCACCAGCCTCTCGGCGTTGGTGCACGTCGCATTTGCGCAACTGGCGAAAACCGCCGTGGGCGCGCCGCTAGACGCCTCGCAAGCGACGCCCGAAACGAAGAGGGCCGGTTCTGACCCGGAACTCAAACTCGAGTTCTAGGGGGGCGTGAGGCGCGAAGGAACGAATGAAGATCTACGTGGCTTCGAGTTGGCGAAACCTCCTTCAACCCGGGATCGTCCTCGCCCTGCGACGATGCGGGCACGATGTCTACGACTTCCGGCATCCCGCGCCGGGGAGAGGCGGATTCAGTTGGGCCGATATCGATCCGGCTTGGCAGACATGGGAACCGGAGAAGTATCGCGAGGCGTTGCAGCACCCGATCGCCGTTGAGGGTTATGCCTACGACATCGCCGCTCTTCGCGCGTGCGATGCGTGCGTGTTCGTTTTGCCGTGTGGCCGGTCCGCATCGTGGGAGTTCGGCTACGCGATGGGCCAAGGGAAAAAGGGCTACGTCGTCCAGATCGAACCGCAAGAGCCCGAGCTTATGTTCCGCGAAGCCACGATCATCACGTCGATGAATGAACTTTTCGATGCTTTCGGTGAGCCGCGTGAATGATGAGCATACGTGCGCGTTTCGGGAATCGTACGATCCGGAGACGCTAGAGCCGATGGGCCCCGCTTGCGGCAGACCAGCCGTGCAGGAGCTTTACTGGGCGCGATGGCAGGGTTTCACCGTCGTGCTTCGACCACGGAAAGGGTGCGCTCGACGGCGAGGCGCGAGCATTGGTGGTGCGCGTATACGTTCCGACGTGTGAAAACGAATGGGCGACGAAGGGATGATGCCGCCGCGAATAGGTGCGGCGCGAGCCGGTTGCCCACTGCATGCCGTGCCAGACCGGCTCTCGCGCCGCGTGGTCTGGTGAACGGGAGCTTACATGAGTCGTGGGATGCCGCCTCGGTTGAAGGACTGGAAAGAGGGAAAGATTCAGATCGGTCTCTTCGTCCGCACCGATGAGGGAGAGATCGAGGCGGTCTCGCACGCGGCGACGCCTGAAGCGAGAAAGCTCGCGGCGCAACTGTTCTTGAGGCTCATCGAAAAAAAGGACTGAAGTGGTAGAACCATGGCGGGGGCGTCTTGGTTTTTTCGGAAAGGGCGCCCAGAAAGGCAGACCCGCCAATGAGCAACATCATCTACCGAATCCTCAACCCCGCGCTGACTCCGCCGCAAGTCGTCTTCGAGAACAACGACGAGCAGGCCGCACTTCGCGACTACGCCGCACGTCACGACGCCCATACGCAAGGGCTCATCATCACCAAATCCGAAGATGGCGGGACGTCGTGGACCGGAGTGACGGTGCGTCCTCCTGATGTCGCAGTGCCGCTCGCCGCGCAGGCCGCCGCCGCCGCGGCGCCGTCGCACGCATCGCACGGTGGGCCGCCGACCGCCGCGCCGCCGATCGCGCCGTCGGTCGGATCGGTTACCGCGGGGCAGGCCGCGGCAGCCACCGGATCACCGCCGCCATTCACGCCATCGACCGCCACGCCGCCCGTCACACCCGTCACGCCGCCGCTCGTATCCCCGACCGGTCGTCTCGACGTCGAAACGGACCACGCCGATCACCGAAGTTCGACCAAGCATCGCAAGTAAAAAAAACCGGTGGCAGATCCGTGGCGCATCGAGTTCGGCGATTGTGCGTTGCTCGTCAATGCCATCAAGTCGCCGGTCCATCTGGTCTACATGGATCCACCGTTCTTCAAGGGCGAGACGTTCAAGCTCCGATCGGGAGAGATTGCCTTTGAGGATCGGTGGAACTCGATGCCCGACTTTCTCGACTACGTGGTGAGCCGCGCGGTGCTCTGTTTTGCGAAGCTCGTCCCCGGCGGCTCGCTCGTGATGCACGTCGATCCCACGACGAGCCATTACGTCAAAGTCGCGCTCGACGAAGCGCTCGGCCGTAAGCACTTCGCGAACGAAATCATCTGGCGGTACCGCCGATGGCCGACACCGCAGCGGGCGTTTCAGCGGATGCATGATGTGCTTTTGCGCTACGTGAAGCCCGGCGCGCCTGCGATCTTCCGCCAGCTGTACGAGCCACTTTCGCGATCGACGATCGAAACGTGGGGCACCAAGCGCCAGCGCGCGATCATTCGGGTAAACCGACCGAGTGATCGCGGGCGGCGAGCTCGCTCGAGCGTCGGCGCCGAAGCGAGCCCCGGCGCGGCGATGTCCGACGTATGGGACATTCCGATCCCCGCCGCGGCGAGCAAAGAACGAACGGGTTACCCCACGCAAAAACCCGAGAAGCTTTTGGAACGCATCGTCTTGGGGTTGACGAACGAAGGTCAAGACGTGCTCGATCCGATGTGCGGATCGGGAACGACGATCGCCGTCGCCGTGCGCCTCGGGCGCGAAGCGATCGGATTCGACACGAGCGAGATCGCCGTGGCCACCGCGCGCGCTCGTCTCAAGCGAATGAACGACGAACGGGGACCGATCACAGGGAAAGGATAAGAGCCGAACGCGCATCCTTTCCGGAGGGGAGAAGGGCGATGCAATCGACGCAATTCTTTGGTGAGGCCGGCATCGGTCGCAACCCACACGTTGGAGAGATGGTGCGGTTTCGCCAATCTCCCGACGTCCGCGGTCGCATCACGGCCGAGCGAATCGACACGAGCGGGCGTCTCGTCTGGCGCGTCGAATGGGAATCAGGACCGGTCGACGTCTCTTCGCATCCGGGCGGATGACCTCATCCCGGACGTCGAGATCGAGGCGGCCGAAGTGTCCTATGCGTTCGTCGTTGATATGGCATTCGCCGGCAAAAACGATCGGCCTGCGACGGTGACGTTCCAAGGGTCGGGCCACGGCGACGGCGAGCTTTTGCCAGGTGAGAGCGTGCGTGTCATCGACGGGACGTTCTTCAACGTCCTGCCCAAGTAGCCGAAAAGCCAGCCCAAAGAGCCGCCACTGTCGCCGACCGAAAACAGTTGCGTCAACTGTTATCAATGGTTACCATTGGTAGGCAATGCAACGAATAGAAGACGGCGAAGGCAATTCCCCCCTCATCGCGATACGACTGCCGCAAAAAACAACGGAGCGGCTCGCTACGCTTGTCGACAGATTGCCTCCGCACCCGGTGGCGGGGCGCCTGAAGCGCGCCGATGTGCTTCGAGGAGTGATCGCCGCGGGCATCGAGGCGGTGGCGATTCGCGAGGGGATCAAGCTCGAAGCCGCCGCACGGCCCGCCAACGGGAAAGCCAAGAAACCGAAGACGTCCGACGGCAAGATCCATCCGAATAGTCGATCGCGTGCGCAAAAGCGCGCGGCGGCCCGTCTTGCGGCGGGGTGCACGTGCGGCCATAGCCACGTGCGCGCCTGCAAGCTGTACCGGCAATCGTCGGCCGCTTGAGCCGCCCGACCATGAAAACGAAAACCGCAGAACGAGACGATCGCGGCTGGCGTGGCGACGAGATCGGATGTCTCGTCGCGGTGGTCGCTCTCGTCGCGTTCGTCTTCGCAACCGCGGTGCTCCGATGATTCTCGACTGCCCGTGCGGCGAGCGTCACGATTTTACATTGGGCGAGGTTGGTAGCGCGACGACGATCGAAGTGCGCTGCGCGGCATGTGGCCGGATCATCGCTCGAAAAAAAGTCGACCAGGCGGGTCGCATGATTGCGAGAGCGTTCGCCAGCGTCGTCCTCGATCCGAAGGGCGAACTACTATGACCATCCGCGCCGCGATCATCCCGGGCGGTTGGACCGGTATCGTCGTCGCCGAGCATAGCGACGGCGAGCCGCTTCGTCCGATCTTGGCCGAGTCGTTCGAGGTGGGCCGGATTGTCGAAGACGAGCTCGGACAGCCGCGCCGCCAGTGGAACGAAGCGGATGTAGATCTCGCGGTCCGCCGTTTGATGCAACGGCTCATCGAGCTCAAGGCCGAATCGGTTCTCATCGAGTGGGCCACTTCGAAGACGTCGAAGAATCACGCGCTCGCCATCGCTATCGAGCAAGCTTGCCTCGCGAGCGACATCCCGAGCGCCTACGCGAAGCGCTGGCGTCTTTGGAACGCGACGGAGCATCGAGCGTGGGTAGCGCGTCGCATTCTCGAGGGCTTCCAAGGCTGGCCTTCGGAGACTTTCAGCGTGTCGCGCGATTGCGGCGTGATGCTGCTAGAGTCGATCTCGCCGGAGCGACCTGTTCAGGTTCCTGCGATTCCAAAGGAGGAAAGCCATGTCCCGATCCTCGAGAGCAGCGATGCAAAGATCGAGGCGGCGCCGGTAACGCCGGGGGAACTTTCGCTCAAGCGTAGGGGGGAGAAAAAGAAGCCCGCCGCACCGGTGGTGCCGCTACTCCCGAGGACGGCCGGCATCGATCCCGGTGCGGGCTTTCTCGGCCTCGTGATCACCGAGGGATCGACGGTGCCCGTGCAGCTCGTCCACAAGGTGACGTTTCCGGTGGGCGAAAGAGTGGCGCTCAAGCGACCCCGCAAGGTGAAGCGCGGCGAAGAGACGATCACCTTGACCACGCGGCACTCGCTCACCGCGCCGATGGCAAGGGCGCTCGCGAACAAGATCGTTTCGCGGCTTCTCGACTACCGGGTGACGAAGCTCGCGATCGAGCACGTGGAAGCGGTCCACATAGAGGCGAAGAACCCGGGCGCGGCGAGCTCGATCGCGACGAGCCTCATCCGAACGTCATGGCTCGACATTCTCATCGGCGAGCGCGCCGAAGCGGCGGGCATCGAAGTCCACCGCGTGAGTGCATCGACGTGGCGCGCGCGCGTGGCGGGCCGACGCAAGCGCGGCGGCGCCGGAGCCGAGCTCATCCCCGAAGCCGTGGCATCGCAGATCCGAGGATGGCCACCCGAGACCGATGCGCACGAACGCGATGCGGCGGGCGTGAATCTTTGGCTTGTCCTCCCGCCTCCCGAGTCACCTCCGCTCGCCGAGAAAAGGGCGCGCGCGCCGAGGCTCGCAACGAAGTCGCCTCGTGAGCCGGGGACGCGCCCGCCGTCGTACTATGCGCGACTCGAGCGGTTACGAAACGAAAATGCGCGGATGCGGGAGGCGGAGGCGGGGTGTCTCGAGATGCCGCCGATCGATCGCAAGTTTCTTCGGGCGCTCGCGCTCGAACCCAAAGGGCTCTCGAAAAGCCAGTTGCTCGCGCTCACGGGTCACCAAGATTCTGGCAGTGTGCGCCAGTCGCTCGCACGTCTCCGACGACAGGACCACATCACCGGAGGTGCCAGGCTCCGAATTACGCCCGCCGGTCTTGCCGCGGTTGGGGGCATCGTCAAGGCGACCGGCGGCAATGCGTTGAACGAAAGGCGAGACGAGAAGTGAAAGACGACGAAGAAACTCCCGGGCGCAAGCTTCGCGTCGTTCTCAGCTTGGATGTGGCGGAAGAATGACGCGCACCATCCAGATCGCGAAAGACGTCCGGTTCCCGCTCGACATCGCGGGTCAATGCCTCGCACTCTTTGGCATACGGGGCTCGGGCAAAACCAACACGGCCGGCGCGTTCGTCGAAGAGCTGCTCGAACATGGCTACCCCACCGTCATCATCGATCCGACCGATGCATGGTGGGGGCTGCGCGTCGGCGCCGATGGCGATCCAAAAAAGGGCTATCCCGTCGTTATCTTCGGCGGCTCGCACGGTGACATTCCGCTTGAGGAGTCGAGCGGCAAAGTCATCGCGGACTTCGTCGTAAAGGAACAGGTCCCGATCATCCTGTCGATTCGGCACCTCCGCAAAGGTGCACAGCGACGCTTCGTCCGCGAGTTTTGCGAGGAGCTCTACCAGCTAAAAGGAGAGCCGCAGTATCGCACCCCGCTCGCCGTCGTCATTGACGAGGCGCCGCTCTTCGCGCCCCAAAAAGTCATCGGTGATATGGCGTTCGTTGTCAGCGCCGTCGAAGACTTGATCGCGCGCGGGCGCACGTCGGGATTCGGCGTGGTGTTGATCAGCCAGCGATCCGCGACGCTCAATGCCGACGTCCGCACGCAAGCGGACACGATGATCTGCCATCGCTTGACGGCAAAACTCGACCGCAAAGCCATCGTCGAATGGTTCGAGGAAAACGCATCTACCGAGGACTTGAAGACGATCCTGCAAAGCCTCGCGAAGCTGCAAGACGGCGAGGGATGGGTCTGGGCGCCGAAGCTCGACATCATGAAACGCGCGCAGATGAGGCGCCGCCGCACCTTCGATAGCTCGGCGACGCCGAAGCTCGGCGAGAAGATCCGACCGCCGAAAAAACTCGCCGATATCGATCTCGACAAGCTCAAAAACCAAATGGCCGCGGTGATTGAGCGAGCGAAGGCCGACGATCCCAAGGCGCTCCGCGCGCGGATCGCCGAGCTCGAACGCCAGGTCAAAGCCAAAGCACCCGCTCCCGCCCCAGCTCCCAAGGCGCCAAAGATGCAACGCGTGGAGGTGCCCGTGCTCTCGGCGAAGGATCGGAAGCTGCTCGATCGCGTCGCGAGCAGAGCCGCCGATCATGCGGCGGCGGCGACAACGCACGCGAATGCGACAACGGGGCTCACGAAGACGATCGTGCAGCTCATCGCGAAGGTGGCGGCGGCGACGTGCCCCGAGGTGCCTCCCGGGCCGCCCCGCTCGAGCTCCGGTTCCCATAGCGCTCACTCTCGAGGCGACGAGGAAGATCTCGCGATTGTTCGCGAGCGTCGTAATGAACCATCGACCGCATGGGACCGGATTCGTACGGGGCTCACGAACGGTGGAGCGCAGTTGGCTTTCGCGGGTCAAAGTCCGGTCGACGTAAGAACGTTGCCGCGCACCCCCGACGGTGGCGAGCTGGGAGAGCTAGCGCAGGGGCAGCGGAAAGTGCTTACGGCGGTGGCGCAGCACACGGATGGCGTGACGCCAAGATTGCTCGTCGCCGTGACCGGCTACGCGATGCGGTCCATTCAAACCCATCTCTCGGCCCTCCGCGTTGCGGGGCTCGTCGTCACAAACCAAGGCGTTACGAAGGTCACGACGGTGGGAATGGCGGCGCTTCCGCGCGACTTCGAGCCGCTCCCAACCGGCGCCGCACTCCGTGAGCACGCCCTTTCGATCCTCCCTGAGGGAGAGCGCCGCGTCCTCTCGGTACTCATCGAGAATCTTCCGAAACCGGTATCGGTCATCGATATCTGTCGTCTGACCGAATACGCGGCGCGCAGCGTCCAAACCCACGTGTCTGCGCTCGTCTCGCGTCGCTACGCCGATCGCCCCCAAGTCGGATACGCCGCGGTCTCGAAGGAACTCCTCTGAATGACGCGAGAGATCAAAGTGCGCATCGTCGGCAAAGACGCAACGAACGTGATGAATCTCCACTGTGAAAAGTGTGGCGCGCTGATTCGTCGCGCAACGGATCGCACTGGCGAAGAACCGTGCGTCGAGACGTGGACCTGCGAATGCGCGTTTCGCGCCGCCGCGCACCAATGGTTTGCTGATGGTCGACTCATCAACGAAGCGATCGACATGGCGCTAGGAGTTGCATCGTTTCCGCTGCCTTTGGAGGCGGAGCGTCAACGCATTCACGAATGGATTGCGCGGCGACAACAACTGCAAACGCACTTCGTCGCCATCGGCCTCTCCGTTGAAGAGGTGGCCGAGCTCGGCGACTTGATCGGAGGTGGGGACAATGGATCAAAGCAAGGCTAAGACACCATCGCGCGCCGACATCGAGCTGACACTTTTGAAGCTCATCAACGTGACCCGCCTCGTTCGTATGATCGGGCCGGGCGAGGAGGAATTGAATCGCTACATCGAGGCGGCCGCCCGCGTCGATACCGTCGCGCCCATTCTCGATCCCACGATGTGGATGAGAGGCGCAAAGAAAAACGATTGTTTCTTGAAGATCGCGCGTGCGCTCGCGACCTTCAACGCATCGCTGCCGACGCTCGAAGAAGCAGTGGAAGTCGATCGCATTGCGAATGCTTTGGATCCCAACCGAACGGGTCCGTTGAAAGGTGCAGTCGAATGATCTGCGGTGAGCACGGGATGCCCGAGGACCAATGCCGAGAGTTCAAACACACCGCGGAAGCGATCGACCCAACCGTGCGCGCATACGTGAAAGGCTTGGCCCGTGGGATCGAACTTGCGATCGAAGCGGGTCACAATCGAGAGCCCGAGATCCGTGCGCTCTTACGCGTCATCCGCGAGCGTCTATGAACGGAGACGCATGCTGCGAATTGATGCGCTTGTGCATCATGGGAAGCGATGGCCAGCGCGTTGGCTTCGATGTCACCATCCCACTCAAAAAGGGAGAAAGCTTTCCGATCTATCGCTACAAAGCTGGCCGTGGACGATACGTCGCGGCAAAGCTCAATTGTTGCCCTTTCTGCCGCGTCGCATTCGACGCCCGGTCAGAAGAGGGTAGTGGCCAACGACCGAAGGAAGACCGATGACACAGAAAGCACCGATGCCGAAGCCCCTCAGCGCCGACGAAATTCGAGCGCAGCACGAGATCAACGGCGCGCGTCGCGCGAATACGAATCTGCTCGCGTATGCGATCGAGCAACTCAAACCAGGTGACGAGCGCACGAACGTGGAGAAGGTCGCGGCGATGACCCTCGAGCGAGAGCAGACCGTCCAAGCGCTGCGACGTCTGGCCGAGCAATACGGCGAGAGCGAGTGGACGGAAGGGCTTTCGCTGCCCGAGATCGTCGACAAGCACATCGCTTTGCCCATCTCGGTGCTCTTGGCGAAGGCGCCGGAGAAGTCGAAGCGATGAGCGAGTTTCGCTTCGACGTTGGCAAACAGGTCGATAAGCGTGCGGTGCGAGGCAAGCCTGAATGGCTGCACGTGCTGAGAGTCAACATCTCGCGCAGCGACGCGGTGGACAGCATGAAACAAATGCTCTCGCAGATCGACCGGAACGAATCGGTTCTCGAATTTACGTGGGTGGGTGAACTCGGGTGCGCCGACCCACCCCCACCGCACTCCTTGCCCGAGACGATGCATTGCCCGCATGGGGAACACGCGCTCAAGCATTTGGGCCGGGGTGCGTTTGGAACGTCGTGCCAGGTTTGCAATCCGGACGGGGATCTCGTCGCGGTGTTGCGCAACTCGCCGGAGGCGGAGGCCATCGTCGCACTGCGTGAGCGCTTTACGGCGAATGAGATACAAACCGGCATCGTAGCGGTGGCTGGTCTCGAGAGGCTTTACGCCAAACTCGAGGAACGCGGCGGCCCGCGCGACGACCGTTTGGTGATGGCGATCCAAAACGTAAAGGCGATGTTTCAGGCCTGTCCAGAGGCCGCGCCGTTCGTTCCGCAACAACGGCCGAGCGAGCCCGAAGCGGTGACCGACGCGCGCGTGGTGACCGAAGAGCAGCTCGAGAAGCTGGGCAAGCTTGTCGATCGCATCGACAACTTGGTGCACGCGGGCGCAATTCCGATGCCCGACAAGCTTCGCGTGACGGCCCTGACCGAGGCGCTACCTGACCTGCATTCCGAGCTCAAGGCGCTCTACGTCGAGATCGCGGGCGAGGATCCGTGGGCGGACCCTCCGAGCTCGGACCCTCCCCGATGAGCGACGGATTCAAAACGCTGCTCGATGGTCTCGCGTCGATCGCGCTCGTCATCCACATCGCGCTATTTGTGACCGGGCGCGTGTTGGATTGGAGATGGCATCGCGAAGAGCGAGCGATCCGTGCGGCAAACGAAGCCGAGCATGCGGAGCGCATGGCGGCGATAGCCGCCTTGAAAGCCGAGATCCGTCGCGTCGAGCGAGTGGCGGGGATTCCGCCGCAACTCGCGCTCGTGAAAAAGGACGGCTCATGAACCCGCGCACAAAGACCGGCGACTGCACGTGCGGCCACCGCCTCCCGGATCTGCTTATTGGTGCGTCTGGAAAGCAGCCACCGCAGATCGTGATGATCTGCCCTGAGTGCGGCGAGCAATGGGAGCTCGGACTCACGAAGGCGACCCGCGCGAGTATGGCCAAGGCGCTCGGCATAAAAAAGAGAAGGGCGGCGCTCGGCATAAAAAAGAGAAGGGCGAGCTCATGAGCCGCGAGAATTACGACGACTATGGTCCGTGCCCCGGGTGTGGCGGACGCATCGACGATGGTATCCCGTGTCCGCCAGCCGCGGCGCGGTTAGATCTGCGCGGCGTTTGGATCGGGCTCGCCTGGATCGCGGTATTGATTATACTGTTAACAGTGTCATCAATCGTACACGCGAAGGGCCGCCTTTTCATCAGGGAAGGCTTGATCTCCGAGATCCGCGCCGAGCCCGACCCCACCGCGGTGATGGTGCTCGTCACCTCGAAGTTCACGGCGCTCTCGCTCGAACAGGAGAGCGCGATCGCCAATGAAGTATGCACCACGGTTTCGGTGATGAGCCAAGCGGACGCGGACCGCGAAGGCGTGGGGCTCTGCGAACTCGTGCTCGCGGGCACCAATAACGTGATGGGCGCGACGCACTTCGACGACGACGGCAAGGCCGTAACGGAATGGCGCCCATGGTACCTTCGAAGCAAGCGCAAGTAACGGCCGAGCAGCGCAAGGCCATCCTCGATCGGATGCGCCAGGGGCTCACGACGTGGGCCGCGATTCGCTATGCGGGGGTGAGCCGCAAGCAATTCAAGTTGCTCCACGACGAAGATGACCGTTTCGCCGAAGCGGTGGAGCTCGCGACGGCCGAGGGCGAGCTTGCGAAAGCGAGGGCGAAGGGGAAAGCGAAAGCCGCCCTTCCGATCCCCGAGTCCCCGCGCCCCGCGCCTCCTCCCCCGCCGACGATCCCCCCTCCCCTCGTCACCACCGGCGGAGAAACCTCGTGGGTGGAGATCTGGTCTCAGATCCGCAAAGAGGCGGCCGAGCTCGCACCGGGGGAGTTTGGCCAACTGCTCTGGGTCGAACGCGCGTGCGTACGGGCGGGCATGCATCCACTCGATCGCCAGTGGCTTTGGCACTTCCAAGAGTTCTACGCGTCGAAGAAACGGATGGACGTCGGCCGCTTCGGTCTTCGCGCCGCGAAGTCGGACAGCGTTTGCCGCGCGGTCACGGCGGAGGTTTTGTTTACGCCGCGGCGGCTCGAACCTGGCTTCGTCGGCGTCTGTCCGATCATGAGCGCGAACATGAGCGAGGCCGACGATCGCTTCGACACGATCGTGCAGGTGCTCTCATCGTGTGGGCTCACCGATCTCACGGGAAACCGCCAATCGGAAGCGGAAGGGTTTCAGCGATCGGGCGGAGGGAGCGGAGCGCGCGTCATCTCGCTTCGCGACGCGCAAGGCTACAAGGTGGAGTTTCGGGTTTACGCGGCGTCGATCTCGGGCGCGGCGGGATTCACGGGGATCGCCGGGTTCTGCGACGAAGTGGATCTCTGGGGAAAGGAAACGGGCGCGAACCCAGCGAAGCGCGTTTTCGATGTGCTTCGCGCGCGCTACACGACGCAGCCGACGGCGAAGATCCACGTGATGTCGGCGTCGTATCACCCCGAAAGCGAGCATGCCTCGATGATCGCAGAAGGCGACACGCCGTTGCAGCGCGTGGCGCGCCTCGGCGTCGAAGGTGCGGCGATCGATACCGAGGCACGTGCAAGGCTTGCCGTATCGATCGGCAATAGCGATCCATTGCTCCTCAAGCCGTCCGATCCCATGTCGACTGATATTCCGGCTTGGGTTTCGAACCCGGTGGCGCCGATCGAGTCGTGCTACGCGGACGCGAAGGGCGATATCAAGCGCCTGATGTATCTTTACGGCGGCCGGCTGAACCTCTTGGGTGGCGGACGCGCGGCGGCGATCGGCCTCGAAGATCTGCGCGCGCTCGGCGATCGTAACCGCCAGCTTTGCAGCGGCGCGGGTGAGCGGGGCGAGCTGATGGGCTTCGACGATCTCCCATCGTGGGATCCGCGTAGTCGTGGAAGGCGGCTGCCGGGGAGCGGGGAGCCTTCGATATGAGCGAAACGAAGAAGACTGAGCGCACCTTCGAAGTCGTGCTCGAGCTCCGCTACATCGACAAGGATCGCGGCGCGGTGTTGCGCGACGGAATCGGGGTTGTCGGAGGAATCGAAGAGGCGAAGGCTCTCTATCAGCGGATGCTCGCGTCACGTGACACGCACGCGTCGATCGTGGCGTTAGCGATCGGATATGGGCAGTGGATGGAGCACGGTTGCGGCGCCGATTTCTTCGAGTGGTACGCCGCAAACAATGAAGACGGCACCTTCCGATACCTGGCCACCGAGCTAGAGCGAATGGTCAAGCGACGCGGCGAAGACTCGTGAAAACTTGGCCCTGTTTCACGGGAAAGCGTTTCATGATCTAACAGTTATGCGACGCCCCCGCCGAACCCGTGCCGAACAAAACCAAGGCCCCCTGCCCGCCGTCGCGTGCGAGCGATGTACGCGCCCGACGACGAACCCACGCGACGGCCTATGCGCCGGCTGTGCAGTGCGCAAGTGCCGCGGGCACTTCCCCGAAGGCCCGTGCGGAGTTTGCGGGACGAACGATCTACGCGTGCTCGTCCGGCATCGCCTCGGCGCTCTTTGCGCCAATCACGCGGCCGTCGCGGGGCGCCGTGAGATTGCGATCGAAGATCTCCGGCGAGAGTGCCAGCTCGAACTCGTCGGCTGAACCGCTGCCCCCCCGAGCGTGTGGTAAAAATACGGCGGGAAGCGGTCCCGGCGGATGACCTCGGTAGCGTGGGGCAAGGGGTGAAGTAAGCCGCTTTGGTGTAAGTCGCATTCCGAGGCCGCTTCCCGCCCCCGCCTTGCTGCGTTCGAGGCGCGCATGGTACCCATTTAGGGCAGTGCCCCCAATTGGGTGGCCGGGGAGTGGAATGAGCCAACCTATTTCCGATAGTTCGCGCTCTAAATTGCTCCGACTCGTCGCCGATGGCGTCGGCGTCACCGCGGCGGCCCGTGCGGCGGGGATAAGCCCGCGAACCGCTCGGCGCGTTGTCACCGCCTCGGAAGGGGCATCCGGTTCGGCGCTCTTGGCCCCCGAGCCGGGCCAGCCCTACAGCGGTGGGCCGCAACCCCCCCCCGACATGCCGCCGGTGATGCCGCTCGTGGATCAGCCGCGGCCCCCGCCCACTTCTTTCACGTTCAACCCTCGCTATCACGGGCACACCTTCCAATCCTTCTCGGCACCGTTGGCCTTTGACGGCTGGACGCTCAAGCGAGCTCGGGACGCGGTCTCGATGCACCGGCAAGGGTACTTCCTCGAATCCTCGTCGCTCGCGATCGTGCTCTTGTCGTTCGCGCCGGTCCTCGCCGCGATCGGGCAGCGTCTCGCGCCTGGTCTCGCTTTGCCGCGTAAAGTGAAGTGCGGCACGCGCGGGCTTTCGCGCATCCTCGGCGCGCAGGTGGAACAGCAGATCGCCCCGTCGGCGGGGCTTCTCCCCTCGCCGTACTTTCCGCCGACGCTCTGGGGATCGACCGGATTCGATCTCGCGTTCATGGGGTTTTCGATCTGGCAGCATGCCTATGGCGAGCCCGATCCCGAGACGGGCGTTCGCATGTGCTACACGCGAAGGTGGCCATCATGGGCGGTGAACAATTACCGCTATAAGCGCCAATTCGTGGCACTCACGAGCGAGGGCCCGATCGACATCGTCTCGGGCGATGGCAAGTGGACGATCATCGCCGATTCGGAAGAGCCGCATTTCCTCGGCGCGATCGTCGCGCTGCACGAGGAGGTTTTGGCGGGCATCTTCGATAAGCGCGCGTGGTCGAGCTACATCGACAAATACGGTAACCCGAAGTGGATCGCGACGATGCCCGCGGGCACCGGCGTCCGTACTCCGGAGGGCGATGCGCTCTTCGATGCGCTCGCGACCATTCGCGGGCCGGATGGCTTCGGGGTCGCGCCGAACGGCACCACCATCAAACTCGAGGGGCTCACGGCCGGCGCTTCGACGGTCGTCAAAGACGCGATCGAATCGCACTGGCAATACATCGCCGCGGCGCTCCTAGGCTCCGACGGCACGATGACCCGAGGGACGGGCGTCTATTCCTCGCCGATCTTCGCAGGTGTCGCGCGCAACCTCGTGGATCGGGATCTGCGGGCCATGGTGCGCGGGGCGAACTCTGGGCACGTCGCGCCGTGGCTTGCGTTCAATTACGCCGCGTCGATCGCGGAGGCGGCGGGGTGGGAAGATCCCGTTTTCGATATCCCCCTTCCTGATCCCGACGCGGACGCGCGGATCAAGTCGTACAGCGATCGGGTGACGAGCTTTCACGAGATCATCGAGAAGGAAGCGCGATGGTTCATCATCACGCAAGAGCGCGTCGAGCAGCTCGCGAAGTCGCTCGAGATCGAGCCGCCCGTTTTGAACCTCAAGGCGATCTACAAGGTGTCGGAGCAATCGAAAGAAAAGCTGACGAAGGTGGACGAAGCGCGGGAGGCGGAAGGAATGACGCCGCTCGGCGACGAGCGCGGGCAGCTCTTGGTGTCCGAGCTCGATGCGTCGCCGTCGGATGCATCGCCGGACCCCACCGCGGCCAACGGCGAGGCTCCCGAAGAGACGACGCCCGTGGGTCCCGACGAACTCGCGAGCACGGCGACGAAGGGCGGGGGGAGCACGGCCGGCGAAGAGGATGGTGCCGTTGCCGCGCTGGAAGCGAAGCTTGCCGAGGCGGAGAAGGACTACGAAGCGTCACGTAAGCACCTCTATCGCCAAGCGTGCGACTTCGAAAAGAGAGCCGCCGAAGCCGCTGAAGCCAAAGAGCGAAAGGGAGCTCGAGCGGGGGACGTCGGGCGCCGGCGCGGGGCTCAAGCGGGGCGAGCTCGGGGGCAGCTCGGGGCCAAGAAAAAACGCGCGGCGGCGGCGCGATGAACGAGCGGCGCATTTTTCATGCGCGCCAGTGCGCGCCCCATCCATTGATGCGAGGCGAGGGCAAGCTTCCCTCGATGCCGCCGCATCCGCGCGATGATGGTGCGGCGCGTCCGAAGTGGAACAGCAAATGGGACTTCGATCGCGCGGGCAAGCGCGTGAGGGTGGTGGTGGTGGCCTTCGGGCCGCTGGGCGAAGAGGAGACGATCGACGCACGCGAATTCATCGAACGCCTCGGCGAAGACCAGCGAGGAACGACGTTTGCGATTCACGTCGAAACCGAGGAGATTGGGGCGGGTTGAAAATGACGACGCGCGAAGTCGGGGGCATACGCCTCCCAACCGGCCTGTATCGGCACATCCGATCGGGCGGCCTCTATACCGTCCTCGGCCTCGTTCGGCATCACGAGACCGGGCACCCGATGGTGATTTACTATTCGCACGGGCACGGCACTTTGAGCACACGCCCGCTCCATCCACTCGCCACGTCGAGATGTAGCGATCCGGATGGTTTCGAGGGGCGCTTCGAATACCTTGCCGATGCGAGCCCAGCCGCCGCGGTCGTGCTTTGGGTGAGCGATACGCTACTTCGGAACTTCGCGCTCTTCGACGCGGCATTGACGGGCGTTGGGCAGGGCCATGCTCGGCTCGACGACGACGACTGATGTCGGGCGATCGGTGGCTCTTTGCGATTGTGATGGCCACGCTCGCGCTACTGCTCGCGACTGTTTACATCCTCGAACGCGGGTAAAAAACCCGATGTAGTTGCATCTCCCCCTCAAGCCATTGCGGACAAGAATCCTGCCACACGCATCCGCGTGCGCTTGACTTTCTTTTCGACGTCAGTTCAGACTTGATCCCAATACATTCGGGTACCCGGGGGTCCATCATCCGTCGGGAGCACGCGCACCGTGCGTAACCCTCTCGGATGGACAGGCCACGAAACGATCGCCTTCGTACCGACTGACAGAGGACCTCGCCGCTTCACACGGCGGCGGGGTCATCTGTCTTGCTCCTTTCGCCATTGGCCAGAGATATCGGCTTTTCACGTCGCGATTAGGGCCGGAGCATAACGAACGCCTCGTTCGTTTCGGCCCGCGTACCGAGGGGCTAAAAGACGCGGAAGGGTACGGCGTGCGGCAAAGCGCCGAAGTCTCCACAGACGACGCCGTAGATCCGATCGTCACGCGCGTCGACATCCGAGGGCCACTCGAGCAGCGCTCGGGTTACCACGACATGTGCGCGGGTTGGTCGGATGGCCACGACGCGGTGGCCGAACGGATGATCGCGGCGCTCGAAGAGGGCGACGTCCTCTTGGTGATCGATTCACCGGGCGGCGCCCACGCGGGGCTGCAAGAGGCGGTGCGGCGTGTCGTGGAGGCCAAAGAGGAATACGGGCGCCACGTCATCGCCTACGCCGACGAGATGATCGGATCGGCCGCCTATTGGTGGGCCGCATGCGTGGCAGATGAGATCTACGGTCCCGAGTCGATGATCGTCGGGAGCGTCGGCGCGCGCGCGGCGCACGGCTCGATCGCAGGGGCCCTCGCGAAAGACGGCGTCAAAGTCACTTACTTTGCGTGGCCGGGCGAGGGGAAGGTGGCCTTCGCTCCGGAGCTTCCACTTTCCGAAGTGGGTCGCAAGCGCGGTCATCGTGACGTCGCGATGGCAGGCGAGTCGTTTGCGGCGGCCGTCGGCCCGCGCCGAGGCTTGTCGCGCGATGAGATCGTGGAGCTCGATGCGGATGCGCTGCATGGCGTGCTCGCTCTGGACGCGAAGCTCGTGGACGGCATCGCGAGCCTCGAAGACGTGATGGAGTACGCGCTCGCCTTGGCGGCGCCCGAACAACCGGGAGAAACCGACGACATGAAAACGAAGACCCGTCCCGCAAAGCCAGGCGTCACCGCTGCCACGCGCTCGGAAGATCCGAAGAAAAAAGATCCCGAGACCCCGCCGGAGGAATCTGCCGAGGGCGAGCCCGGCGATCCCACGCCCCCCGCCTCGGACAAAAAAGAGTGCGGCAGTTGCGGCGCGGCGAACGACGACGACGCGAAGTACTGCGACAAGTGCGGCGAGCCGATGAGCGGCGTCGGCGGTGGCGAGGAGAGGGACGAAGATCCCGACGGCGAGAAGGACCCGAAAGAGGCACGCGCCGAAGACGACGACGATGACGACGACGACGATGACGACGACAAGGGCAAGGGCAAGAGCGCGCGCCGTGCGGAGCCGCCGGCCACTCCCGCCCATGCGGGATCGCTCGCTGCCATCTTCGGCCTTCGCGCCGGTGCGAGTCATCCTGCTGTCAAGTCGGCGGCGATTGCGTATGCCGCTCTCGGCCGCGCGGTGATGAGCGCGACCGGAACGAAGAGCCCGGGCGAGGCGCAAGGCGCGCTTCGATCGCTCGTGGAAGATGCGGCCGAAGCGGCGGAGCTACGTGCCTCGCTCTCGGCGTCGAAAAAGCGGGAGGTGCGTCGCGAGAAGATGGATCTCCTGACGAAGCTCGCCGCGAAGAACATTGCGGGTTACCCGCGCGGCGATCTCTTGGTGGATCGCGAAGTGAATGGGGCGCTCGTGACCGGGCCGGCAAAGATGTATGACGAGATGCCGCTCTCGACGCTGCGCGGTTTCGTGAACGGCAAGCTCAAGGGTCAATCGCCCGCGGGGCCGCAACGCACGCCGTTCGATCCTGATCCGAACCGTGCGCGCACGTCCACCGAGAATGCTTTGGTGGAAGCCGATGTCGGGACGCCGTTCATCCAAGATGTCGCCTCGCGTTCGTCCGCATCGGCCGAACAACTCGCCAAAACCGCCAGAGCGCTCGAAGCGCAGGGAGCCCGCTAATGCCGACTGTTCAGGTCAACGGGGGGATCAAGTTCCTCACCGAGTCACAAGCCATCCCCGGGTATTTCGCCCGTTTCCTCGCAGCCTCGGCGCAAGTCGGCAAAGGGCAATTCGTATCGGTGTCGCCGTCGACCGGCTACGCCTCGCTCGCTGATGGCACCGTGCCCAATCAGATCTCGGGCGGTATCGGCGACTTCGCCGAGCAGTCCGACACGAGCACGGTGGCGGGCGTCGCCGCGGCGCGCCTCACCGATCGCATGGTATCGGGGATTCCGTCGTCTGCGATCAGCAACGACGGGTTCACCGATGCCGACTTCGGTGTGCCGTTCTACTTCGCGGACGAGAACACACCCGGCAAGCTCTCGAACTCCGGGGGCTCGAACCGATCGCTCGGCGGGCTCGTCTTCGGTCTCGATCTCAACAACGGCGGCGCCGCGACGCCGATCATTTGGACGGGTCCCGTCGCGCATCTCCTCGCGCGGGCAACGCTCGTCACGAATGCACTCATCGGCGCGTGGATCTCCCATCCGGTCGATGCGATGGCTTCGACGACCACCGCCGACAAGACGATGTTTCGCGCGCAAGTGCACGGCGTCATCACGGGGGTGCGCATCGCGACGCTCGGAACGCTCGCCGCCGATAACACCGATTACGTCACCATCAATGTGTACAAGGCAGACGGGGCTGGCGGCGCCCGTGTTCTCGTCGCTACGTACGATAGCCGAGCGGCCAACCAAGGGGCTCTCGCGGCGGGTGTGCCGAAGGCGTTCGCGCTCTCGGCGGTGTCAGGTGCCCTGAACATATTGGAGACGGACATCTGCACGTACGAAGTCGCGAAGGCCGGCGCCGGCAAAATCGTTCCCGTGAGCACGATCGAAGTCGTGCAGAAAGCGATCTGAGATCATGAGTCTGCCGCTCAACATTTTTCCCGGCTTTAGCTCCTTCGGCGTGGTCTCCGACCAAGTGAGGGAGATCGCCACCGTCTTCAACGCGGAGGGCGTCGATGCGCTCCAATCCATCCCCGAAGATCAAGTGGCATGGGCGGACATCGGCACGCGCGTTTCCAAGGGCGACTTTCGGGTCAAAATTCCGGTGCGCCTCACGGCGCTCATGGGCTTCGAGCCGTTCGACGGGACCCGTCGTTACCATCCCGTCACGGTCGCATCGGTGGCGGTCAACGTCTCGCCGTGGAGCCTCGGTCTCGAGTGGCCGATCCAGATCACCTCGAGCGGAAACGCGCAGCTCCAAGACTTCTACGGCATCAGCGGAGTGGCCAATGACGTCGTGCAACACGCACGCGGTCAGAAGGCGGACATGGTGGCCAGCGTCCTCATGAGCGGCTTCACGAACGTGGCCCTCGGGGTGACGGCGAAGGCGCTCACGCTCCCGCAACCCGGGAATGCGGGCGGCTTGCCGCTCTTCGTCGATGCGACGCAAACCAAGCACTACGCGAATCCGCTCGATGCCAATTCGGGGCGCTTCGCCAACCTCTTCCTTGGAGCGGGGAAGATCACCGATGGCGGGGTGATGGGGCGTGTCCTCACCAACATGACCCAGATTCCGCACCCCTCGAAGGCCAACGTGACCTTGGGCAATAAGGTGACGGACATCATCGGCGGGACGAACATGCTCGAACCGTTCTGGAAGCTAGCGATCCAGACGCTCGCGCTCGAGACGACGACATCGCCAGGCAACCTCGCAGCGGCCGTCACCAACCCGTACAGCGCCGAGAGCATGGCGAAGGCCACGCAGATGATTGGCGGCGCGGGTCTCACGCCGTGGCGCTTCTGGATCGCGCCCCAGCTCGACGCGCATCCGTACCTGCAAGCCAACCCGACGAAGCAGATGTGGATCACGGTCTCGCGCACGCGCCAAGGCGCGGCGTGGTGCGAGCTCGCCGGGCCCAACACGGATTTCGCGCCGATCATTACGCTTCTCGGCGATGGCACCGAGGAAGCGCGCAAGTCGCGCAAGGTGCGTCTCTTCGGCGATCTCGACGGCGGCGCGGCGGCGGGGCTGCCCCACTTTATCGCGAAGTACTTCGAGACCACCCCCGTCTAAGGGAGCTTCACCCGCGGGAGGCGTCTTGGCGTATTCGACTTTGGACGACGTTTTCTTGCTCGGCTTGTCCGCGCAAGCTTTCGTCGTCCTCGCACGTCCCGTCGATGCCGCGGATGCGGCAACGGCGACCATTCGTCTGAAGGGCCATGGCCTGACGACGCTGGACGTAATCACGTTCGAAGTGACGGAGGGCGGAGCGCTCCAAACGGGGATCTCCGCCTTCACGCCGTACTATCCGATCCCCATCACCGCCGATCTCTTTCGTATCGCGTTGACGCCGAACGGAACGCCGATTGCGTCGTGGGCCGATGCGGGCAGCGGGTGGAGCGTCCAAGTCGATACGACGCGGCGCATTTTGGCGCATAACGAGCAATGCGCGGCGCAAATCGATGAGCACCTGACGGCGCACAAGCCGCCGATCGGGGTGGATCTCACGACGGGCAAATACCCTCAAGTGCTCGTCGGCCTGAACGCGCGGATGACGGCGCGCGCCGCGGTGATCTCGCTCGCCATCGAAAACGAGGCCTACCGCGTGCCGCGCGATCGGCTGATGGAGCGCGAAGAGGCCGACATGAAAATGCTCAAGGATTGGGAAGAGGGAAAGCCAATCCAGCCGCGGCCAACGGACGGGACGCCCGCGATTGCCGAGAACTCCGCGCGCGCGTGGGCGGGATCGGGGCTCGTTCCGGAGATTGCGATCGACTGGCGTAACGGCGGGGTGCTCTGATGTTCGAGAAAACGAAGCTCCGCATCGAGGCGATCAAGCGGGCGCCGGCCGAGGCGCTTCATCAGGCGGCGCCGCGCATCCAAGCGAAGCTTCGGACCGACGCGACATCGGCGCGCGGCAACGTGCCTGCCTATGGCAAGTTCGGACAGATCCCGATCACCGCGGCGGTACGCGCGGGGCAAGTCGTCGTGACGGCCGCCGATTGGGTGATGGAGAAAGCGAAAGCCGAGGGCCAGCCGAAAGAGTGGGCCGGCATCGTGCGCGAAGAGGCCCGAAAAGCCCTCCGGGGCTCGCGATGACGCTCGTCGCGCAGCTGGACAAGCCGTCGACGCTTGGCGACGTCATTATGCAGGTGAAGCAAGCCTTTTCGAAGATGGGCGACGCGACGCCGATCCTCGTGGGTAAGTTCCACGTGTCGAGGAATAAGGAAGGCTCCAACAACATCGGGGGCTCGGTGCGCGTGGTCTTCGTGCCCGAAGGGGGATCGGGCAAGATCGAGCCGCCGCAAGAGATGGGCAAGGCGGCGTCGATGGTGCACTCGTGCATCGTCCACGTGCGCTCGAAGGAATCGGGCGAAGACGTCGAGCGATGGAGGGCCGTTTACGCGCTGGCGGACCGGGTGATCGATTGCATCCAAGTCGCGGCCACGGGGCGCGTGGAGTGGCTTTCGATGAATGATGGATCGCCCATCGACTCGGACGGCTTCGGCGCCGAGCTCGTCTTCGGATTCACGTACCGACGGGACATCCACCACGATCCGGTGCGGTGGGCGCTGCCCCCGGCCGATGCCGAAGACTCCGCCCAGAAGCCGCACCCACCGCCGGGCATTCCCGCAACCAGCGTCACCATCGATCCGGTGACCACCACGCCATCATCGAGCTGAGGAGAACGACCCCATGAGCGGCATTTACGAAATCTCGGTTCAAGAGGCGCGCGGATTCGTTGCGGTGGAAGCCGATCTCGATCGGCTGGCGGTCGTGCTGGGATGCTCTTCGGTGGGATCGGGCCTCTCGCCCTTCTACCTCTCGGGGCAATCGGCGGTCGCTGGCGTTGGCTACGGCGACGCGGCCGACGTCCTGACGACGATCATCGAGCAGCCACAGGACAGCGGCACGGCGCGCAAATTCCCGGCGGCGATCTACCGAACGCCGATCACCACCGAAGGCTCGTACGGCACGATCGACGTCTCGGGCGTCACCGGTACGGTCGTCGCGAGCTTCCACGCGGCGACGAAGCCCTATGGCACGTACGAGGCTTATCTTCGGATCGTCAACGGCGGCATGGTCGGTACCGACGGCATCACGTACGTGTGGAGCCTCGACAACGGGCGCAATGTGTCCAACGTGACGGCGCTCGGCACGGCCACGACGATCACGATCCCGAACTCGAACGTGCAGGTGGACCTCTCGCCCGCCTCGGCCGATCTCACGGCGCTTAACACGCTCCTGAACGAGGAGAAGACGGATTACGAAGCTCATCGCGTCCTTACGGCGGGCTCGGTTCACGGCGGTGCGGACGCCACGAACGCGATCACCGCGGCCAACGCGAGCGACACCGCGACCCGCATCGCGCTCGCGAATGACCTTCGCGCGATGCTCAACGCCCACCGCATTTTCACGTCGGGCGGTGTCCACGGCGCGGCGGACAACACCAACATCATCACGGCGCCGGTGGCGACCGATGACGCGTCGGCGCTCATCCTGGCCCTTGATATCAAGGCCAAATACAACGCTCACCGCGTGCTAACGGCGAGCGCGGTGCACGGCGCGGCGGACAATACGAACGTCGTCAACACGGCGTCGCCTTCGGCCGGCGCTTTCGCCGCGGGGGACATCGTCAAGGGGCGCACGTTCGGACCGGCGCCGTCCACGAGCGACGTCGATACGGCGTTTACGGCGCTCAAAAACGCGTCGATCGACTTTTCGCTCGTGGTTTGCGACTTCCCGGTGGATGCCACGATGTTCGCGCACATCACGAGCGGCCTGAATACGCTCCTGACGGCGGGCAAGCGCGTGACGGCGATTTGTCGCACGCGCCTGCCCGACTTCGAGGCGGACGAGACGGAGGCGGCTTGGGGCGCGGCGATCATCGCGAACTTCACTTCGTCCGTCACCGATTCACGCATCCTGATGCGCGCGGCGTACGGCCTCACGAAAGACGCCATGACCTCGCGCCAGTATCGGCGCTCGAACATCGCCCAATTCGCGGCGGACGTGGTGCGCATCGGGCGCGCGGACTTCCCCGACGCGCCGGCGGATCGGAAGATGGCAGGTGCCTCGATCGTGGACGCGAGCGGCGTCGCGGTGGGGCACGACGAAGGGCAGCGCGGGGCTTTCACGGGCCTCTCCAACGACACGCTCGGCAATCGGTTCTGTTCGGATATGCGCCTTCCGGATTACGCGCGCCGCGAAGACGTTTATTCCACGGTGCCGTGGGTGATGTACGCGGCGGACGAGCGCATTCGGAACCTCCCCACGCGGCGGATCGCCAACGCGATGGAGCGCCTGGCCGTGACGGCCGGCAACGCGGGGCTCGGTGGGCGTCTCTTTTACACGCCCGCGGTGGTGGGCGTCCCCGGCTCGGTCCCGCGCCTCACCCCGGCGTCGCGCGCGGCGATCCACGCGTCCATCTACTCGCCGCTCAAAAGCGAGTTCGCGACGGACATCCAAAACGCCGACGCGGCGGGGCTCGATACGGGACTCGTGCAGGTCAATCCGGTGATCACCTTGTCGGGAGGCAACCTCGTCAAGGTGGCGGTGACGCTCTCGCCGCTCGTCTTCGGCTACCTCCTCTCGCTCGATTTGACGCTTGCGGTGCAGCAGTAACCCCGACGAAACCCTTCCAGGAGTAACCCACCATGCCCATGCGACGCGTCAAAAAGATTGCCCTGGATGGCACGAGCATCACGATGATGTTCGGTCGCAACCAAATCCCGTGCCTCAAAGCCTCGTACGCCGACAAGCTCGAAACCGCGGTGCTCAACTACATGGGGAGCCAGGCGATCGACGCTCGCACGATGGGCACGTACTCCACCGAAGAGGCGAAGGTGTCGATGGACTCGGTCGTCTTTCGATCGGAATTCGCGCCGATCCTTCAGATCTCCGGATACGGCAACGAGCAGTTTCCGATCGTGTTCGCCTACTTGCATCCGGACCTCGGCGACGATTCGGATTTGCTCGATCAATGCCGTTTTACGGGGATCTCGCAGGCCCTCGAGAACTCGAACAAGGCGCTCGAAGTCGAGTTCGGCATTGTGTTCAATCAGCTCTATCTCACCAATAACCGCATCACCCTCAACCAGCCGAACCCCGCGGTTCCCCTAGGAGCCTCGAAGTTCTAAACTCCATTTTTGGAGGCTCTTTATGGATCTGAAGGCGAAGCTCGAAGAGGCCAAACAGAAGCTAGCCGAGGTCAAAGCACGGCTCACCGAAGCGGATCAAGAGGAGATCGCCGCGTTCAAAGAGCTCGCGGATCTCGAGGCCGAGCGCGAGGCCGAAGAGCGCAAACAGCGCAACCTCGATCTCGATCGGCGCGTGCTTGCCGCACAAGAGGCACTCGGGCCGAATGCTGCGATCGAAGCGGTTGCGGTGCAAGATTGGACCGACACGTTCATCGTGCGGCGCAACGGCAAGGCGCACGCCCAGTGGACGCAGGCGATGACGACCGCTGCGACGGCGGCGGCGAACGGAAGAAAGGACATCGATCGGGCGAGCATCAATCGCAAGTATGCCATCCAAGTCATCTACGATTGGAACGGCCATACGGACTTCGAGGAGAACACCGAGCGCTCGAAAGCGCTCAATGACTACCTCGTCGAAAACCCCGGCCTGCTCGTTCCCATCACGGACGCCGCGGCGAAGCTCGCGGGCGTTTTCGCGGAGGAACGAAAAAGCGGCGCGTGATGAAATCTTGGCGAGCGCGCGCCGGGGCGATCTTGACACGAGAGCCCAAGCGCAAACCGCCTACCGCTTGTATCTCTATCGCGCGGCGTTTCGCGCGAGCGGCGAGGGAGTTCGGGAGCATCCTTCGATGGGGCATGTCCCCTCCATCGACCTGGAGATGAGCATCGAAGAGGAGGCGGGGGCGATTCTCGAGGCGGAGGTGGCCCACGATATCTCTCGCCTTCGCCAGTACTACGAAACCGTGCATCAAGAATAGGAGCGCAACCCCATGGCCGTAACGGCCGCATCCGAAGCCGAGACCGTCACCCTTCGCTTGCAAGAGGAAGTGTCGGGCCCGGCGGATAAGTCGATGGGGGCGCTCGCACGGCTCGAAGCGCAGATCGTTCGCGAGCAGTCGGCGCTCGGACGGCTCGGCGAGAGCTTCACGGTTGCGAAGGCGAAGCTGTCCGCGCTCGCCGAGGGATCGGCCGATCCGAAGGCGGTGGCGGCCTTCGAGAAGCAAAAGCAAGCCGTCGCGGAGCTGCACGCGAAGCTCGTGGACGCCAAGGATGCGGTAGCGACCATGTCGCAAATGCGCGTGACCGAAAAGGTGGCGCAAGCGGGGATCGCCGCGGTCGAAACCCTCACCGCGAAGCTCGAAGAGGCCCAGTCGAAGATGGGGGGGCTCGAGAAGGCGGCCGGGGCGAAGGTCGTGAACCTCGATGCCTACCGTAAGCAAGCCTCGGCGGTGCAGAGCATGGGCGATCGGATGGCGGGTCAGAAGGACAAGATCGCCGGCCTGAAAGACAAGCTCGCCGATGGTAAAAACGCTGCGAACGCGCTGAAACCGAAGCTCGATGCGGCCGGCGACGCGATGCGCGCGATGGGCGTGGCGGGCGTGGACGGGGGCTCGAAGATCGGAACGCTCGTCAAGCTCTTCGGCAAGATGGGCCCTCACGTGGCGCTCGTCGTCGTCGGCATCATCGCCTTGACGGCGGCAGTCGCCGCGGCCGGCGCCGTCCTCTACAAGGCGATCTCGTCGGCGTCGGAGCTTCGCGAAGAGCTGCTCGATCTTCGCACGGCCGGGATCTTTTGGTGGGATGCGCAGCGCGCGAACGCCTCGGGGGCTCTGAAGCTCCAAGAGTCGATCGATCGGGTGGCGTCCTCCTCGGCGGTCGCGCGGGACAAGATCGTCGGCTACGCGACGCAGCTCAAAAACTCGCGATTCCAGGGCAAGCAACTCGAAACCGCGCTCGAAGGGATGGCCGTCGCGGGGGCCGCGGGCGGGGACAAGCTCGCGAATCAGTTCCTCGGCCTTGCGCAAAACGCGCGCTTTTTCGGCCAAGATCTCGACAAGCTCACGCAGCGGTTCAAGACGAAATTCGGCGCCGTCGCCGAGGCGCGCCTGCTTTCGCTCGGCGTGCAGTTCTCGAAGTTCAAAGAGAACATCACATGGATCTTTTCCGGCGCCGACATCGAACCGTTTTTGAAGGGCCTGCACACGATCCTCGGCCTCTTCGATCGCAACACCGGCGGCGCGAAGTCGATGCGCGACATGGTGACGAAGGTCACCGAGACGGCGATCGGCGGCTTCCTACGGCTCGCGATCTTCCTCGTTCGCACCTACATCTGGCTGAAAACGCATGAGACGGCGTGGAAAACGGTGGGGCTCATCATCACCGGGATCAAGACGGCGTTTGTGGTCCTCGGCGTCTTGGCGGCGGGGGCGCTGGCGCTTCTCGCGGGGAGCATGGCGACGAGCCTGGCGATCAGCGCGCTCCTTTGGGCGTCGATCGGCGGCATCATCGACGTGATGGGCGAGCTGTGGACGTATTTCCGAACGCACTCGCTCTCCGAGATCGGGACGGCGATGATCGAAGGGCTCGTGGCGGGGCTCGAGAAAGCGGGACACCTCGTTCTCAAAACGCTCAAGAGCATCGTTTCCGGTGCGGTGAAAGGCATAAAGAGCTTCCTCCTGATCGGCTCGCCCTCGCGCCTCTTGGGCAACGAAGTGGGCTATCCGATGGGCACGGGCACGGCGGGCGGCCTCGACAAGAGCCGAGGGGAGGTGGCCGGTGCCGCCGAGGAGATGGCCGCGGCGGGCGTTGCGGGCGCCAAGGCTGCGAATGATGTCGAGCCGATGCCCACGCTGGCGAAAGCCAACGCAGGGGCGAGCGTGGCGGCGTCGCCGTCGTCGCCCGGCAAAGTCATCCAGTTCAACAACTGCACCTTCGGAGGTGATCTCAACGAATCGACGGTCCGCAAGATGGTCCACGTGGTGCTCGAAGCCGAAACGAACGCCGCGGCGGTGGCGAGCTGATGGCGGGCGTTCTCCCTACTCGGCTGAACCCGTACGACTTCCCGAAGGCGTGGGGCACGATCACCATCGGAGGGGTGCTCATCCCCGGCATCATCGTCTCCATCGACGGGCACGAGAAGCCCGAGGAATGGATCATCCAAAAGGGGATCGAGGTCTCGCACGCGGTGGTCGTGTGGCGAGGGACGAAGCTCGCCGAGACGATCAAGGTCGTGACGAATCTCCACAACCGCGTCGAATTCAATAAGTACCTTTACGAATTCGTGCCTCGCGTTCGGCCGAAGATCGGCAAAAAGCCGCCCGCCCTGCCTATCGTCAACGCCGCGATCAATTTCTCCGGGATCACGCGCGTGACCTCCCGTCTACCGGGTCCGCCGAAGCCCGCAGTGGGGCTCTCGTGGACGGCGGAGATCGATCTCGCCGAATACAACCCCCCGCGCCTCGCGAAGGTGGGCCCGGCCGATCCGCCGAAAGTGAAGAGCGAGAATGATCTCCTCGCCGAAGAACTCGCGACGGTCGTGGCGCAAGCGAGGAAGCTGTGAACTTGGGGCCGATGGCCATTGGTAGCGCCGTGGGGGCAGTCGTGATTTTTGCTGTCTGGCGCGATGCCTTGATGGCTTGCGTATGGGGCGGCATCTGCGGCGTGATCGTTGGCGATCTATGGCCGGTGAAGTGGATGGAGCGATGAGCCGCATCGGTTCCCAAACGGTGCAGCAATCGTGCATCACCATCCCGGAATGGGGCGGGTGGCATGCGGACGCGACGTGCGATAGCGGTGCGCTCCCGACGGGTGACGTCACGCTCACGTCGGGCACGCTCGCGCTCCAAGGGCGCGTGCAGCGTTCGGGCTACGATGCGCCGGATAGGCCCCGAGCGGTCATCTTCGGCGGTCTCGGTTGGCAAGGGCTCATCGCCAAGCCGATCTCGTTTCAGAGCGACGTAGGGGTGCGGCTCTCGACGGTGCTTTCGACCCTTTCGAAAGGGGCGGGGCAGGCGATCGAGCAACCGCGCGACACGACGATCGGCACCTACTTCGAATGCGTGGCGTCGCGCCCCGGGGAGCCCGTCCGGTGGGCGGACGTCCTATCGGAGCTCGTTCGCGAGGGCTATTCGCCACCCTGGCGCGTCGATCCCGATGGGGTGACGCGCTTCGGGCCGAGGACACCCAAAGAGGTTTCGACGCGCGCCACGGTGCTTAGCGTCGATGCGGGCGTGGGTTTCACGACCTACGGCATCGACGATCCCGCCGAATTTTTGCCGGGCAACACGATCGGCGGCGTTCCGATCGCCCGCATCATCATTCGCGAGACGAGCGGAAAATTCGAGGTGGACGTTTACAAGAAAGAGCCCCAAGCGACGCCCAGCATTCGCGAGCAGATCCGTCGCCTGGTTGCGTTGGAGGTGCAAGACGTCGTGCGCACCTACACCGTCGCTAGCGTCAAGACCGATGGGAGGCTCGATCTCGTGCCGCCCACCGATGCGCAACACCTGCCCGAGATGAAAAACGTGGAGCCGTGGACGCTCGGGGGCACGAAATACGAAGCGTCGGCGGGCGAAGAGGTGGTGGTCATTAGGCGCGACAACAAGAGCACGCGTCCCATCGTCTTCGGTGTGAAGCTCGGCGCGGGCCCCTTCGCAGGCGTGGCGGGCCTCGGCGACAGCGTGACGGTGATGCTCCCGCCGGCCACCTTCTCGGGCACGATCAACGGGCTTCCCGCCTCGGGCCTCGTCGTGTGGCCGGGGCAGACCATTGGGCAGATCGCGACGTCTTCGGCGAAGACGAAGAGGGGGCCATGAGCCTCGTTCCGCTCGGATCGCTCTCGCTCGCGGTGGCGGTGCCAGGAGCTGCCACGGCCAACGTGGCGCTCGGCGTTGCTGTCGGCATCGCGGCGCCGAACGTCTCGGCCCAGATCACGGCGGCGGCGAGCTTCACCCCGTCCGCGTCCCTCGGTCTCGAACAATTGCTTGCGATCGCCGAGGCCATTCTTGACAACATCGCAGCCGCCATCGCGGCGATCCCACCCATCCCGGTGCTGAGTCTCCAAGCCCAAGTCGATCTCGCCGCGGCGATCAAACTCGATCTTGATGCGATGCTTCTAACCGTCCAGGCCCAGCTGGCGATCCAGCTCCAGATCGCGTCGATTTTGGCTACGGCGGGGGTGGTGGCCTACGCATGGGACGGCGCGAACAACGCACTCGGTCCGGCGCTTACCGCGGAGCTAGGTGGGAGCGTCACCCACTCGAACGCGATCATCCTCTACACGACGTCCGGCGTCGCGTGGACGGCGATGCAAGGGCTTTTCAAAACGACGCCCTAATACGGTACCTTTGCAAACGAGCACACAATGGCTGAAAACCCCGCTCAAGACTACGGTGTCGACATCGCGTGCGTCGTCGATGCCGATGAGCTCTTCTCGGAGGCGGAGGGCATTGACGTCGTGGCGCAAGACGCGCTTCACGCGATCACCCAAGAGGATTTCTTGGGGCCCGGCGGCGACGGACGCGGGATCGACGTTCGGAAGTTCATCGGCGCAAAGCAGAATTTCCTCATCGAACAGCAACCGATCGTCGCGGAAGTGCTCGAGCGGGACGAGCGCATCAATCACGCCGAAGTCGTTCTGACGGCCACGACGTCGAACGGTCTTGCCGACGTGCAGATCCAGATCACGTGTTTCACGGACGCGGGACCGTTCTCGCTCACGCGCAAGGTTTCCGATCTCAAGTCGGAAGATCTGGAAGCGGGTGAGGGATGAGCCTTTTCGACGACGCCATCGCGGGTAGCACACTCACCCAAGTCCGAACCTTTGTCCTCGGTTACCTCCAAGCCGCTGGGCTCATGGTGACGAATTGGCGCGTGATCGGCGTCGGAAAACAGACCTTCGAAGCGTACGTGGCCGCGTCGCAAGCCTACGTCGCGTCGCAATCGGCGATCGTGCGCGGCTTCGTCAGCCTCGACACGTCCACCGATCCGGGTGACTTCGACGCCTACGATCCGAACAACCAAGCTCTGCCCGCGGCGCCTGGGTTTCTGTCGGCGATGGGCGCGAACGTCCACGGGACGACGCGCGAAGAAGCGAGCTTTGCGACGGGCTTTTGCTTGTTCGTCAATGCCGGGCCCGGTGCGCGCGTCCTTTCCCCGGGTAGCGTGATCTGGACGTGGACAGCGGGATCGCCGCCGTCGCCCCCTCCCACGTACACGAACACGAACGACGCGAGCATTTACGTCGATGGCACGGTGACGGTGCCCGCGGGGACGTCGATCTCACTGCCCGTCCGCTGCGAGGTGAAAGGTTCGATCGGATCGGCGCCGTCGAATTCGCTCTCTCTGACGACGACGCTCGTCGGATGCACATCGACGAACCCGGCCGCCATCGTGGGCAACGATCGCGAGGACGCGGCGACCTACCGCACGAAATGCCGCCAAGCCCCGGCGCGTCTTTCGCTCGGCGGTCCGGCCGACGCTTACGCCTACCTCGCCGTCAAGAATCTCGATGGCACGGTGCTTTTGAACGATGCGGCTTCTCCGGTACCGACGTCGATCACGCGCGTGCAAGTGACGCAGGATTCCGCGACGGGCATCGTCGATGTCTTTTATGCGTCGGCCAGCGGCGCGGCGATTGCCGAGGACATCACGGCGGCCGTGCGAAATACGAAGTTCAACGCGATGGCCGTCCCCGACGCGATCACCTTCTCGGGCTACGCAGCGACGCCGACGGTCATCCACGTCGTGGGCACGGCGAAGATCAAGGCGCGCATCGGCCTCACCGCACAAGCGGTGGCGGAAGGGATCGTGGCTGCACTCGTGGCCAACGGAAAGACGATCCCGGTCGGCGGCGTCGATCAGGTCGCGAACTCGGGCAAGGTGTACACGAGCGATCTCGAAGCGTTCGCGCGCTCGGGTTACCCGGGTCTCTATGACGTGGTGGTGACGACGCCCGCGGGGCTCTCCACGACGATCCCGCCGGGATGCGTGGCCGTCATTGATTCGGTGGCCGGTGATGGCGCTGGGTCGGAAGATTGGACTGTGACGGTGGTGCCGTGATCCGCTCCAACGAAAAGACTTTCCCCGACGTCGGCGGGGGCTTCGTCGAGCCGGACCATCGCGGCGACGGTATCGATTGGAGCGAGGATTATCCGTACAAGGGAACCGAGACGACGCACGCGCGCGGGGGGCCGTCGGGCGCCGGCGCGGGGCTCGAGCGGGGCTCGAGCGGGGGGAGCTCGGCGATCGCGCGGGGCGAGCTCGGGGGCAACTCGGGGGCACGATGAGCAGCTTCGTCGGTACCATCCAACGGCTCGTCGCTCGCGTGGGGCCGTGGTTTCTCCACTCGCGCAATCTCGGCCGGTTTTTGCAGGCGTTCGCGGTCGTCTACGACAATTCGATCACCGCGTTGCAACAAGGTCTCGCGCTCTCGCATCCGCACCGGTGCGATCCGTCGGCGTTTCCGGTGCTCTCGCTCGATCGCTCGATCCGCCTTTACCCGACCGAGCCCGAGGCGTCGAAGCGCGAGCGCCTTGCCAATTGGCTCCAGCTCCACCGGCGCCGCGGGACGCATCTCGGCGAGCTACTCCACTCGCAACCCTACTTCGCTCCCGAGAAACCGGTGATGCGGATCGTCCATCAGGATGGCGCGGCGGCCTCGGCCACGTGGTGGACGATCGCGGCGGATGGCTCGCTGTCCGAGCACAAGGCCGTGCCGAGCAATTGGAACTATGACGGGCAGGCGTACAAGTATTCTCGTTTTTGGGTGATCCTGTACGTGCCCCCTTCGATCTTCCCCCTCGCCCATTACGACGATGGGAGTGTGTACGACGGCGCGGCCGTCTACGACGGGATGATGAGCCAGGTCGCGCGCGACATCACGGAAATGATCTTGGAATCGAAAGCCGCGCATTCGCGATTGCAGGCGTACATTTTGGCGACCGATCCCGCTTCGTTCGATCCGACGGCCACCGCCGTCACAAGCCCAGAAGGATGGACGACGCTTCCCATCGGCAACTGGGGCACGCGCATGTCAGGTCCGCCGGTTTCGGTCTACACGCGTCTTCCAACGGCGTTTTGGATCTACGAAGGTCCAACCTGATGAAGGGATAGAAGGATGCCCATTGGCCCCATTACCCCCGGCACTTACGTTGCCGTCACGCCGGACGCCTCGCCCGCTGCGTACACTTCGATCCAGGCTCCGACGGCCACGATGCCGGTCATCGGTGCCGACATCCAAGAGCTGACACTCGCGCTCTTGAATGTTCAGCAAAGGGTGATCGATCGCTATCTCGATAAGATTCTCGGCGGTACCATCGCGGGCCCGCTGGTGGTGACGGATACGGTCGACTTTCAGGCGACCGGGGCCGATCGTCCGGCGTTTCAGGGAGGTTTGCGCGTTGTCGCCGGTGGCATTGCCGTCACCGCGGGCGATCTGAGTCTCTCGAATGGTAGTGCCTCCATTTCGAACGATCTGACGGTGGGCGATGACGCGCTCATTGCCGGGGATCTCCAGGTGGGCCAGGCGCTCCAATTGAATCAGTTCGTGATATCGACCGACGCGGATCAACACATCGACGGTTCGGCGCCATTCGTAAAATTGCCCTTCAGCGTTTTCAATAGCAATCACTTAGGCATCATGGATGCGGCCCCGGATGGGCGTTTCGTCAAGATCGTGAGCTGGGAAAACGGGTACCTTCTTACGCTCACGCAATCCGACGGAACGACGGCGATTCTGGACGCGCAAGGCAACGCGATCAAGTTGACGGCTACCAACTCGCCCGGCGCCGGGGAGCATGAGTCCGTTACGCTGTATCGTGCGGGCGGCGCTTGGGAGTACGCGGGAGCATGAACAGCAGCGGGGGAAAGGAGCTTCGCCGATGAGCGGGTTTCTTACGGGGATCGTGGAGATCGTCGATAGTGACGGCAACCGCGTCGACACATCGAACACGGACGGTGATCACGCGCCGGTGCAGTTGCAACTCGGCGAGAATCTGACCGCCACGAAGACAACGGTGGGGTCGCTCACGCGCGTGACCGTCAACGCAGCCGGTGGCGGCGAGAGCGTGGACCCGTTCAACATCCAGACATTCGAGGAGTCGGACACCTGGGAGAAACCGGAAGACCATGACTACCTTTGGGCGCGCGTTCGCGTGTGGGGCGCGGGCGGCGGCGGCGGCGGCGGGGCGCACCACGGCACATCGAGCGTGAGCACGGGAGGCGGCGGCGCGGGTGCTGGCGGCGCTTATGTCGAGATGGTTTTCCCCTTCATCGCGCTACCGAGCTCGATTGCTGTCAGCGTGGGAGAGGGCGGCGCGGGGGGCGGAGCGGCATCGACGGACAGCACGGGCAAGGCGGGCGCGATCGGCGGCGTCTCCACCTTCGGGGAGCTTCTCAGTGCGTACGGCGGCGCTGGCGGCCTCGGTGGTCGTAACGCGGCGGTCGGCAACGACGGCGGATCGGGCGGCGGAGTTCAGGAAGCGGGCGTAGGAGGGACGGCGGGCGCGAATGCAGGCGGCGGCTCGCTCGTGATCTCCGCCAATCCCACGCAACGCGGCATTGGCTTCGAGGGCGCCGGTACGCCGACGCTCGCCCCCGGCGTCAACGGCATGTCGGCCGTGTACGGTGGCGGCTCGGGCGGCGCGGGATCGGCGACCACCGCGGGCGGCAAGGGCGGGATCTCGCTTTTCGGCGGCGGCGGCGGCGGCGGCGGCGGCGGCGTCAATTCGTCCGACGTGCCTTTCGACGGCGGTGACGGCGGCTTGGCCGGTGCGCGCGCGGATGCCGCGACGAGTGGGTTCGGCGGCGCGGGCGGCACGGACGGCGATGATGGCGGCGACGGGTCGGCTGGCGGCACGCTACGCGGCGGTGCGGGCGGCGGCGGCGGCGGCGGCATCGGTACGGGCCAAAGCGGCGCGTGGGGTGGCGATGGCGGCATACCCGCCGGAGGTGGCGGCGGCGGTGCGGGTGCTCGAACGCAGGGGCAGGGACAAGGCGGCGACGGCGCCAATGGTCTCGTGATCGTGACTTGCTTCGGCACCGGACCGACGCCCTGAAAAAAACGACTTGGGAAGGAAAGGGAGGAATTTCATCATGCCGCTAGCGGGAGACACTGGGCAGCAAGTTAGCGCCCATAGCACTTCGGTTGTTGAGGCGAGCGATAGCCCCTTGGTGACCGCGCAAGCGAACCTCGGCGCGAAATTCCCGGATGCGGCGGCGGCGGCCGATGCCGAAGTCAACACGACGGCATCGACGTCGGTGCGCTCGCGTCTCTTCGGCTTCAACGGGGCGACATGGGACCGGCTTCGCGCGGGGCTCACGGCCCTTACAGCAACGTTTACGGGCTTTCTCAATACGCTTCCGTTCGGCGTCTATCATGCGGTGCCGACGACGCGAACGGAGGGGCAGGGTGGCCCGAGCGAAACGGATGCGCAGGGCAACCTCCGCGTCGCCGAGCAGGTGCCACCCGCGTTCGAGTACGCGCCCGACGCGGCGTGCTCGACGCACGAGAAACCAGCGGCGTCGGCGCAGTACAACGCGATCCCCTACGACATCATTGCGAAGGCCAATCAGGGCATCATCAAAGCGGCACCGGGTAACCTCTACACCGTCCATTTTACCAACACGGCGGCGACGGCGAAGACCGTGGCCCTCGTGAACAAAGCGACGGCGCCCACGTCCGACGCGCCGGTGACCTACTTCCAAGTTCCGCCGAACTCCACGCTTCGGGTCGAATATAAATTCGGCAAGCGCTTCGCGACCGGTATCGCGTGGGCCCAGTGCACGACGGCCGGCGCCGCCACGATCACGCTCGACACGGCCGACACCATCGTGACGGCCGAGTGTATGTGACCCGATGGCACGGCCCCTCGTCGCTCCGACGGATCTCCCCAATTGTATTCTTTGGCTCGACGCCAGCGATTCCGCGTCCGTCATTCGCGACGGATCGAACCTCGTGTCGCAGTGGAGCGATAAGAGCGGTAACGCCAACGACGCAACGGAGTCAAACCCGCTCAAGCAACCGTCGTACAACGCGACGGGCTTCGACGGGCTGCCATGCGTCGATTGGGGCAACGACGGGACGGTCCGGCGTTTGAACACGGGGAACGTCAATTACGATCAGCACACGATCTTCCTCGTGCTGCGCATCATCGGCGGCACGTTCGTTTACGTTCATGATGGGCAGGCCAACGCCAATCGCGAATACATCCTAACCGGCGCGGGCGGCCCGCACATCAACGTGCGGCGCGCGGCCGGCGGACAGTCGGGAAAGAACATCACCCCGCTATCCGCCAGTTTCACCGCGACGACGCTTCTGCACGATAGCCAGCGGCACATCGTCACCAAAAGTTATGGCGGGCTACATTGGAACCATCGCTTTCGGATCGACGCCGCCGAGCAGCAAGCGGCGACGGTCTCCACGCTCAGCGCGAATCCCACCGCGGCCCTGAACAATGCGCCGCTTTACTTCGGCGCCGAGGACACGTCGGTGGCGGGGATCCGCGGAGTCATTGCGGAGATCATCCTCTTCTCGCGTGCGCTGTCCGAGGGCGAGATCGCGATGGTCGAGCAGTACCTCGCGCGCAAGTGGCGGGTCGCCACGTACGTCACGCGCGCGATTGCATCTCCGCTCGAGCTCTCCGATTGCGCGATGTGGTTCGACGCCTCGCAGGGCATCACGCTCGACGGCTCGAATAACGTATCGCAATGGGATGACTCGAGCGGCAACGCGCGCCACATTGCGCAAGCGGCGGCCAACCAACGCCCAGGCTACTCGCTGAGCAATCCGCTTTTTGGCGGCAAGGCAACCGTCGATTGGACGACCGTCGGCGGGTCGATCTATCTCGAGCGCGGGTCGGCCGACAACCTCTCGCAGCCGCTTACGGTCATCACGTGCGGGCTCTGTTCGAATACAGGCGCGACGAACATTGGCTATTTCGTCAACGCATCGGGCTCTGACTTCTCGTTTCAGCGGCTCAACGCCTCGATTTGGCAATTCTTCAATGGCGGGGGCGTGACGGTTCCATTTGCGCCGCCGGACGTCAACGAGCCATTCGTGATCACATGCGCCGCAGTTCCCACGGTGCGTGACAGCATCGTCAATCTGAACCGCGCACGCATGGGGCGAGGCGGTGGCGGCACCGCGCAGATGACCACGCTTCGACTCGGCTCGATGTACAACGGTTTCCAATCGTCCAACTGGAACGGCTCGATCGCTGAATTCATCGTCTACCGCCGTCGTTTGGTGGAGGGTGAAATCACCGCGGCGGAAACGTATCTTCAGCGAAAGTATGCGGCATGACCGAACGAATCATTGCCTCGCCGCTTGCAATCGCGGATTGCGCCGCTTGGTACGACGCGGCGCTTGGGATCGCGCTTGACGGCTCGAGCCTCGTTTCCCAATGGGACGATCAGAGCGGCAACGCGCTCCACCTGACCCAAGGCACCGGGGCTGCGCGTCCGGCGATGGGCACTACGGCGAGCGGCCGGCCATGCCTCGTGTTCGACGGCGGGGACGACATCCTCAATGCGACGGTTGCGATCCCGCAGCCACAAACGGTGTTTGTGGTGGGCAAGTGGGGCGGGTCCGGAAGCGGTACGATGATCTGCGGCGGCGGCAATCAGATGCGCTTTTGGCGCATCGATGCGGTGAGCGCGAACTTCGAGGGCAACGCGTCGAACGCCCTCCAGCTCTTCAATGTGACGCCGGACGCATGGCACGTGCACAGCATGGTGCTGAACGGCGTAGCGTCCTGGTACGCGCAAGACTTCGCCGTGAAAGTGCGTGGCAATGCCGGCGTGGCGAGCGCGACGGGCATTGGCGTGGGTGGGCTCACTGGGTTCGGTGCGCCGCACTATGCAAATTGCTCGGTTGCCGAAGTGATCGTGTACGCGCGCGCTCTCTCAGACGGAGAGAGAGTGGCCGTCGAGCAGTATCTCGCTCGCAAGCATGAGCTTGCGCCGAAGCTGATCGTCGCTCCGACCGATCTCGCGGGCTGCGTTCTTTGGCTCGACGCGACCGATCTCGCCTCGATCACGATGGATGGCTCGAACCGCGTCTCGCAGTGGAACGACAAGAGCGGCAACGCGAACCATGCCGTGCAGCTGACGGATGCAAACAAGCCTGTTTACAACGCGACCGGGATGCTGGGCGGCCACCCTTGTCTCGATTGGCTCGCTGGCGCCGTGGCTGCACGCCGGCTGGTGACGCCAGCCATCGCCCTCACTGCCTATTCGATCTTCTCGGTCTTGCAGGGGTCCAGCACGCTCGGTGGATACGCCTTCGTCCACAACGCGGACACGGCAAACGGGTGCTACATGCTCGCCGGCATCGAGGCGTCACTTCGAACGATTCGCACGTCGATCAGTGATCGAAACATCGCGTCCACGTTCCTCGTGGGAAAGAAGGCGGTCGCTTGGCGTTGGGGCGGCCTACACAATACGCACTTCTGTCGAGTGAATGGGGCTCTTCCCGGTCATGCGAGCAGGTCTGCGGCGAACACGCAGAACGACGCCGGCGTCGCGAGCGTTTCGGGTCCCTTCTACGTTGGAAACAACAACGTGGGCAATACGAGCTGGAAGGGACTCATTTCTGAGATCGCAATCTTCAATCGCTACCTGAATGACGGCGAGGTTGGCCTCGTCGAAAACCATCTCACGGAAAAATACGCGATCCCTATCGGATCGCCTTGAAAGGGGGTCACCAATATGGCCATTACGCAACAACAGATTGACGACATCATCGACCAAACTGACGTCGTTCGCACCACGAAGGTCGCCTACGATGCGGCCGTTGCTGCCAACGAAAGCGCAATCATTAACGCAGCCGCCGCGAGAGCGGCGTGGCGAGCGGCCGTGAACGCGGGTGATAGCGAGGCGACGCGCACGAACCTTTTGCAAGCGTACATCGCAGCGGCGGTGACGAAGAACCTGACGGACGCCGCGCGGCTAGACGCACAGCAGCCGTACGGGGCGGCGCAAGATGCAATGATGGCGTCCGAGGATGCCTTGGTAAGCCAAGAGACGCCGGTCCCCTGAACATGAAAGCTTACCTCTACGTCGAAGGCGCGAAGCTGCGAGAGGTGAACTATATCGCGCATGAAGTTTGGGCGATGCACATGGGGCATACGTTCCGTGTGCGTCGCCTGGAATTCGGTTGTCGCGCGTCGATCGTCGCGGTTTACGTTTCGACCGCGATCGTAGACAAGAGCGGCCCGCTGCCCGAGGAACATCGCGACGCCATCGCGGCGCAGTTGAAGGCCCTTACCGGAGGTGCATCATCATGACGACGTTTTCGTTTTTCATCACGCTCCTTGTCACGATCGCGCTCGTGGGCTTTTGCGTATGGCTTTTGATTACGCTCGTCCCGATGGACCCGAAGTACGCCACCGCGATCAAGGCCATCGCAGCCGTCGCGCTCTTGCTCTACCTCCTCAGCGCGTTCGGCCTGTTCGATCTCGGCTCGGTGCGCCACCACCGCTAACCCAGGTTACCTCTTGCCGGTGGCCTTCGGTCCGATCGGTTTGGGCGGTGTTTGCAAGCGGAGCCGACTCAGCTCTTTGCTGACGTAGGCGTTGATCTCGTCTTGCTTGTCCCAGTTAGCGCCTTGCAAAACACCCGCGTCGCCCACCTCGGCGCGCAGCGCGCCTACGGCGATCTCGTCGGCCTTTCCCGCATCGGCGAGCAGATCGAAGCACGCCTTTTTGCTCTCCTCGATGCTCGCGCGCGTGCGCACCCACGTGACGACGGGCTTAATCGTCCATTGATAGAGGAGCGGTCCCGCCGCCGTTCCGATTGTGAAGACCGCCACGACGATCTTTTGCGCATGCGAGAAGGTCTCCGACCAGTCTTTGATCTTCTGGTGCAGACTGCGGCGCGGCCGAATCGTCATATCGTCCGGGAGGTGGACCATGCGCCGCGGCGACCGTCTTGGCGGCACACTCGCATCGACGTCGTCGCGCGCGCTCGACTGAAAGCTAGGCTCCGGATCACTCGACGGCGGCACGTCGCTCGCGGGGATCTCCTCGCCATTCACGTAAGCGCGGAGCATCTCGGCCTTCTTTTCATCGAGGCCCCCGCGGTGGGGCCTCGGCGGCAAAGGCGGCGGCGGCGCGATGCGCGGCCGTGTTACGCGAAACGGTTCATCATTGCTGCCCGTCGGCGGCCGTTTGGGTCGGTCTGCCATACGATTCCGAATGTACAGCGATCGGCGCGATTTACCGAACGGGAGAGGGAAACCCGATGCCACAGAACTTTGCGCTATGGCGGCGCGTCCGGGTGCGCGACGCTCACAATTTCAAAGGGCAGGCGGTCTCTCTGAGCGAGGATGGCTATATCGCTTGGGTGCGATTCGATCGCCACCCGGACACGAGCTTCCCGTACCACGTCGCAGATCTCGAACTCGAGGACGACCCTTGTGGGTGTGTCTTCTGCTGTCCAAAGGCCGCGACTTGACAGTCTCGGGACCGGAGGGCGATCCTGATGCCATGCTCGTCCCCTCCTCATCGTTCGTTCGATTCGCTCGGCCGGCGCGTCTTCTGATGTGGAGCGCGTGCATCGCGTTGGCGTGGGTGATCTGGCCTAGCGCGGCCCTCGCCGAGGATCCGAACCAAGCGGTGACGACGGGTATTCCGGTCGTCGACGCGATCCTCAAAGTGATCGGCGCGCTGTACGCGCTCGCTTCTTTGGTTTTGCTGATCCTGCCCAAGGCGTCGAAGCTCGCTGAGGTGATCGCAACCGTCGCCATCGATTCGAAGGGCGTCGTTCGCGAAGCCGCCGCGGTGAAGGAAGCGAAGACCGGTGCGATGGCGGAGCGGATTCGGCGTGAGTCGTCGATGCCGCCCCCGCGCGATCCGAGCGATGCGACGCTTCCACCACCGCCGCCGCGCGGTTTCGCGAGCGTGCCGATCCTCGCTGTCCTCGCGGGCATGAGCGTCGTCGCGATGGTGGGAGTGGCCATCGGGCTCGGATGCAAGACGAACGCAGCGCGCGCAGCTTGCGACATTGTGCACATTGTCGACAATGGGTGCGACGTCTTCGTGCAAGTGCCCTTGCCGGACGGCACCGTCGAGAAGGTGCCACGCGTGGAGATCGTGCGCCTCGCGAGGGAGACGAAAGCGGCGCGGCTCTCGGGTGGTGGTGCGCCGGACGGGGGGGCGCCGTGATCTTCCGAACGGGGTGGCGTCCCGATCCCGAGCCGGTCCACCGCGCGTCGCACCACGAGCTCATGGCCGCGTCGCCGCCGTCGCTGCCAACGCCCAATCACATGCCCTTTCGGCGCGGGGAGATCTGGCAGTCGAATTACGGCATGTGCACGGGCGAATCGACGGCGCGCTGTGGACAGCTCTGGTACGCGATGGCGGGGCTCGGCGAAGAGGTGATGCTCTCGGGAGCGTGGTGCTACCTCATGGGTCTTCTCGCGCCGTATGACGGCGCGGAGCCCGAGAAGGTGCCCGAGAAATTCTCCGACGATGGGTCTTCTCCGAGCATGCAATTTCGGGGGCTGCAAAACTTGGGGCTTCTCCTCGAAGAGGAGTTTCCGAGCCCGCAAAGCGAGGGCTTCGATCCCGAGCGCATGTTCCGCGCGCCGACGTCGGCCGATCTCGTGAATGCGTACGACGCGACGGGCCTTCAGTGGCGATCGATCCTCTTCGCGAATGCCAAAACGCTTCGGGATGCGATTCGCGCGACGATGGTACGGCGCGCACCGGCGAAGGTCGCGATGTTCGTCGACTCGGGCGTGATGAACAACACGGGCCAGCTCGTCACCTCGATCGACGAAAACGATCCGATCGGTGGCGGCCATGACATCACCGTTCTCGACGCTTCGAACGACAGTTTCGTGGTGCTCGACAATTGGTGGAGGCTCTCCCCCGAGCTCGCCCAAAAGCTCGGGGTCCGGGCCAAGCCGTGGGGCGCTGCAGATGGGACGTGGCGGGTCACGTGGGAATGCCTCTTTCGGCATTGCCGGCAAGCGCTCGCCTTCACCGGTGCGCCGCTCGTCAAAAAGACCGTCGAGACCGCTCCCGAGGACAAGGCCGGGCCGTGGTCCGAGAAGTGGTCCGAGAAGGATGAGACGTCGGCGCGCGAAGTGAATGCATCAATGCAGAGACCCGCGCGCGATACCGTGAGACCGCCGCCGCCGCCCGCGCGCAAGAAAGGGGGGTGGTGAATGGGTCGCTTCCTGATGCTCGTGGCAGCTCTCGCGCTTGCCATGTGCAACCTTCCCCGGCCCACGCCGCCCACGCCGCCGCCGGTGGACGGCTTGGATGCTTCGCCCCCGACGCCCGCCCCCGACGCGGCGCCCTCGCCTCCGACCGGCCTCGATGCGGCGCCGGGGCCTTCCGACGCGTGCCGCCGCTCGTATGAGCATCTCGTCTCGATCGCCTGCACCCCGCGGGAGCCTTCCGTGGGGACGTGGGTGGACGTATGCCGCAATGGTCGCAAGCACGGCGCGTTTCGACTCGATGGGATCGATCGGGCGACGACCCCCGATGAGGCCCGTCGCGCCGGGGTGGACTGCACGCCGTGACGTCCAGAACGTTCATTCGTTCGGCCCGTTGGTACCGTCGTCCGTACGGGCCATGGCTGATCCAAACGTGGAAGCAGTGCTTTGCTCGGAACGAGCAGAGCCGACTCTTCGGCGGATTCGAAAAACTCCGGATAGCCCTTTAGGGAGCGCACCCGATGGCCGAGCAAAGCATTCTCAAGGTCCGCGGGATCGAGCGTCTCTCCGTCTGGCAACTCCAGCTTTTCATCGCGTGCGCCCATGGCCTCGGCTTCGATCCCGATTGGCTCGCATGCGTGGTTTCGTTCGAGACCGCGGGCAGCTTCTCCCCCGCGCAGCGCAACCGGTGGGCCGAGCTCGATGCGAAAAAGAAGGGCAAGCCTTTCTTCGGCGCGGTGGGGCTCATCCAATTCATGCCCGCGACGTGCGCCAGCTTGCTCGGCTTCGATCCCAAGGTGCGCGCGCATTGCGAGTTGGCGATGCACCGCTTCGAGGCGATGACGTTCGAAGAGCAGTTGCCGTACGTGGGTGAGTACTTCGCCCCGTACAAGACGCGGATCGAATCGCTCGACGCCTGCTACCTCGGCGTTTTCATGCCGTCCGCGGTCGGACGCGCGAATGATTACGTGCTTGGCCGTCGTGACGCGGAGGGGTTCATCGGGCGCGTCTACGAGCAGAACTTCGGGTTCGACAAGAATGACGACGGTAACGTCACCGTTGGCGAGATCTGCGCGACGATCCGCGCCGTGCGTGACGCAGCCGGTGGCCGTCGGCTGATCGTGGCAAGCCAAACCAGTGTGAGAACCGACACGCCCGTCATTCTCGACGCGGCGGGTGATGATGTCGCCGATGACGCGACGCGGATCAACGCGGAGAACGTACTCGCCTCGGTGTTCGAAACGTCGTCGCGCATGATGGGCGAGCTTCTTTCGCGCGACATGGTGCGCCGCGATCCGGACCTCGCGGTGATGGTCGCCGATACCGAGCCGCCGCCCGACGACGACTCGAAGGCGTAGGCGTTTCACAAGCGCTTGGCGATGGCCGCATCGACGACGTTGCGAAGCTTCGCGAGCGACCACTTCGGGCCGTACCCAATGGTGTCGATGGCCCAACCGATCGCGAAGTGCACCAGCACTTGCGCGATGATCTCGGGGGGATGCTCGTCGCGCTCGCGCGCCGCTTGGACTGCGGCGGCAAGGCGGCAGTGAATGCCCAGCTTCTCGCCGGGCAATAGGTGCCGGTTGTAGAGTTCGAAGTCCGATTGCGCCGCCGCCGCTAAGGAGCGGAGCAGAAACCGGAGGACGTCGCGCGAGCGGCCGTCGTGGCAGACGTCGTCATCATCGACCCACGCGGCGATGGAGTGCAGTTCCGGCGTCAGGTGGGCGAGAACGGCGGGGGGGAGTTTCGGGGAGTTTCGCATCGCGCTCACTTTCCGGGGGCTTCGAAGCAGACATCATTGAGCTTGCCGGCGGCGTCTGTCAGGTGGTCCACGGTCATCACGTAGAGCGTGGCGGCGCCGCTTTCGATGTGCATTTGCGTGGCACGAATGCCGATCGCGTTCGGGATCGGAATCGCTTCACCGGCGCGCACCCGTTCGAGGAATGGATCGAGGTCCACGCCGAGGGAGACGACGGCCACCTTTTTCTCGTGAAAGAAGAAAACGGCGCGCACGTCGGGCGATTCAGCCATGGCGGCGCGTCGCGCGTTTCGTTGACGAAACACCCATCATCGTCTCGAAGCGCGACCGGCGATGTACGTGCGGTGCATGTAGCGGTCGAAGAGCTTGACGTCTGCGTCACTCAGCTTTTCGTCGAAGTGGAAGGCGACGTCGATGCGCATTGTGGATTGCCCGTCGGGGACGAGGCGCTTCGCTTTGCGCAAGAGTTCTTGAATGCGCTGCTCTTCATCGGGCGTGAACGGTGCGGCGCGATCCGGCATTTTTGGCTCCTTTCACTTGGGCGCGCGTCGAATTGACCCGTCACCCGTGTTCGTCCAATACGCGAAGTTCGCATCGACGCGCACGTGGCCCGGATTCCACTGATCCGATGCGAGGACGACCGGCGTGCTCGTCCCGTGCGCGAGTTTCAAGACTTGGCCCGTTCGCGTGTAGGTCGTCCAGTAAACGCCCACGGCATCGACGGCGATGCCCCACGGTGTCGGTTGGTCGCTCGCGAGGATCGTTGGGGTGGCGCCGTCCGCATCAGCGCTCACGCGCGCGACCGATCCCGCGGGGCTCACCCAATACACGAACCCACCGAAGGCGGCGATGTTTTGCGGAGAGAGCAGGCCAACGGCGAGAGGGCGAGGCGTGGACGATCCATCCAAGGTGAGGCGATAGATCGCCCCGATGTCTCTTGAATAGACCGACCAAAAAAGCGCGCCACCGTCGATCGCGATACTGACGATCTTCGCGTCGGAGGTGGCGAGGATTTCGGGTGTCACCGGACACCCACTGAGCGGGCATCGCCCCACGGCGCCACCTGGTAGGCCTCCCTCGCGCTCGACTTCCAGGGAGAAATAGAAGTGTGTCGCGTCCGAGGCAATGCTGTAGACCCTTCCATTCGGCGCGCCGAGGCTCGATTGACCGGTGGCGGCTGTCCACTTGCCGATCGCACCGTCACCGTAGGAGCCCCAATAGAGGACACCACTCGCGAAGGTGAGGGCCCGCGGATACTTTTGGTTCGTCGCGAGCACGGTCGGTGTCGCGGCGGGATCCAAGAGCGACAGCGCCATCACATTGCCGACGTAGTCGGGGCTCGATCCCTCTGTCGTCCAGAACAAGGCATCTGGGCCGCCGAGTGCTAGGCCGGAAGGAGCGACTTGATTCGACGCGAGTACTTCGACGACGATAGGAGCATCCGTCCCGCCATCCGTGTCGGGCGAGGCCGCGTCGCCGAGGGACTGGCCATCGGCGTGGGGGGCGTCGGGCGAGGCGCCGTCAGGCCCCGCGTCGGGGGCAACGGAGCTCGGCGCATCGCCAGTAGGCGCCGCCTCACCGGATGGTGCCGCCGCGTCGGGGAGTGGACCCGTCAAGGCGTTGCCCTCAAAGGGCGCGCTGCACGCGGCAAGGGTGAGAGCGAGAAGCGTGAACATCATGGTGAGGCGCATCGGTTTTTCTTTCAGTTGGTTCCGACGTGCGTGGTTTCGAGCGAATCTTCGAGCTCGGGCGATGAAGGTTCGATGACGGCGAGTTCGCGCCCGTCGTAGGCGATGAGCGTGATCGGCGTTTGGAAGGCGTTGGCGATGGTGCGCGCGGAGCTTTCGTATTGCTCGCGAAGTTCGGGGCTCTCCGGCCAGGCCATCGTATCGAGCTCGGTCAAGTCGAGATAACGGCCATAGCGGTTTTTGGCGGCGAGCTCGGCGCGCTTCTTTTCTGCACGAGCGACGACATTGGGCCATGGCGACGGACGCGGGATCTGGGGCATCTCAGCCCACACGCGACGCGGCCGACGACGCGGCAGAAGATCGTAAAACTGGGCCCACGCGAAGGCCCCGCACACGCCGGCAATCAGATCGGATAACATTTTACGTACCATTCGGAACCTCACTCGTTTCGGGTGGTCCCGCTGGACGATTGCGATGGCAGGTAGCAGCCGTCGTCCGTCCCCCGGGGGAGACGCCTGGTTCGCGCCGGGCGTCTCTGCTTTTTTATTACGACGTTGGGTCAGGAAGCTTTAATCCCAGGCGAAGCATTGAAGTCATTGAATTCAGTGACGAGGCGTTCGACGCCAGCTTGCTCGAGCAGCCAGCTCCCGCGCGATACGGCGGTGGCGAGAATGACGCCATCGCAGATCAAGAGTGCGCCGGTTGCGGAAGGCGTTGTCGCGTCAATGGCCGCGTGGAGCGTCGGATGCACTCCCGTCACTTCGGATGTCGCGGGGTTGCTGTAGAGCTGCACCGCGCCGCCGGTCTTTTGAGTCATTCCTCACCCTCCAAAAGAGAGCGTAGCGCCATAGGCAACCCGTGGCAACCAATTATTGCAATGTGGATTCAAACGCCGGAAAAACGGGCCCCTATCGATGCTGCTATGGAATCAGGATCTCCATCATCTCGAGCAGTTCATTGCGCGTGTGCTCGAGTGCTCGTCGGAGGTGTTCACGGCGCGTGGAGTCGGAGTCGGACGACGCGCCGAAACGAAGCGCGAGCGTTTCGAACTCGTACGACAAGAGGATGAGCTTGTCAGCGTTCGCGCGAAGGCGGTTCGCGCATCGCTTGTCATCGTCGGATGGCATCTTCGTCGTCCAGATAGCGGTCGCATCGATCGCACTTGCGCCACCCGCGAATCGCGCTGAAACGAAGCGCGAACTCGCGCCATCGATCGTGCACGGGGTTGCCCTTCACTTGCTCGCCGCTGGGCACTTTGTCGAGCTCGAGAAACGCCAGGTGGAGCTCGCGACCGAGCGTGGCGAATTCGACCGCTTCGGCGAGGGAAAGCGTTTTCATAGTTCGTAGAAGAGCGGCTCGTCACTCATGACGGAATCTCGAGGCCCGCTTTCGTGATCTCGTCGGCGATCGAGGCCTCGGTCTCGCCTGCCATGATGGCGATGATCGGCCCATCCGGCATGTCGAGCCCCATTCGGCGGCGGCTCTCGCGTGTCGATCTTGATCGGCAAGCCCTTGTGCAGGCGGACCGTATTCTCGCGGCTCAATCCGAGGAGCACGAGCACGCGCCCGTCCCCCGTCCTCATTCTCGCTTTCATCATGGCGAAACCTTTTCGGCGAATGCGGGCATCAACGGTCTCGCTTTTTCGCTTGCCCAAGCTGGTTGACGAGAACGGCAACGGCAGTGATGGCGAGCAACCAATAGACCATCACCGCGTCGCGCGCGATTGCGATGCGGGTGCCCGTTGGCGGAGTTGGCGGCGGACCAAGAGCTTTGCGTAAGTGGCGACGGGCAGGCCCGCCTCTTGTGCCTCTTGCTCTAGAGCCTCGTGGTCGACACTGTTGAACGAGAGCATCACGCGATGTTTGCGCTTGATCGGGGCAGCGGGCACACGTTTTTTCGCCATGCCTGTTCCTACCACCCAGCGAAAACAGTTGCAACCATGGGTAACCACGGGTTAGAGGTGGTGCAGATGAGCCGCGCCGCCCCCCGAAACACACGGGGGGAGATGGAGGGAGTCGTCATGCGCAAGGTGGAATTCGACCGAATGCAAGACCTGCGATCGATGATCATGGCGGTGGCATTCGCCGCGTCGACCGATGACGAGCGGCCCGACATGAACGGCGTGGGGCTCGAAGTCTTCGATGGCGAGCTCCACGCGAGAGCGACCAACGGCGAATGGGCGATGCGTGTGCGACGCCGGCCGATCCGCGCGGATGAGGGATTCAAGGCGCTCGTTCCTCTCTCGCACGTCAAGCGGCTCGTGACGCTCATCGGCGACGGCATCGGGACGGTTCGGATCATCGAAGAGCCAGATCTCGTGCGCTTCGTGGTGGAGAAGATCGGACAGCTCGAAGTTCACACGGGAGGCGTGGCGGCGGTGCCCTTCGTGAACATCGATGGGGCGTGGCCCACGAGTCCGGCGCTCCCGATGGAGACGATTGGGCTCAACCCGAGTCTGATGTCGAGCCTGGCGAAAGCGTTCGGGCAGCTCGCCGAGAAGCCCACCTTGCGGTTTGCGTTTCATGGCGAAGAGCATCCGGTGGTCGTGACCTGCGAAGAGAAGGGAAACGCCGATGCGCTCCTGATGCCGTGCATCTTGGAAGCGGGCGACGACGACGACGATCGACATCGACAGAGAAAGCTGTTTCCGGAACCGGATGAAGGCGAGCGGACGAAAGCAGTGGAGGGGATTCGCGAGGCTCTGCGCGGGGCGTCTGAAGTGACCATCTCGAGCGGTGGGCGAGCGGTGAAGTTGAAGGGCAAGCCCAAAGTGATCGTAAAGCAAGGTGCATCGATGGCGGCAAAGAGGAAGAAAAAAAAATGAACCTGCCCATCATCCGAAAGTACTTGAAGACGACGAAGTGAAAAGCACGCCGCGCAAAAGGCTCTTTGGCTTCGCGCCGCCGGTCTATGCCGACGAGGTAAAGAAGCGGCGTAAGCCGGCCTTTGCCAAGCTCGATGCGGCGAAGAGCGACCCCTCGAAAAACATCTGGTTTTGGTGCTGGAAAGGGGCTCAAGGCGAAAAGGAGACGACATGCTCGAACGTGCCGAATCAGTTCGCGCGTCATTGGTGCCCGAGACGGGCGTTCGCGCTCTCGAAACCGTGCGGATGTTGCTCTCTTCGCAAAGGCGTGGAGAATCGCAAGCTATGCCGACGACACACGCGACAATAACGCGGTTCGAGCGCATCAATCATCCCAAGGGCACGCAAGGCAAGCGCTACACGCTCGAGTGGGGGCGGCTGTTCGATCGTCTCTGCCACGCGACCATCGAGACGACGAAGCTCGATCTGCCCCTCTGGTCTCCGGCGATTTGGCACGGGGACAATCGGCGCGAAGGGAATCACCCGATCGAGGTTTGCGCGCTCGTTTTGGACTTGGATCACGGCGCGACCTTGTCGGCCGGCGTTGGCGCGATTGAAGATGGCCCGATGGCGTGCCTCCACACGTCGTTTCAACACCAGCGGGATGTGGAGTTCAAAGACCCGCGTACGAAGGAAACCAGGATTCTCCGCGAAGACCGGTTCCGGCTGGTTTTTCCTCTTACGAAACCCGTCCCATCTGCTCAGTACGGCGTCGTGTGGCGTTCGGCGGAAAGGTGGATGCGAGAGGCGCATGGGCTCACGATCGACGGGCAAGTCAAGAATCCGGGCCGAGCTTGGTTCGTTCCGGCCCATGCCCCCGGATGCCCATTCGAGGCGCGGATCAATCATGGGCCGTTGCTTGACCCGTGGGAGCTCGTGGGAGCCTGGCCAACGCTCCGGGAGGTGCCGCCCCTTCCGCCACCACGCAAGACGCAACCGCGCGAGGCGAGCCGACTAAAACGCGCTAGCGCCTATCTCGCGCGGATGCCGGAATCGGTGAGCGGGCAAAACGGGCACGCGGATCTCTTCAAGGCGGCCTTGGTGCTCGTGAAGGGATTTCAGCTGGATCCAGACGACGCCCACGCTCTTCTGATGCGTGAGTTCAATCCCCGTTGTCAGCCCGAGTGGTCAGAGAAAGAGATAGCGCGAAAGGTGCGACAAGCGACCACAGCGCGCGAAAGTGGCGGGTTTATCCGCGATCGGGATCGGCAGAGCTCGGGATGAAGGTTCTTGCTCCTCGTAATTGTGTAGCCGATAGTCGTTCAACTATGGCCACCGGTACCGTGCGGCGCATCGGGTCATCCCTCCCGCGGGAATTACGAATTCCCCTGAAGCGAGCGGTGGATCTCGAAGGGGATCGCGCCGTCGCGCGTCGTCTTGGCTTGTCGCGTTCGACGATCACGCGCGCGATGGCGGGACTTCGGATCATGCCTGGCACCATCGCTCTGCTTCGAGAAAGGCTTTCGGGAGCGCGCGCTTCATGACACGGATCGGGGGCGGCCTTGCCGAACAGAAAGCGAAGGCGAATGGACTACCCGTCCCCGATAGCAAAGTCGTTTCGATCGATCGGGTCCGGAGGCGAGGGCCATCGAGTGATGGCGACGATCCCGGCCGGCCGGTCATCAAAATAGAAGCGGGGCAGCTGCCTCGCATGGTGGACGAGGGAAACGTGGCCCTCGCCGCGCACACGAATATTTACCAGCGAAGTGGCGAGCTCGTGACCATCGTGCGAGAGCCCGATCGCGTCGACACGACAGAACGCGACACGCGAAGGGGTCTCGAGATCACGCTACGCCCCGGAACGCCGCGGCTTCGTACCGTGTCGCTCGCCTCGCTGCGCGTGCATCTCGCATCCGTCGCCGAGTGGCGCAAGTACGCTCCGCCGAAGCGCAAAGACGAGGAAGGCGAGTGGGTGCCAGCGCATCCGGATTCGGCTGCTACGGCGGCGATCCTCGATCCCACGGCCGCGGGTGGATGGCCCGACATCCGGCCCATTCGGGGCATCCTCGAAAGCCCGGCGCTCGCTCCGAGTGGATGCCTCATCACGACGCCAGGCTACAACCCAGAAACGGGCTACGTCCTCCTCCCTTCGGTGGACGTCGGCAAGATCGAGAAGCCGACGCAGGCGGAGGCGCGCGCCGCGCTGAAATATCTGTGGTGCGAGATCTTCTGCGACTTTCCGTATCTGGGCCTCGGTGAGAGCGATCCGACGGACTTCGATCGAAGCAAACGCTTCGAGCAAGCGTGCAAGTGCCCTGATGCGTTTGTCGCGATCTCGGCGCTGCTCACCATGTTCGCGCGGCCGGCGATCGAGGGCTCGACACCTGGATCGGTCTTCGAGGCGGCCTCGCAAGGCTCGGGAAAGACGCTTCAGATCCACGCGATCTCGACCCTCGCGACGGGACGAAGCGCGGGGCTGATGACCTTTCCGACCCATGACGGCAAGGTGGACGAATCCGAGCTCGAAAAGATCCTTGCCTCGTATGCGCTGGCGGGCGCGAGGATCATCGCCTTCGACAATATCAAGGGCACGCTCGGCGGAGCGGCGCTCGAGAAGGCAATGACGGCCGTTGATTCGATCGATCTCCGCGTGCTCGGTTCGAGCGAAACGCGTACGATGCCGTGGTCCGCTAGCACCATTTTCTCGGGCAATAATATGGCAATGAGCGACGACGTCGCGCAGCGCGTCCTCTGCTCACGGCTCGAGAGCGATCGAGACGATCCGCGATCACGCCCATCGAAGGAATTCCGGCACCCACGGTTGCTCGATTGGATTCGGGAGCATCGAGCGAAGCTCGTGCGTGCATGTCTCGTGATCCTCCGTGCCTTCATCGTGGCGGAGTCGAATGCGAAGCCCGATGCCGGTAGCTGGGGATCCTTCGAAGCGTGGAGCGCGCTCGTCCCCGCCGCGATCCTCTACGCGGGCGGGCCGAACGTTTTGGAGCTTCGCCAGCGTGGCGGAGCGGTTGACAATGGCGAAGGAGCCGCCCACGCGGCCCTGATGCGCGCGTGGCCAACGAAAGTATTTCCGAAAGGCGTCAGGGCGGTAGAGCTTCTTAAATATGCCAGCTTTCAAGAAGAAAAGGAGATCGAGGCGGGGAAGCTGCCGCCTGACGGGCTCGATGATCTCCGCAATGCTCTTCGGGAGATCACGCAAACACCAGACGGGCGCATGCCGAGTTCGACGACCGTCGGTCACGCGCTGCGCGCGCTCCGAGGCAAGTGGAGGGAAGGTCGCAAGGTTGTCAGCGCAGCACCCCACCGCACCGGGGTCGCAACGTGGCAGGTGGAGAACAGAGAGCAGAAGCCAGCGCCCTCGGTGAGCGATTCGACGGATAGCGGGGTCGATCCACCGACGGCGGCGCGACCCGAAGCCGATCCGGCCGAGGACTTCGATCGATGAGCGGGCGCCGGTTTCGGCGAGATGGGCATCCTATCCGCCAAGGCGCACGCCCGGCCAAGGCCCCCTTGATGCCCGATGGGCTTCGCAAACTGAAAGAAGAGCTTGCATACGCCGAAGCGGTGGCGCCGAGGCCGAAGAAAAAGAAGCCCAAGCCGGCAAAGAAGGGGCGGCGCGTCGAGAAGAAAGCGTCGCCGCACCCGCCCCCGCCGCCCGTGGACGCTGGGGATCGGTTCTTCAAACAGGATGGCAACGGCGACTTGAGGCTGCTCGAACTCGCATTGATGACCGCGGTGCCGATCCGGATCGACCAACTCAAGCGCGAAAAGGTCGACGTCATTCTCAACAAAGCCCAGATGCAGGAGCTCGCCGACGACATCGCTGCTCGCGGTGACGTCATCATGTACAAGACGAAAAAGCCAGGCGAGACGGCGCGCAATTTCACCCGCCTCGTCGAAGCGCTCGCGCGGCTCTCGTACGTCGCTGGCGGCATCAAGTTCGCCGGCATGCACTTCGAGGCCCCGCCGCGATGACGTGGCGCAACCTCCGCGAAGAGCTCTGTGATGTCTTGGCCGAAACGATCGAGGCCCGCATCCCCCTCGCGAAGCATCACCCGAATCAATCGGTCCACATCATCCGGCGCAGCACGAAACCGGCGAAGGCGCTCGCCGAGCGGGTCTATTGCCGCGAATGCCGCAAGCTCTTCGAGCGCAGCAAATTCAACACGCGCGCGACGTTTTGCACACGCGCTTGCCAGGCGCGAAACGGTCGCCGACGCCGCGATGCGCCTTTCGTGCGAGAGATCCGCGCCGCCCGCATCGCCGCGCGGCGATGCAGGTGCGGCAAGCCCGTCAGGCAACCGAAGCGCGCGTCGGGGCGGCTAACCAATTTCTGCGGCGCCCTCTGCTCGCGCCGCGCGAGATATGAGGCCTTCCGGGCGAAACGCCCGGCGCCGCCCCCCGTCGAGCCTCGGATCTGCGCATGCGGGGTAACGATGCCGCCGCCGAAGCGCTCGAATGGTGCGCCTCGCCAATACTGCTCGAAGGCCTGCCAGCGACGGCAACACAAGCACCTGCACCGGTGCGTGGAATGCATCTTTCGGGGAGCCACGGCCTGCACGCGCCGCGTTCCCGCTCCGAAGCGCAAGCCGTGGACAGACGCGACCGAGTGGCGCCCCGGGCGCCTACGGCTCACCGCCGAGCAAAGGGCCGAGGCGCGCCGCATGCGCGAAGCGGGAGCCGTTCTCGCGGCCGTCGCCGCGCGCTTCGGGATCGCCGAGTCGCACGCTCACCGCGTCACGCAAGGCATTCGGCCACCGCGCGAAACGGTGGTCGAGTTTAGGGGCGAGCGCCGATCGCTGAAAGAGTGGGCGGCGATTCGCGGCATCTCGCGCGAAGCGATCCGCCAGCGCCTCAATTCGGGATGGTCCGTCGATCGCGCGCTCACCGAACCATGGTCGATGCGCCGAAGGCGGGTCTTCTGAACGGAGCCCCCTCGATGAGTTCCCGATCGGGCCCTCGTGTCTCGGTGCGACCGCTCCCGGTGAAACTAGCTATCCGGTTCAACGCAACGACGCATCGGCGGCTTCCGAAAGTGATAGGCGGCATGTGGGCCGTCGGCGCGGAGATCGACGGGGCGCTCGTCGGTGTGGCGCTCGTCGGCCGCCCAATCGCACGCATGGCCGACGACGGTCGCTCTCTCGAAGTGCTCCGGTGCGCCGTCGTTGTCGACGCACGCAACGCGTGTAGCGCGCTCTACGGCGCGTGCGCGCGAACGGCGCGCGCGATGGGCGCGGCGGACCTGTGGACCTATGTTCATGGCGACGAGTCAGGTCATTCGCTGCGCGCCGCCGGCTGGATTCGAATCGGCCCCACCAAAGGCGGTGAGTGGTCGCGCGACGGGCGACAGCGCGAACTTGCCATCGATTCGAGCCCGAAGGTTAAGTGGGCGGTGCCATGGGGGCGCGCTGTGGTGTCGCTTCTTCAATAAACGCCCACGGAAAGGCGAGCTGGCGGCAAAGACCGCAGTGGCCGCGGTGCGAGCGGTCTACCAGGATCACGAGCACGTCGTGACGTGGGCGCTTGCACTTCTCGCAGATGCGGCGGCTTCTCGACCGACTCATTGCTTCGGTGGGGCCATCTCGGCGCCGGCGGGGAGCTCGAGCGGGGCGAGCTCGGGGGCAACTCGGGGGGTGCACAGGTTGCATCTGCACACGACTTTGGCGGGGTGATGATGATGAGGGAGCTCCGCCGCAAGCCTTTCGCAGGCCAAAATAAGCCCGTTAGATAAGTTCCACGGTATGGCCGCACGACGTTCCGCGCGCCGTCGACCAGAAAGCTTGGTCTTCGTGCGCGCAACGCTCGCTTCAAACGGAGGGAAAACGCCCCATAAATAAAAACTTCCGTAACAGGCGACGGGCGGCCCGATCAATCGACCGATCGCACGCGTCGCACCATGCACGTTTTCGAGCACCCACCACCGCGGGTGAATGGTGCGGATGATCCGAAGCGCAGCGCGAACGAGAATCAATCCCGCTTCTACATCGCGCACACGGCTGGCCGTCGAAAGCTGCGTGCACGGTGGCGATGCCCACACAAGATCGAAGGGGCCTAAGTTCGGCTCCCAATCTGCGAGATCAAAACGAAGGTCAGCCGCGGCGCCTTCCGCGTTGTCGATACGCACGACCTCCCAGCCACGCACCGCGGCGGGGCGAGAAGCGGAACCGGTTCCGCTGAACAAGTCCAACATTCGCATGCTGTTCGTTCTTATCAACGGCGCATGATCGGGCGCAAGTTCGCGCGCCCATCGGCCGAACGCGCGCGCACGTCATTGCGAACATTGATTGACAATAAGTGGATTGCGAATAGCGGATCATTATCAATAACTGTAGTCAATGCGTCGGTAGCAA